>Ga0233427_10003216_pt1 | contig 14559 bp, 12 predicted proteins | sample SI_118_April2016_5_FD_179885 | JGI IMG/M metagenome (GOLD analysis project Ga0233427, IMG submission 179885) | Seawater microbial communities from Saanich Inlet, British Columbia, Canada - SI_118_April2016_100_MG | ecosystem: Environmental > Aquatic > Marine > Inlet | place: Canada: British...
AGGTTAAAGCGCTATTAGCTGGGAAAAATATTAATTCTGAACCTGAATCTGCAGGACACATCGGTTACTGGATTTGGGGGTATATTCCTGAACCATGGACACTTCATAAAGGAATAGTGAGTCTTGAGCCTGGAACATGGTTGAGTATTGAATATGGAGGCAATAAAAAGACAGGTAAATTTGAAACAGTTAAGACAATGATTCAATCACAATATTCAAAAAACGATATTCAAACTAAAGATTTAATTGATTTGAGTACTGTTAATGAAGAATATAACTCTCTAAGAGATGCCATTAAAGATTCAGTTAAGCATCATCTAATTTCAGATGTTCCAGTAGGAGTATTTCTGTCTGCAGGTATCGACTCTTCAACGTTGGTAGCAATAGCATCAGAATTTAAGTCCAAAATTCACACAATTACTCTAGGATTTAAAGAATACAAGGGAACAAATTCTGATGAGACTATATTGGCTGAAAAAATTGCAAAAAAATATGGAAGTTACCATAGTACAATATGGATTGATAGAGATGATTTTGAAAGCAATTTAAAAGAATTTATAAATTCAATGGATCAGCCTAGTACTGATGGTATAAATTCATGGCTCATCTCAAGAGCAGCATCTAAACTTGGATTAAAAGTTGTTATTTCAGGTATAGGGGGTGATGAATTTTTTGGGGGCTACCCTTCATTCAGTCAATTACCTAAAATTATTAAGTTGAATAATTTTTTTCATATTAAACCTAAATTTGGCCGCATAATTCGTAAAGTTGTTCAACCAATGCTTAAAAATTTTACTTCAGTGAAGTATGCAAGTTTATTTGAGTATGGTTCATCATGGCAAGGTGCTTATTTATTGAGAAGGGCTACTAGAATGCCTTGGGAATTGCGTCCACTTGCTGGTAGTCGAATTTGTGGAGTAATTTATACAAAAGAATTTATTGAGGAAGGTATACATAAAATCACTGAAAATTTATACATCGATAAAGAATTAGAAAATTTTAAAAATTCACATGAGGTAGTTTCGTTTTTGGAGTCAACTCATTACATGAGATCTCAATTATTACGAGATACTGACTGGGCTGGAATGGCTCACTCAATAGAAATCAGAGTTCCAATAATAGATAAGAATTTTATGACTTTCATCTGTAATAATACAGCATTTAAGACATACTCAAAAAATGACTTGGGAGATTGTGCTAAGCCCTCTCTTTTAAAAGATATATTATCAAGATCAAAAACTGGTTTTACTGTTCCTATTAAAAAGTGGATTATGAGTAATAATGCAAAAAAACAACAAAATGGTCAAAGAGATTGGCAAAATTATGTAATTAATAATTTTTCTAAGTAAGAATTAACATAAACCGAATTATGGAAATTTATAAAGACAAATTAATACAAAAAATTAGCAACAAAGATATAGTGATTGGAGTTATCGGCTTGGGTTATGTCGGCTTACCTTTGGCCTTAGGTTTTATCGAACAAAGCTTTAAAATTATTGGGTTTGATATTGATAAAAATAAAAATTTAAGTTTGAATAAGGGAAAAAGCTATATAGAGAGTATCCCTTCAAAGTTAATTAATAATGCAATAAAAAAAGGTTTCTTGGCAACCGATGACTATAGCAAAACTAAAGAATGTGATGCTTTAATTATTTGCGTTCCTACTCCATTAAATAAATATAGAGAGCCTGATCTGAGCTATGTTTTAAATACAATGAATTTGATATCACCTTTTTTGAGTAAGGGAAAAATCATTTCTTTGGAGAGTACTACTTGGCCAGGCACAACTGAAGAATTATTATTACCAATACTTCAGAGTAAAGGAATCAAGATTGGCGAAGATGGTTTTTTAGTATTTTCACCTGAAAGAGAAGACCCTGGAAATGAAAAATATTCAACTAAAACGATTCCTAAGGTTATTGGTGGTATAACCTCTAATTGTATTGAAGTTGGAGTTGAACTTTATTCTGGAATTATTGATAAAATAGTGCCAGTTAGTTCAACTCGAGTGGCAGAAATGTCAAAACTTCTTGAAAATATTCATAGAGCAGTTAATATTGGTCTAGTAAATGAGCTCAAGATGGTATGTGATTTTATGGATATAGATATTCATGAGGTAATTGCAGCCGCTTCAACAAAACCATTTGGATTCACTCCATATTATCCAGGCCCAGGACTTGGAGGACACTGCATTCCCATAGATCCCTTTTATCTTACATGGAAGGCGCGTGAATATGGATTAAATACTAGATTTATTGAGTTAGCAGGAGAGGTTAATACTAAGATGCCAGAATGGGTAGTAGATAAAGTAATAAAAGCTTTAAATTCTCATAAAAAAGCTGTCAAAGATTCTAAGATTTTAATTCTTGGAGTGGCCTATAAGAAAAATATAGATGATTTGAGGGAATCTCCAGCTATCAAGATTATGGAGTTACTTAAAAATGAAGGAGCAAATTTAAATTTTTCTGACCCTCATGTTGCAAAACTACAAAGGTCTAAAATTTTAAATTTTGATTCAATTAGTATTGAAATTTCAAAAGAAAAATTACAAACATTTGACTGTGTGATTATAGTAACTAATCATGATAAGTTCGATTACAATTTAATTAAAAAATACTCTAAGTTAATTATTGACACTAGAGGAGTTTATTCTAAATATAATGACAAAAATATTATAAAAGCATAGGTATGTATTAAATGAAAGCAGTTATATTGGCAGGAGGGCTTGGAACCAGATTGAGTGAAGAAACCTCATCAAAACCCAAGCCAATGGTTGAAATAGGCGGCATGCCAATTCTATGGCATATCATGAAGATATATTCAGGCCATGGTGTAAATGAATTTATTATTTGCTGTGGATATAAAGGTTATGTTATCAAAGAGTACTTTGCTAATTATTTTCTGCATATGTCTGATATTACCTTCAACATGAAAGATAACAGTTTTGATGTTCATCAAAATAATGCTGAGCCATGGACAGTGACTCTCGTTGATACTGGTTTAGATACTCTCACGGGAGGACGACTTAAAAGGGTTTATAAGTATGTTAAAGATGAGAAATGCTTTTGCTTTACATATGGTGATGGACTTTGCGATGTTAACATTAAAGATTTAATTGACTTCCATATCAACTCAGGTAAAGAAGCTACGGTTACTGCAGCTAGACCCCAAGCAAGGTTTGGAGCATTAAAAATTAATCGTGATGGAATTATTGATCATTTTCAAGAAAAGCCTGATGGTAATGGTAGTTGGATCAATGGAGGATATTTTGTACTTAACCCAAAAGTTATTGATCGAATTGAAGGTGACCAAACTAGTTGGGAAGGGGCCCCACTTTCTGAGTTAGCATCAGAAGGAGAACTATCAGCTTTTAAACATGATGGGTTTTGGCAACCTATGGATACATTAAGAGAAAAAATACTTTTAAATAATTTGTGGAATGAGGATAAAGCGCCATGGAAGACATGGTGATCGAAGAATCATTTTGGAAAGGTCGACGTGTTTTGATTACTGGCCATACTGGTTTCAAAGGAGGGTGGTTATCATTATGGCTGACTAAATTAGGCGCAAAAGTATACGGATATGCAATTGATCCCCCTAATAGTCCTTCATTTTTTAAAGAAGCCAAAGTTGAGTCATTTATAGAGAAGAGTATATATGGCAATATTCTAGATATAGAATTATTTACTAAAAAGATGTTAGATATAAGCCCAGAAATTGTGATCCATATGGCAGCTCAATCATTAGTTAAAGAATCATACACTAACCCTCAATTAACTTATTCTACTAATATTATGGGAACTGTAAACCTTTTTGAAGTAATTAGGAAAACACCAAGCGTTAAAGCTATCTTAAATATTACAAGTGATAAATGTTATGAAAATTATGAAACTAATGTTGGTTATACTGAAATAGACCCTATGGGAGGTTTTGACCCATATAGCAGTAGCAAAGGATGTTCAGAATTAATTAGTTCAGCTTACCGCCAATCTTTTTTTCAGAATGAGGGTGTTGCTCTTGCAACAGGCCGAGCAGGCAATGTTATTGGCGGCGGTGACTGGGCAAAAAATAGACTAATTCCTGATGCGATAAGAGCATTTTTGAGCAATAATCCACTTATAGTGCGGAATCCACTTTCTACCAGACCATGGCAGCATGTTTTAGAACCTCTTTCAGGTTATATATTGCTATGTCAGCAGCTAATAAAAGCTCCTAAGGAGTATTCTGAAGGCTGGAATTTTGGTCCTAGCAGTGAAGATGTAGCTAGTGTATCAAGGTTAGTTGATATTGTGGTTCAAGTCTGGGGAGAGAATGCATCTTGGAAGCAGGATAATAATTTTCATCCTCACGAAGCTCATTTACTTGGACTTGATTGCTCAAAAGCTAACTCCAAACTGAATTGGACTCCAGTTTGGCATCTTGATAGAAGTATTTTTGAAACCATACAATGGTATAAAAATTGGAATAGCAGCCAAGATATGCAAAAATTTAGCGTTAATCAAATTGAATACTATCAAAATGAATGTCAGTCTAATGAGTAAATCCTTTAATTTTATAAGTACACCAATAGATAATTTATATGAATTTGAGCGAAAGAATATAAGTGACCATCGTGGATTTTTCAGTCGACTTTTTTGTGCAAAAGATTTCAAAGAAATTGGTTTAATTAAATCTTTTGTTCAGGTTAATCATGCAATGACAAGAAAAAAAGGTTCAATTCGTGGAATGCATTTTCAAAATCCACCTTATAGCGAAGTCAAAGTTGTTTCTTGTATTCAAGGAGAAGTTTTAGATGTTATTGTTGATATTCGTAAAGATTCAAAAACATTTTTAAATTATCATTCTGTAGTTTTGAGCGATAATAATTTTAAAGGTATTTTTATTCCTGAAGGTTTTGCACATGGTTTCCAAGCTTTAACAGATAATTGCCAATTAATTTATCTACATTCAGAACTTTATACGCCTTCAGCTGAATCAGTTATAAATCCTTTAGATGTAAACTTAGATATTAAATGGCCATACGATGTATCAGAAATATCAGAAAGGGATCAAAATCAGCCTATGTTGGATTCAACATTTAGAGGAATATAACTTTTATGAATTGTCGGCATTGTGATAAAGAGCTAGAGAATACTTTTATTAATCTAGGAAGCTCTCCTCCTTCTAACTCATATCTTACAGAAGAATCCATTAGATTGCCAGAAAAGACGTTCCCCTTAAAAGTCTTAGTTTGTTCTAATTGTTGGCTTGTACAGACAGATGATTTTGTTGGAGCCGATGAAATGTTCTCAAGTGATTATGCTTATTACAGTTCCTATTCATCTTTATGGTTGAGTCATTCTAAAAATTATGTAAAGAAAGTTATCCAAAGATTTAATCTTGATAGTTCAAGCAATGTCATTGAAATTGCATCTAATGATGGATATCTTTTGCAATATTTTAAAACTAGTAATATTCCATGCTTTGGTGTTGAGCCAACAGCAGGACCTTCTTTTAAGGCCAGAGGGAGAGGCCTAGAAGTGATTGAGGAATTTTTTGGAGAGGATTTAGCTACGGATTTGGCTGAAAAAAATAGGCAGGCAGATTTAATGATAGCTAATAATGTGTTAGCTCATGTCCCAGATATAAATGATTTTGTAAAAGGATTTTCGATATTACTTAAACCTCAAGGGATTGCAACTTTTGAATTTCCTCATTTATTAAATTTATTGAAATTGAATCAGTTTGACACGATTTATCATGAACATTATTCTTATCTTTCTCTAACAGCTGTTCAATCTATATTTGATATGAATGGACTATCAATTTTTGATGTTGAAGAATTAACGACTCATGGAGGAAGTTTAAGAGTTTATGTTCAAAATAGTAATTCTGGTCAATTTGAATTAACTTCATCTGTTTCAAGATTAATAAATATAGAAAAAAATGCAGGAGTATGCTCACTTGAATATTACAATGATTTTCAATACAAAGTTGAAAAAGTTAAGAATGACTTTCTTGATTTTTTAATTCAAGCAAAAAAAAATGGAAAAAAAATTATAGGTTATGGGGCTGCTGCAAAGGGAAATACAATGATGAATTTTTCTGGTATTGGTGCTGACTTGATTGACTTTATAGTAGATAAAAATCCAGTAAAACAGGGTAAATATATGCCTGGTAGTCGAATTCCAATCTTAGCAGAAAAAGCTATTAAAAAAGAAAAGCCAGATTATGTAGTTATACTTCCATGGAATTTAAAAAATGAAATCATTCCTCAACTAGATTACGTTCGTGAGTGGGGTGGAAAGTTTGTTCTAACTATTCCAGAAATTGAGATATTATGAGGCAGAGAGTACTAGTAACTGGTGCTACTGGCTTTGTTGGTAAGCAAGTACTTAAGGCTCTGCTGATAAAAAAAGCTGATATTACAATAATAGTTAGGCCTGGCTGGAAAGAAAAAATTCAAAATATTGAGGAAATAATTAAAATTGTTGAAACTGATGACTTATTTTCTGAGTCTGCAAAATGGTGGGAATTAAAATGTAAAAATATAGATACAATAATTCATGTTGCCTGGTATGCAATTCCCGGTAAGTACCTTACATCAGATATTAATTTTGATTGTCTGTCAGGTACGTTGAATCTTGCGAGAGGTGCAGCGGCAGCAGGTATAAAAAAGTTTATAGGTATTGGCACTTGTTTTGAGTATGATTTAAAGGATGGCATGCTTTCAGTTTCTACTCCACTTAAGCCACTAACTCCATATGCAGCGACAAAAACTGCTGCTTATTTAACTTTATCTCAATTTTTAATCTCAAAAAATATAGAATTTGCATGGTGTCGTTTATTTTATTTGCATGGCGAAGATGAAAGAGGTGGACGTTTAGTTTCCTATATTCGTAATCAATTAGAGAATAATCAGGTTGTTGAATTAACAAGTGGAAATCAAATAAGAGATTACATGGATGTATCTGAAGTAGGAAAAATTATTGCTGAAATTGCATTTAGTAGGGATGAGGGATGTATTAATGTATGCTCAGGAATTCCAATTACAGTTCGCAAGCTTGCTGAACAAGTTGCTGATGAATATGGGAAAAGAGACTTGCTTGAATTTGGAGCTAGGCCTGATAATTTAGTTGATCCACCTTGTATTGTGGGAGTTAAATAGTATCTAGAATAATGAGTTTTTTAATTAAATAAAAATGTTTTATCTTAATAACAATGGTGGAGTTAATAATGGATAGTTTTAAAAGTGAGGTCAAAGAACGAATTGCTAATATGGAGAAGAATGATGTTTTTTGTAACTCAGCTAAAGATTTTATGCAGGCTTCAATATTGCCAAAATATTCTTATAATTTTTCATGGCAAGATCGTCCGATAATTCAATATCCTCAGGATATTATTGCAATGCAAGAAATTATATGGCAGGTTAAACCTGATTTAATAATTGAAACTGGTATAGCTCATGGTGGATCTCTTATTTTCAGTGCCTCAATGCTTGCAATGCTTGACATTGAGGATGCAATCAAAGCTAATGTTGTAATCAATCCTAATGAATCAAATCGTAAAATATTAGGTATAGATATTGATATTAGAGCGCATAATAAAAAAGCAATAGAAGATCACCCTATGTCTTCACGTATCCAGATGATTGAAGGCTCTAGTGTTGATGAAAGTATAATTAAACAGGTCAAAGAAATTGCTAAAAATTATAAAAAAATATTAGTATGCCTTGATTCTAACCATACACATGATCATGTATTAGCAGAATTAGAAGCATATGCATCATTAACCAGTATTAATAGTTACTGCGTAGTTTTTGATACACTAATTGAGGATATGCCCAAGAATTCTTACCAAGATCGCTTATGGGATATTGGAAATAATCCAAAGACCGCAGTTTGGGAATATCTTAAAGATCATTCAGAATTTGAAATTGATAAAAGTATTCATAGTAAACTAATGATTACTGTTGCTCCTGACGGTTATTTGAGACGCACCTCCTAAAATAAAAATGAAAAAAATTGTTATTGGTGTTCCAGTATATAATGGATCCGATTATATATATGATGCTTTAAAATCAATTCAAAGACAAACATTTCAAGATTTTTGTGTTTTAATTTCTGATAACTGTTCTAATGATAATACTCAAGAGATTTGTAATGAAATTGTGAGTAATGATCATAGATTTATTTATACGCGACAAGATAAAAATATTGGAGCTTTTGCCAATTTTGAATACTTACTAAGTCAAGCAAATACTGAATATTTTATGTTCCTTGGCCATGATGATGAGATAAGTGAAAATTTCCTTGAAGTCTGCGTTGATTATTTGGATAGTAATCCTGATACTTCGATATCTAGTGGGATACCATTATATTATGACAAAAAGTCCTTAAAGTATACTGGAGTATCTCATAACCACTCTCAAAATAATGCCGGCTCAAGGCTCGTTGAATATTATTATAGAGTAAAGGACAATGGAATCTTTTATGGACTTATTAGAATGGCGATGGTAAATGATGAAAATTTTCATGAAGTAGTTGGTGGTGATCATTTTTGGATTGCAGGAATAATTGCTAAAGGAAAAACAAAAATTCTTAAAAAGTGCCAAGTTCACAGGCAACTTGGCATTGCTTCAAGTAAGCATGGATCGGGCATTTCAACTGCTGAAATTATTCGTCAAGCGAATAGTTATATAAGTGAGGTTTTTTTCAGTATGGTTAAAATGTTACAAGTTAATACGATTAATCTAGGCTCTCTAATTAGTGTAATGATTATTATTATTTTTCGAATGTACATTAAAAGACTTTTTGGCATCAAACAATTTCAAATGAGAACATTTGTTAAAAATTTTTTAAATCTATCTTCTTCAAACTAATGATATTTCACTACCCTTCGTTAAGTCAGCGTGATTTTCTAATATTTAGACTTCGAGGAGCTGGTTTAGCTAATCATCTTTTCCCTATGTATAGGGCTTTTCAAAAAAGCAAGGAGACTGGCGGTGTTTTTCTTTTTCCACCTATGGCACAACTCAAACTCGGAACATTTATTAGAGGTGAAAAAGATAAAAGAATGTACTTTAATCTCTTTAATTCCAGAAAAATTAATGAATTATTTCAATTAAAAGTTCTTTTTTCAAAAAATAAATTTGATGAACATAGTTTCGAACTTCTGAATAATGATAAAGATGGAGTTATTATTTATAAAGGCATCGAAGATCTAAGTGGAAGTAATAAATATTACTTTTTTAAATCCTTTAATCAAGAATATAAAGAAGAATTTATAAGTATGTTAATAGCTAAATCTAAAAAAAGAGACAGGCTATTCTCTGAGTTAAAGTTGATAAAAAAAGATGATATTTGCATACATATTAGAAGAGGAGATTTTCCAGTAAAAGGACTTAAAGATGATCCATTTAGGCAAATTAGTGATGAATGGTTTATAAAGGTATTAGGTTATCTTGTTAGAGAATTTCCAAGAAAGAAAATAAGAATTTTTACAGATGATCTGACTTCATTAAGTAATGAACTGCTGTCAATAAAAAACATCAGTGTTGACTCATCTTATAATGCATGGCATGCAATTTTAAAAATGTCTGCTCATGGGACAATTGTAGCTTCTACCTCAACATTTTCATTATGGTCTGCATTTATCGGTGATCAAAAAGTCATTACAAATAATGAAAGTAATTTGAGTCGGTTTATTAATAATAAGATTCAAGTAATTTAATTTTATGTTGATTATAGTTGCAACACACCCTATTCAATATCAAGTTCCAATATGGAAAGAATTAGCTAAAAGATCCAATATTGAATTTGAAGTACTTTATTTAACGTCCCATGGCGTTGAACCATCATATGATATTCAATTTGGGAAAACTATCAAGTGGGATATAGATTTATTGGAAGGGTACCCATCTCGTTTTTCAGAGGTTCATTGTCCAAAAAAAATAACTAATTTTTGGTCGGCAAAGTTACCAAAAGATTTTAAATCAAAAATTAAAAGTAGAGAGACTACTCATATTCTTTTATTAGGTTGGAATGTCAGAGCTTTTATCGAAATTGCAATGCTATCTAGTATGAAGAGAAATTTTTTTTGGCTAAGGGCTGAAAGTAATGATTTAAAAGTAAATCAATCACTTATTAAAAATAACTTTAAAAAACTTTTTTTAAAGTATTTTTTTTCTAGAATAGATAGATTCTTAACAATAGGCAAAGCAAATAAAAGATTATATGAAAATTTTGGAATTACTAATAGTAAGTTTTATTCGGCACCTTATTGCATTGAAAATAGAAGATTTGAATTTCAAGCTAAGTTAAATCAAAAAAATCGAAATTCTATTAGAAATTATTGGAATATAAAAAGTAATTCATTTTGCATTCTTTTTGTTGGAAAGTTTATTGCTAAAAAGAGACCGGGTGATATTATTGAAGCAGTGGAGAGTTTAAAAAAAATTGACCCACATAATAAATATCATATTCTTTTTGTGGGCACAGGAACTCTTGAAGGGTATTTGAAGAAAAATTCTAACGTTGTTTTCGAAAATAATATTAAGGTTGGTTCTAATAGTTTATTTCCAACAGCGTCATTCACAGGATTTGTTAATCAATCTAAAATTTCAGAAGCATATGTAGCCGCTGATTTATTAGTTCTTCCAAGTGAAGCAGATGAAACTTGGGGTCTGGTAGTTAATGAAGCTATGGCTTCAGGTCTTCCATGCGTTGCAAGTGATGCTTGCGGGTCTTCAGAAGATCTAGTTGAAGAAATTAATCCTCAATTTAGATATCCTTTAGGTGAAATTGAATCACTCGCAAAATCTATTAAATGTGCGAGGCAAAATTTACCATCTAAAACGTTACTAAAAAATGTTATTGATAGATATGATTTTATTCATACTGTAGATACATTAGAACAGCTTTACAAAGAGCCTAAGTTTAAATAGAGTTATATAGTGCTTTGAAAAAAATCTTAATTTATCATATAGGGCAATTAGGGGATACACTGGTTACTATTCCTGCTATTGATGCGATTAAGCTTAAGCATCAAAATTGCTCTATAACACTATTAACAGATAAGCATTCTGAAAAAAAATATGTAAATTCATGGGAAGTTCTAAAACTTACTTCCAATATTGATAAAGTTGTATTTTATGATCCAAGTCAAATATTCAAACTTCACTATTTGATTAAATTAATTAAGAGACTTAGAGATATAAGGCCCTCTTATGTTTACAACATTGTCTTACGTGCAAATATAAAAAATAAATGGCGTGATTATCTATTTTTTAAATTTTTATTTACTTTTTCAAAATACTCTGCTTTAGACATAGTCCAATACCCTATTAACAAAAGTAAAGGTTTAAAAATAATGCCACCTCAATGGCAAAGAATTCTTGAGCAAGTTGGCTCATCAGAACAAATTAAAAAAATCCAATTAGGTTCTGATAAAGATTCATTGATAGGTTTAGAAAAGAAGTTAGCAGGCTATAATTTTTCCTCAAGTAAAAGAAGATTTATTATAGGGCCTAGCTCTAAAATGCCATCAAAGTGCTGGGATTCAAAATCTTTTGTTGAACTTGGCTTTAAACTTATTGAAGAATTTAATACCCCAGATTTACTAATTCTTGGAGGTTTAGAAGATCGTAATTTAGCCAATGATTTGCTTTCAGAATGGGGCATGAATGATAATAACTTTTGTGGAGAATTGTCTTTGGGTGAATCTGCAGAGTTAATAAGACAATCTGATATTTACATAGGGAATGATTCAGGCATAATGCATTTATCAGCAATGGTTGGCACTCCTTGTGTTTCAATTTTTAGTGGAAGAGATTACCCAGGTCTTTGGGAGCCATTTGGTAGCAACAATATCTCAATTAGAAAAGATATAAATTGTTCTGGGTGTATGCTTAGTGAATGTTTACAAAATAAAAATGCTTGTTTAAATCTGATTGCAGTAAATGAAGTTTTTTCTGCTGTGATTAAAATTCTTTCTATAGATGATTGATTCCAATAAAACTCATGTAATTCATGTGGTTGCTGACCTTCATACTAAATCAGGCGGGCCATCAAGATCAATAGTTAATTTAATAGATAGTCTTTCTAAGGAAAATCAATTTTCAATTACTTTGTTTTCACAAAAATTAATTGGTGAACAGACTATTAAGCCTAAATCAAATAAAGTTAATATTACTGAGTATAAAACTAAACGAAAATTATTTAAGAACCTTTCAATAGTTTCGTTTTGTAAGTTTTATCTGCTAATTAAAAAAAAACAAACTGCTGTTATCCACATACATGGTTTATGGTCACTGCATAACCATTGGACTATAGTTTTAGCAAGAAGATTTGAAATTCCATATATTATTCATACGCGTGGGATGCTCATGCCCAATGCACTAAAATTTAAAACATTTAAAAAAAATATTGCTATGAGTATTTTCCAGCAAAAAGATATTACTTGTGCTGATATGCTAATCGCCACTTCAACGAATGAACTTCAAACATTAAGAGATCTTGGAATTTCTATACCAATTGCAGTGATACCAAATGGAATTGAATTAAAAAATAATGAAAATACTTATGAAAGTAGAATTAGTATAAAAAAAGGAAATGAAAGAACTATTTTATTTCTTTCAAGGATTCATCCAATAAAAGGTCTAGAGAATCTATTGAAAGCATGGGCAATAAGCATCCATGATGGATGGAAATTAAAAATTGCAGGCCCTGATAACGGAGGTTATTTAAAAGATATTTTTTCACTAATTAACGATTTAAATATTTCTGACTCAGTTGAGTATTTAGGCGAAGTTTTTCATGAGAGTAAAGAGCGAGTTTTTAATGATGCTGATTTATTCATTTTGCCAACACTTTCAGAAAATTTTGGATTGGTTGTTTTAGAGGCATTATCATATGGTATCCCAGTAATTACGACACATGAAGCGCCTTGGTCAGACCTTGAAAAATATAATTGTGGTTGGTGGGTTGACACTTCTGTTAATTCAATATCTAAAGTAATAAAAAAAGCTATTTTAATTGGTGATTCTAATAGAAATATAATGAGTTTGAATGCGATTGAATACGTTAAAATTTATGACTGGAGTTTAATAGCTACTGATACAGCTAGAGCTTATTCCTGGATTATAAATGATGGCAAAAGACCAGATTTTGTACATTTGAAATTGTAGTTTAATTAACGAAAAAATATAAATAATGGTAATATTGGGCTTTAATTCATTCCATGCAGACTCTGCGGCTTGTTTATTAGTTGATGGAAAATTAGTTTCAGCTGTTGCTGAAGAAAGACTTGGTCAAAGAATAAAACATGATTCATCCTTCCCTGCAAACGCTATTAGAAGAGTTCTTTTAGATTCTAATTTGTCACTTAGAGATGTTTCTTATGTTGCCATAGCAAGAGATTCAGGAGCGAATTTATCTGCTAAGTTTAAATATGTTTCTAAAAATCCTATTAAATCTGCTGGGGCCGTAGTAGAGCATTTTAAGCGTGGTAAAAAAGTTAAAAGTATTTTTGATCAATTAGCTGATGCATGTGATGAAGATAAAGATAAGTTAAACTTTAAAGTAATAGAAGTTGAACATCATTTAGCTCATGTAGCTAGTGCATACTATGTTTCGCCTTTTGAAACTCTTACAGCTGGATTCTCATATGATGGCTCAGGTGATTTTGCGAGTTTAATGGCTACAAAATGTGAAGGGAATAAGGTAGAAGTACTTGATAAGGTTTTACTACCTAATAGTTTAGGATTTTTTTATACTGCACTCTGTCAGTTTATAGGTTTTGATGATTTTGGAGAGGAGTACAAAGTTATGGGTCTTGCACCATATGGTCAAAATACTCATAAGCAAGTAATGAAAAAATTGGTAAAGCTGAATGAAGATAGGTGGTTTGAATTAGAAAAAGGTTACTTTGGAATGCATAGTGGTGGCTCTAGTGATGATGTCGATGAAGAAAATCGAATACGAATGGGTAAATTTTATACAAACAAATTAGAGGCCCTTTTAGGTAAACCCAGACCGAGAAATAAGGAGCTATCTCAAAATGAAATGGATATTGCTAAATCAACTCAAGTACGTTTTGAGGAGGTTTCAGTCCATTGTATAAAAAAACTTCATAGTCTAGTGCCTTCAAATCAACTTGCAATGGCTGGAGGATGTGCATTAAATGGAGTAGCGAATGCCCGTATCTTACGTGAAACAGAATTTACTACTCCATATTTGCAACCAGCATCATCCGATGATGGAACATGTTTGGGTGCTGCATATTATGTCTGGCATGAAATTTTAGGCCAAAAAGAAAGGTTTCATATGAAGCATGCATTTTGGGGTCCAGAGTACTCTGATGAGCAGATTAGAAAAGTTGCTGAAAAAAGTAGTTTTCTAGTTAAAAAGTGTAAAGACCATAGAGAATTAATAGATGAGGCTTCTACTTTATTGTCCAAAGGATTAGTGGTTGGCTGGTACCAGGGCAGAAGTGAATGGGGCCCCCGAGCCCTGGGTAATAGGTCTATACTAGCTGATCCTTCCGTAAAAGATATGAAAAATATAATTAATTCTAAAATTA
>Ga0233427_10003222_pt1 | contig 14529 bp, 9 predicted proteins | sample SI_118_April2016_5_FD_179885 | JGI IMG/M metagenome (GOLD analysis project Ga0233427, IMG submission 179885) | Seawater microbial communities from Saanich Inlet, British Columbia, Canada - SI_118_April2016_100_MG | ecosystem: Environmental > Aquatic > Marine > Inlet | place: Canada: British...
AAAAGTTTTGCCAGATTATTTAGTAGTCCATCTTTTCCAGGTCCTGCTACTAGTATATTGTCTAAAACATCCTTTAATGATGAAACTGGAATAATGGTTATCATATCCTTATATTTTGATTCTATAAGAACGTCTTGCATGTTCATGGAAGGTATTAGAACTTTTGTCACTCCAGACTCAGCTGCAGCTTCAATCTTAGCAGTAACGCCTCCAACAGGTAGAACTTGTCCTCTAACACTTAATGAGCCCGTTAATGCTACAGTTTGGTCGACTTCAGCGTTCTCTAAAGCCGAGATTACTGCAGTAGCAATAGATACTGAAGCTGAATCACCTTCAACTCCTTCATATGCGCCTACGAATTGTACATGAATATCATACTTTGATATGTCCTCACCAGTATATTTTTTAATTAATGCAGATACGTTTTCAACAGCTTCCTTTGCAATTTCTCCTAATTTACCCGTCGCTACAATCTTACCCGCATTTCTTGATTGGGCTGGTGTCACTTCAGCTACTATTGGCATCATAATACCGGCCATTTCAGACATGCCTGAGTTAGCACCCATTACAGCTAGACCGTTAACCATTCCAATTTCAGACCCTTCAATAGAATACATTTTGTAGTCTTTTCGACGTTCTACATAACGATCTGCAATTTGCTGTTCAAGTGGTTTTGCGATAGTTTTAGCCTTGAGAACATGTGTTGCGGTTACAGTTTTATCTCCTAGTTCAGTTGCAATATCTCCAGCAACTCTAACCAAGCCTCCTAGCTCTCTTAATCTTAAACTCAGATGATTTTGTCTTCCAGCTCTACGTTGAGCTTCATGAATTATTTCCCCGACAGCTTCTTTTGAAAAGTGCCCTATCTTTTCATCTTTTGCTACTTCTTGGGCAATAAATCTTACTAATTTTTCTCTATTTTCCTGTGAATCCGGAATTGTAGAATTCATAAATATTTCATATCCATAACCTCTGATTCTACTTCTAAGAGCTGGATGCATACCTTGAATTGCATCTAAATTCCCGGCAGCAACTAAGACAAAATTACAAGGTACAGGTTCAGTTTTGGTCATGGCTCCTGCAGATCGTTCAGACTGTCCAGATATTGAGAATTCCCCTTCCTGTATAGCAGTCAATAATGATTGTTGAGATTCTATTCTCAGTAAATTAATTTCATCAATATATAATACTCCTTTGTGAGATTTATGAATTGCACCTGCTTCTACACGGTCGTGAGCTGGAGTTTCAAGTCCCCCAGACTGGAAGGGATCGTGTCTTACATCACCTAAAAGAGCACCAGCATGAGTTCCAGTTGCATCGACAAAAGGTGCATTCATATCTTTATCATGAAGCACTAATCCTTTAGGTACATTTGCATTGTCATTACGTTGGTTAGTATATCTTAGAGCCATGAAAACAAAAGCTGCAGCAATCAGACTATAGAATACAATCATCGGATTACTAAAACCAGTAGCGATAAACCAAAGAATACCAAACATGACAATTAGTCCAACTATCATCATCTGAGATTTGGCTTTCTTTTCTTTTTCAATCATTGCTTGAGCTTTTTGTACTTGAACTATTTCCTTACCTTTTCCAGCAGGCACAACACGAACTCTAGGTTCATTATTGTCTTCATGATTATTGTAAACTAAAACATCTTGTAGTTCTTCCTTAGGTAAAAGCTCAGAAATTGAACGTGCCAGCATGGACTTTCCAGTTCCAGGATCTCCAATAAGCATTACATGTCTTCTTTGCTCTGCAGCTTTTCTTATAATTTCAACACCGTGTTTTTGACCAATTACTTGATCAATTAACATTTTAGGTACTGCGATGTCCTCAGTTGAGTCCATCTCTAAGTCTTTAACCCATTCACGTGGGTCTTGCAAAATCTCATCTTTTTTAGACATTTGATACCTTGAATCAATGTCTATAGATATATAAGTTTCTAATAATTACAATTCAATGTTAGACAGGCTTTCATCTTCTTCTTCAATTACTGGTATTTCTTTTAAGGCAAATTTAGTTCCATAATGCAGTATTCCACTCTCACTATCTTCTCCTAATCTTCTAAATACAGCTTTTACTTTCATACCTGGTTTCACTGTTTTAGGATCACAGTCGACAATTTGTGAGGTGATTCTTGGTCCTTCATCTAGTTTGATAATTGCCATACAGTAGGGTCCGAACATTTCATATCCTGTTTGAGATTGGTGTACTACAGTTGAGTTAATTACTTCCCCATCCCCTTTGAATTGATAATCTTCCATTGTTCCCATAGATTCACGTCCCGCTTCAGGGTCGAAGGCTCTTCTTGGAAAATGATATGTTTTAGTTAATTTACAGTAGGATCCAATAAGATTATATCTTGTATCCAATTCTCTCCAAAATCGTGGTACTGACATTATTCAGCCTCCAATATGTGTACAACAGCAGTGGCAGCAGTACCGCCATGGTTTTCCACCATTCCAATTTTAGCATTTTTCACTTGTCTATCTCCAGCATCTCCTCTAAGTTGTTGGACAATTTCTACTACTTGGGCAATACCCGTAGCTCCAGGTGCATGTCCTCTAGCTTTTAGACCTCCACTAGTATTGACTGGTATTTTCCCTCCAATTTTGGTTTCACCTTCCAAAATTTTGGCCCCAGCTTCTCCCCTTTTGAATATGCCAATTTCTTCCAATGCAATAATCTCAGAGATAGTAAAATTATCGTGAATTTCAATTACATCTAAATCATTTGGCTTTTTACCACAACTTTCAAAGGCTCTTTTAGCAGCTACTCCAATTGCTGGCATTCGATTTAAAAATTTTCGATGGTGTAAACTCAAAGTATCGGATGCTTGTCCCGATCCTATTATCTTTATTGATTTTTTAGTAAATTTAGATGCCTTTTCAGAAGCGCAAAGAACTACAGCTGCAGCCCCGTCACTATTTGGTGCGCAGTCCAGCATTCGTAATGGACTCGAAACAATTCCCGAGTTTGAAACAGCTTCAGAACTTATTTTGAAAGGAAACTGAGCCATTGGGTTCATTGAAGCGTGGTGATGATTTTTCTCAGAAACTGCCGACATTTGTTCTCTTGTAGTTCCGTATTCGTCAATATGACTTTGAGCAATCATTGCATGCAGTGATGCAAAGGTAGCACCAGCTTTAGATTCCCACTGTTCATCAGAGCCCATACTAACAGTATAGGAAGATTCAGAGTCACTAACATCAGTCATTTTTTCAGCTCCACCAACAACTGCAATGTCTATAAATCCTCCAGCAATAGCCATGTAAGCTTGTCTTAGCGCTAAACCTCCTGATGCAGATGCAGCTTCAACTCTAGTTGCGGGTACATGATTGTTAGTTAAGCCACAATAATCAGCCATTAATGCACTTACATGTTCCTGTTGTAAAGTAGATCCTGCAGCCATATTCCCTATGTACAAAGCGTCAATGTCTTTACTCGTAATTCCAGCGTCACTAATTGCAGCCAAACCAGTTTCAAGACCTAACTGTCGAAGTGATTTGTCCCATAATTCACCAAATTTTGTTATTCCGGTACCAATGATACTTACATCTCTCATTTAGTTGCCCCCATGTTCAATTTACCTCGAAATTTAGCATATGTTGCATAATTTACAATCTCCATTCTTGAAATCATATCATTTACTGTTTCGCTTCGGTCCATGTCCATAATTTTATCAGTTACAGTTATGTCAAAACCGTCACTTCCAGCTCCAGAACCATAAGCCACAGCAAGTATTCGATCACCTGGCTTTGCAATGTCTAATATTGCTGCAAGTCCTAAGAATACTGCTCCTGAATAAGTATTGCCTATTTTAGGAGTCAATAATCCCGTCTCAAATTGTTCTTTTGTAAATCCTAGAGATTTAGCAGCTCGTATTGGGAACTTTCCATTTGGTTGGTGAGTTACAATATAGTCATAATCTTCAGGTTTTGTATTTGCTTTTTCCATGATTAGCATTCCACAGTTCATAACATGTTTGAAAAAAGCGGGTTTACCGGTAAAACGTCCACCGTGTCTCGGATATTTTTGTCCTTCTCTTCTCCAGAAATCGGGAGTATCTGTCGTGTATGAAGTTGTATGATTAATATTCGCAATTACATTCTTTGTTCCAATCACTAATGCGCCACCACCTGCTGAAGCGCTATATTCTAGAGCATCTCCTGGAGCGCCCTGTGAGGTATCTACACCAATAGCAATTCCATTCTTAATTTGTTTATAACCTACCATTCCTAAACAAGTTTGGATTGCAGCAGTTCCTGCCTTACAAGCAAATTCGAAATCAGCAGCAGTCAAATTTGGAGTTGCACGAATTGCCTCGGCAACAATTGTAGAGGTTGGTTTTACAGCATAAGGATGTGATTCTGAACCTGTGTATACTGCTTCAATATCATCTCCAGTAAGTTTACCACGTTTCATTGCCTGGCGTGTAGCTTCTACTGCAATAGTTATTACATCTTCATCTGGACCAGGTACTGATTTGGAATATACGTTTAGGTTTTTAGCCCAAGCACTTCCATCTGCACCCCATACAGAAGCAATTTCCCCGGTTTCAATTTTGTATCCAGGTACATATGCTCCATAGCTGACTATTCCATTCATTTTTTCACCTATTTTAAAGACCTCAATTTTTCAATAATTTCTTTTTCCGAAAGTTCGGTTTTAACAAGAACAACTCTTTCCATATTTGCCAGTTTAGGGGCTAATAGATCGACTGCTTTTGGTTTAATATAAACCACCATCCTTGGTTTGACTGGATGTGCCCTCACGGCAATCATTGGTGATCTGCCATAATGTACTCCTGAAAAAAACACAGCTCTTTCATTTGACCAACCGTACATTTCGCCAAATGCATTAAATGTGGTAATGGCTTTTAATGAATCAACCATTGTGTATCCATATATTGGCCTTTCAGTGAGTTCTTTATTTCCTGCCAAAACTTCACCTTCGATTTTCTCTAACATTTTGTTTATAGTAATTCCACTTGTAAATTCTTTGATATCTACAATTGCTTCATTAGTTCTTCTGCCTACCATGCTATTGGCTACTTTACTTCCATGAGATGAATCATAATCAACCATAGCTTCAACAAATTTCCTTACAGTGCCTATGCCTGGTGAGGCTCGTCTCCCTTTTTCAAAGTCACAAACAACTGAAGGTTTAACTTCTAAAAGATTAGCTAATCCTTTTTGAGATAGATTGAAGATTTCCCTCCATTTTCTTAAGGTATCTCCAGGTTTCTCAGAAACTACTATCTCGCCCGCCATTCGGCGTGTCAGTTGTTTTTGCACACTGTTTCATTTAGAAGTGACTATTTAATTATATATGTATCACAGTTCGTCAACTGCCTTATTTTATATGGTATGTTACTATTATATAGGTCTAATTTTGTTGAAAAATGTGAGTATAAACAGTTGGGTCCCCAAAAAGATTTTTTTGACAAAAGGTGCAGGGCAGCACAAAGAAAAACTGGCATCCTTTGAATTAGCTTTAAGAGAAGCTGGTATTGCTTCTCTAAATTTGATTACAGTTTCTAGTATTTTACCTCCTAAATGTGAATTTATTGATCGAGATTCTGGAGTAAAACTTCTTTCTCATGGGCAGGTTGTTCCTATTGTCTTAGCTCGTTCTGAAAGTAATGAATCTTCTAATTTAGTGAGTTCAGGAGTAGGTGTAGCCGTACCTCGTGACAGGGAGGATTATGGCTATCTTTCTGAACACCATGGTGTAAACATGAACGATGAGCAAATGGAAGAATATGTAGAAGATTTAGCAGCAGAAATGTTGGCAACTACCTATGGCCTCAAGTTTGATCCTGATGCCTCATGGGATGAAAAAAGAGAACTTTGGAAAATAGATGATAGAATAGTCAATACACGTTCAGTAATTCAAACTGCGTCAGTAAAAGAAGGGCTGTGGACGACTACTGTTGCAGCAGCAGTACTAATACTATAGTAAATTTGACCAAATCGTTTATATTATAGCGAGAGTTTGGTGTTATTGTACCAATGCGCGAAACTACTCCAGTCTGGACATTTCAAGGAGGTGCTTCCCCCTCATCTTTATCAATTAGTTTAGATGGGAAATTTGCAGGTGTAGGGCACAAAAATGGACTAACTTTCTTGAATGAGGGCGGCCGTCCAATATGGAATAACACCAAGATAAGGCGAGTTAGAGACATTTCCATATCAACTCGTACAGGTCTGATGTCGATAGCCAGTGGTCAGAAAGTAATCTATTTGGTTAATCGTGATGGTCGTATTAGATGGCATAGAGAATTACAGAGCAAAGCAGTTTCTACAAGTATTAGTTCAAGAGGCAATACAATTGCAGTTGGTACTGATGAAGGTCGTTTGATTGTTTATGATGGTAAAGGTAAGGTAAGATGGGAAAAGCATTTGAGTAATTCAGATTTCTCTGTGAATAGTGTCGACATTTCATCTGACGGACAGTTTATAGTAGTTGGAACTAATTATTCAAGAGTGTATTTGTATAATATTGAGGGCGATATATTATGGACCAAAGAAACTTCAGGAGAAGTTCTCCAAACTTGTATAAGTTCTAATGGTGATTACGTAGGCTATCTAACAAATGATAATACGTTTACATTTGGAGTTAAGAGCTCCCGTATTTTGTGGGAACATAATTTTTCGGAACCACCTGTTTGGATAGATATGACTCAAACAGCTGATTTTGTTTCTATTGGTGAAACTTCTTCAAAAGTTACATTATTTAATAAAAAAGGGAGAAAGGTTTGGGGTTTCAAATCGAGGCATTCAACTAAAGGGGTTCTAGCTAGTGGAGGTGGTTATCTATTTTTAGGCGGATCAGATGGAGTTTACAAATATACTTTAGAGCCTTATCTTCAAAGATTATTGAAGTATGCTCATAATAGAATTGAAAAGGCAGTTTCTGATAATTTAGATACAACTACGGCTAAGAAATTTTTCCAAAATGCTCAAACAGATCTTAGCAATAACAACCATTTAAATTTTTTAGTTAATATTCAACAGGCCTCACGCTCAGCTAGAGAAGCTCGTATCATTGAAAGTGATATTACTCCGAACGAAAGGAGATTAGAACGTAATGAGATGGAAAAAGCAGAATCTAATATTACTGGAGCAGTAGGTAATGATGAAGATGAAATGATGTCTAAATTAGTTCAACTAGCAGAAATGCATGAGAGTGGAATTTTAAGTGAAGAAGAATTTTTAATGGCTAAATCTAAACTTTTAAGACTCTAACTTAAACTTAATATAATCTGTGCAGTATTGTCTGGCTTATGTCCGTAATGACAACATCCGAATATTTGATTCAAAATGCAGAAAAATATGCAAATGGTATTGCATTGTCTTCTAAAGCTAAATCCGGTGAATGGAATAACACTACTTGGTCCGAATTTTATAATGAAACAATGGCTTTATCGAAAGCACTAATGGCAGTTGGTTTCCAAAAAGGCGATAATTTAAGCATTTATTCCTATAATCGCAAAGAATGGTATATGGCTTATGCAGCAGCTAATTTTTGTAATGGTGCTGGAGTTGGAGTTTACCATACTTGCTCATCTAATGAAGTAGAGTGGGTGGTAGGTAATTCAGATTCGAAAGTTGTTTTCGTTGGACATAATCCAATGGATGGTGGAGATACTTCGAAGATGTGCTCCCATAGGCTTCATTCAGCTTTATCCAAACTTGAGAAAGTTGAAATTGTAGTAGTTATGGATGGTGTAAACATGCCAGATCATCCTAAGGCAATATCTTGGTCTGATTTTTTATCTAAAGGTAAAAATATTCGAGACTCTGAAATTCATAATTCAATTAAATCAATAAAACCAGAAGATACGGCTACTTTGATTTATACTTCTGGAACCACAGGCAATCCTAAAGGAGTAGAATTGACATATGATAATTTTGAATATGAAATTACTAAGGTTTTAGAGATACAAAGTTATAATCAAGGAGACAAATATGTTTCTTGGTTACCATGCGCACATGTATTTGGACAGTTAGTAGATAACCATGCGTGGATACGTGAGGGATTGCACATGTATGTAGTCGATAATCCATTACATGCAATTGATTATTGTAAAGAAGTTCAGCCACATTTATTCATAGGAGTTCCAAGAATTTATGAGAAAGTTTATTCCAATCTGGTTGCCGGCTTAGGGGGGAAAGTTAAACTTCTAGGTATACCTATTTTAGGAAGTATTATTAAGAAAAAGGCAAAGGCAAAGATAGGTATGTCAAATTGTGTTTATGCAATTACTGGTGCAGCTCCAATTAATCCAGACATTCTTGAATTATTCCATAAGTTAGGTATACCTTTGTTTGAAGGATATGGAATGACGGAAACTTCAGCAGGTGCAACAATTGGTCATAAAGCAGCTAATAAGTTTGGTTCTGTAGGTAAAACTTTTGCTGGAGAAATACGAATTGATAATCCAAACGAAAAAGGAGATGGAGAAATTCAATTCCGAGGCCGTCACGTTATGAAAGGTTATTACAATAATCCTGAAGCCACAGCAGAAACAATGGATGGCGAATGGTTGAAATCAGGAGATTTAGGTAGAGTTGACTCAGATGGATTTGTTTATGTTACAGGTCGTTTAAAGGAGATTTATGTTAGTTCAGCTGGAAAGAATATTGCACCACTAGTTATTGAAGAGACTATGAAGTCTATACCTTTGATTTCTCAATGTATGCTTGTCGGCGATAACAAAAATTATTGCACAGCTCTTTTCACTTTAGATGTTGGTGCTATTTTAAGAGATAAACATGGGTTAGATGGAGCTACAGAAGTTCCTAAAGATCCAAATGAGCAAATTTCTAAATTAGAAGAATTGGGTTCAAAACTATCGGATTATACAGACAATCCTGAAATACATGCTGAATTAGATGCAGAGGTTCAGAGATTAAATCAGAAGTTTGCGAATCCTGAACAAGTTAAGAAGTTCAAGATTCTTCCAAGAGATTTGAATGTTGATGAAGGTGAGCTTACTCCAACACTTAAAATTCGTCGTAAGCAAATCAATGAAAATTGGGCTAACGAGATTGAAGCCATGTATTCAGAATAAATAGATGTTAAGATTAACATTTTTTCTCTCTGGTATTCTAGCAAGTATTAATTTTTATTTGGCAGATTCTTTAACAGTTCAAATAATTTCAATTCTAGGTATATTATTTGGATTAGGCATAGCTATTTCTTGGCCTGAACCTTTGCCGCCACCTCCACCTCCAGATCTGTGGTCTGAGGCCCCAGATAATAAGGAAAGAGACATGAAAGTGTGTTCGAATTGTGGTAAAGCAGTCGATCAAAAATGGTCTATGTGTCCATATTGTTCTAAAAAAGTATGAGCAAATGGTTTTTTGCAATAGATAGAGGTGGAACTTTTACAGATGTTATTGGAATAGATCCATCTAATAAGCTTCATAAATTGAAACTTTTATCTGAATCTTTAGTTTATGAAGATTCGGTTGTAGAAGGTATAAGACGTTTACTGAAATTACCTTCCAAGCAAAAAATCCCTTCTGAACAGATTGATCGAATAAGAATTGGTACTACTATAGCTACTAATGCATTGTTAGAACGGAAAGGTGCGGAAACTGGCTTACTCATTACTAAAGGTTTCAAAGATTTATTGGAGATAGGAAACCAAACAAGACCTAGATTATTTGATTTATCAATAAAAAAACCAGAGAAACTTTTCAAAGTGGTTTATGAGGTAGATGAACGTCTAGATTCTGATGGCAATATAATTCGTGATTTAGATGAAGTGAAATTGGTACTAGATCTAAAAAAATTAAAGGAAAAAAATATAGAATCTGTAGCAATTGTCTTGATGCATTCCTGGAAAAATTCAATTCACGAGGAGAGATGTTATGAAATTGCAAAAGCTCAGGGTTTTTCCAATATTTCTGTATCAAGTAAGGTAATCCCACTAATTAAGATAGTTGGAAGAGGTCAAACTACTGTAGTTGATTCATATCTTTATCCTATACTGCACAGATATATTTTATCTATTGAAGAAGAATTAGGAGGGATTCCTATAGAGTTTATGCAAAGTTCTGGTGGATTAACAAATTCTCTTTCTTTGAATGGTAAAGATGCACTTATGTCAGGTCCAGCAGGCGGAGTGATTGGGGCGGCTAAGGTTGGTCATCTCAACAAAATTGACAATATTATCGGTTTTGATATGGGAGGGACATCAACAGATGTTTCCAAGTACAGTGGAGAATTTGAAAAAGTAGTAGAGGTTCAGGCTGGAGGAATCGAATTTCAAGCTTCAAGTTTAGACATCAAAACAATTGCAGCAGGTGGAGGCTCATTACTTTGGTTTGATGGAAGTAAGTTGCAAGTAGGTCCTGAATCGGCAGGATCTAATCCTGGGCCAGTATGCTATGGACTCGGTGGAAAATTGGCCTTAACTGATGCAAATCTCATTTTAAACAGAATAAATTCTGAATATTTCCCATCAGTTTTCGGCCCTGACCAAGATCAAAAACTAGATAAGAATTTAGCGCAAAAAGAATTTAAAAAGTTAAAAGATGTTATCAATAAAGCGACCTCATCCACATTTTCAATCGAAGAATTAGCATTGGGATTCATAGATATCGCTAATGAAAAAATGAGTAATGCAATTAAAGAAATATCTGTTTCTAGAGGTTATGATATACGAGAATATGGTTTAGTGTGTTTTGGAGGTGCATCACCACAACACAGCTGCGGAATAGCTAAAATTCTTGGTATTAAGAAAACAATAATTCATCCTTTAGCAAGTTTACAGTCAGCTTATGGTATTGCAAATGCAGAACAATTCAGATATAGCATACGATCTTTTGTTAGCCCACTGAGTAAAGATTCTTTGGATATGGCTTCTCAAATATGCCAAGAAAATGAATTAGGTTATATTTCAGAGTTAAAGCGGCTAGGTATCTCCTCAGATAGTATTAAAATTAAATATTTCTTAGATTTGAGGATAATTGGTACTGATAGTCACTTAACACTTGATTTACAAGACATTGATAGTATTACTAAAGTTTTTTCAGATAGATATCAAAAAACATTTGGATTTAAACCATCAGGCAAAATTGAAATTGCCAACATAAAAGTAGAAGTTTATGGGACTAATATTAGAATTCCAGAAATTAAGATTGAAAGAGAATTAGTAAATCCTTTAAATTTTTCAACAAATCATAAAATCTTTTTTGAGAATGAATATTGTAGAGTACCTTTTCTTTCTCGAAATTCAATACCTATTGACAAAAAAAGGAGAGGTCCGGCAATGATTTACGATGAGTATTCTTCGATTTTAATTGAACCTGGTTTTTCCTTTACAAATAATGAGTTTGGGCATTTAATTATTGAGCAGGAAGATTTTGTAGAAAGAACCATATCTGATAGTAAAGATCCAATATCTCTTGAAATTTTTAATAATTTATTTATGAGTACTGCTGAACAAATGGGTTATACTCTTCAAAATATGGCGCATTCAGTAAATATCAAGGAAAGATTAGATTTTTCATGCGCACTTTTTGATGGTGATGGGAATTTAGTTGCTAACGCACCTCATGTTCCAGTACATCTAGGCGCAATGAGTGAATCGGTCAAATCAATTATAAATTCAAATGCAAACAATATGAAACGAGGTGATTTTTATTTGATTAATAATCCTCATAAAGGAGGTTCACATCTTCCAGATTTAACGGTCATAGCTCCAGTATTTTCAGATAGTGATAAACCAATATTTTATGCTGCTAGCAGAGGACATCATGCAGATATAGGCGGAATAACGCCAGGTTCGATCCCTCCCTTTTCAACCAGAATTGAACAAGAAGGAATAATTATTGACAATTTTTTAATAGTAAAGAATGGAGTTTTCCGAGAGAAAGAGTTTGAAGAATTACTCACTTCTTCTGATTATCCTGCAAGAAATTTAGATGAAAGAAAAAATGACATTAATGCCCAGATTGCTTCCGTCCACAAAGGAATTGAAGGTATAGAAAAGGTGATTGAAAAATATGGGCTTACAACAGTTCAATCATATATGAGATATGTTCGTGAAGATTCAGCAGAGGCAATGAGCAATGCTTTGAAAAATTATCTAGATAATAAAAAGTACAAAAAGGTAAAGTTTGAAGATCAGTTAGATGATGGATCTAAAATATGTGTAAAATTAACAATTAAAGAATCTTCTAATTCATTGTATCCTTACCAAGCGATTGTTGATTTCACAGGTACAAGCCCTCAAATGGATAATAATCTCAATGCACCCGTTGCAGTTACTAAAGCTGCAGTTCTGTATGTTTTTAGATTATTAATTAATCGCGAAATACCCCTAAATTCAGGTTGTTTGGATTTAATTGATATTAAAATACCTAAAGGTTCTTTATTGAACCCAAATAATGAGGCTGCAGTCGTTGGAGGAAATGTTGAAACTTCTCAACGTGTTACTGATGTTTTACTTGGAGCTTTAGGAATTGCCGCAGCTTCTCAAGGCACAATGAATAATTTTGTTTTTGGTAGTTTAGATAATTCTGGGAAGCAATATTATGAAACAATAGCAGGAGGTTCAGGAGCGACTAAAGATTCAGATGGTGCATCAGCAGTTCAAGTTCATATGACTAATACTAGATCGACTGATCCTGAAATACTTGAACACAGATTCAAAGAAATTAGGCTTGAAGAATTTAGTATACGTAAGAATTCGGGAGGTCATGGTAAATGTAAAGGGGGGAATGGCGTCATACGTTCATTACATTTTTTGGAATCTAAGCAAGTATCTATAGTTTCAGAAAGGCGCATTATACCACCCTATGGGATATTTGGGGGTGAACCAGGTAAATGTGGGCAGAATTCAATAATAACTAATGATGGAGAAGTTGAATTAGATAGTAAAGTTGAAAGGTTAGTAAAGAAGGGTGAAACGATTGTAATCAAAACACCTGGTGGCGGTGGTTTTGGAGTAATTTAATTACCTAAATACTTTTATGATGCGGATTATATCATATTCTAGTATATGCGTAGACTCAATGCACTAATGATGGTCGCTCTTTTGGTTTTTTCGACAATACCAATGTCTGGTATTGGTTCTGTAAAAGATCCTAATATTTATCTTTCTGAAATTCCTGAGGTTAAAACATATCATTGGGAGGAATCTAATTGGTGGCAAACTACTGATAGAGATATGAATCGTAATGGAGTTGTAGATTGGTTAGAAACTCTTGAAGATCAATATCCGGTAAGCATTTCTTATGTCTCTGAACCTACTGAAAAAGATATTAAAGCGTTAATAGAATTAGGTTTGGAAATTAGATATGATATAAATTCAGTTAATGCGTTTTTATTGGGATATGTTAATTCCAGTTTGTATCTTCACCTTGGTTCATTGCCTAATGTTGCAATGGTAGAACCTTATGGAAGAGTGGTGTTCTATGGCGATGTTCAAACTCCTGCAATCAAGGCAAGTAATTCATCAGTTTATCCAGAGGGTGCTTGGTCTTTGGGAGTTAGTGGAAAGGGAGTCAATATTGCAGTAGTTGATACTGGTGTCGATAATGAGCACCCTGGTTTGGAGGGTAAATTCATCGCAGGTTATGATGCAGTTTGTTCAGATGATGCACTATGTGTGGCTTCTTTCCAAGAAGATGATGGTTCATTTGACCCTGATGATCAGAATCAACATGGTACTGCATGTTCAGGTATGGCAGCTAGTACTGGCATATTACCAAATGGCGAACCTTCTAATTTTACTGGTTCAGCCCCAGATGCAGATTTAGTGGATGTAAGGATTGGGACTGCGGTTGGGGCAGGACCTTTTGAGAACTATATTTTAGAGCAGGAATTTTATGAATCAGCTATGGATGGTCTTAACTGGGTAATTGAAAACAAGGACACGGCTTGGCCAGGTGTTGAGAATGAAAGCTATGGTATTGATATAATTTCACTTTCTTGGGGGATTACTTCTCACGAAAGTGGTGGGTCTGATGGTTCAGACATGTTTTCACTAGTTTTAGATGAGGCTACATTGGCAGGAATTACAGTTTCAGTGGCAGCAGGTAATGATGGCTCAAATAATGATGGCCTTTCAGGTATGGGCTCATCAAGTCTTTCGATAACGGTAGGGGCTACAGATGATAAAAATACAGTTGATCGCTCTGATGATGGTATAGCTTCCTATTCTAGCCGAGGTCCTCGCAGAGATAATAATGATGGTAATCCATATGATGAGATGAAACCGGATGTTTCTGCACCAGGAACTAATATTGTCCAAGCTGAAGCATGCCACGCTAGTGGTAGTTGCTACAATAGGCTTCCAGGTCAAGATGCTGCAGATAATGGTTACAGTGGTAGAGGTAGTGGAACCTCATATGCTACTCCAGCAGTTTCTGGAGTTATTGCACTAATGATAGAGGCTAATCCTGATTTGGATCCTTTATCTATCAGGGAGATACTTCGTTTAACATCTGAAAGAAAAGAGACACTCACATCTGCAGACGGTGAGGGTGTTGAAGAAGGACC
>Ga0233427_10003227_pt1 | contig 14519 bp, 15 predicted proteins | sample SI_118_April2016_5_FD_179885 | JGI IMG/M metagenome (GOLD analysis project Ga0233427, IMG submission 179885) | Seawater microbial communities from Saanich Inlet, British Columbia, Canada - SI_118_April2016_100_MG | ecosystem: Environmental > Aquatic > Marine > Inlet | place: Canada: British...
AAACCAGCAACACCTGTGACTAATATATTCAAGAGAAAATTACTTTTTTAAAATTTTTTATAAATTTGTATATGAATATAATAAAAATTAAAACAATACTTTGATTGTTATCATATCTAATTTTAAGTTCCTCAAAAAATAATTTTCTGAACTTTATTGTACTTGAAAACCCCCCTCTTCTAAAAACTCCAGTTATCTCATCTTTCTTTGTTGCTAGACCATTCATTTTTTTTTTTACAATCATTCTATAAAAATAATCATAATCAGCATGATATTTATATTTTAGGTTATATAGTCCTAAAACTTTTGCAGAATTTCTTCTTAAAAAGAAACCAGTTGAGTGACTAGAATAAAATCCCCAACTATAATATATCTTTCGAGGTCTGTATCCATGGAGAACTCCCCAATGTTTTCTTACACTTCCAAAAATAAAATCTAGTTTATTTTTCTTATCTCTATCAATATAAGTTGAGATAATTTCTAAAGCATTACTTGTATAAACATCATCTGAATTAATAATGCCAATGTAATCTCCAGTACATAATGACATACCCTTGTTAAATGCATCATATATTCCTTTGTCTTTCTGGCTTACCCAATAATCAATATCTTTTTCATATTTTTTTATTATATTTAATGTTTTGTCATCAGAACCACCATCTATGACAATATATTCATAATTTTTAAATGTTTGGCTAATAACACTAGTGATAGTTTCTTCTAAATATTTTTCATTATTATACACAACAGTGACGATTGAAAATAATGGTTTTTGAGACTTATTATTTTCATTAATTCTTTTTCCACCTTGATTAGGTTGATTATTTCTTTCTATCTGGTTAATAAAATTTAATTCTGAGCACACGTCTAAAATACTTTTTCATTAATTAAATTAAATACAACATCATCAATATAATTTTTTGGTTGCCATTTAAGATCTTTTTTAATCTTTAAAGTATTTGCTTTTCTTACTTTTATATCAAATTTTCTTAACAAATTTTTTTCATATTTTACATGCATTTTCCAATTTAAATTATAATATTTAAATGTTTTCTTTACTACCTCTCTCAATTTTGTACTTTTGCCTGTAGCAATAATATAATCATCAAATTTTTTTTTATTTAAAATTCTATGCATCAACTTTACATATTCTGGTGCCCAACCCCAGTCTCTACTTACATCTATATCACCTAATTTTAAAGATCCTATTTTATTTTTATTAATTTGATTTGCACTTGATATAATTTTTCTTATAACGAAATCTTTTTCTCTTAAGATTGATTCATGATGAAATAAAATTCCTGAACAAATTTTTAAAGAAAATTTTTCTCTAAAAAATTTTACCATCTTGAACGAAATCAGTTTACTCAATGCATATATTGTATTTGGATCTTTGATACTATTTTCATCCAATGATTTTTTTGATGCTTTAAATATTTCACAAGATGAAGAGTTAAAAAATTTAATTTTTTTATTATAGTTTATAATTATATCTATTATATTATACACAGGTACAATATTACTGTATAAAGTTTCTAGAACTTTTTCATTAGAAATATTTGGTTTTGTTTGTCCAGCTAAAAAATAAATTTCATTAACTTGATAAGTTGTAATTATTTTTTTTAATTTTTCATAATTATTGTAATCAAAATTTTTAATAATTATTTTTCCTTTAATTCCAAGCTTTTCATGATTCTTTATATTCTTTTTTTTTCTTGAAATACCAATTATCCTAAAATTTTTACGTAACAAATAATGTGATAAATAGCTACCATCTTGTCCACTTATTCCTAATATTAAAATATTTTTTTTTTTCATAATAATTTTAAAAAAAAATTAATAAACTTAGTAACGAGTCTATCTAAAGTATATTTTTTTAACTTATTTCTTTTTTTACATAAATAATCATAACAATCAAAGGCTTGAGCCCTTCTTTTCCACCAGTTTATATTATATTTTGAAAATTTTGATGATGCTGAATTTTTGCTTATCCTGTAATATGTAAGATAATCATCAACAAACTCTAAACTTGAAAATTTTAAAAAGGAATATATTGCAATTCTGAAATCAAACCATATATCTGGGAATTTTTTTATACACACTTTGTTAAAAATTTCTTTAGCAAAGTTTCTTCTGATACTTATACAGCTTTGTGGACTAAATCTTGGCCAATTTGAAAATGAAAAATTTCTATGTTTAAATTTAATATATTTTTTTTGTCTACCTTTTAGATAAATAGGAAGATCAAACAATACTTTATAGTTCTGGTTATTATCAAATTTATTTACAATTTTTTTTACCTTATCTTTTTTAAAAATATCATCACTATCTAAAAAAAAAATTATTTTTCCACTAGATTTAAGAAATCCTCGATAATAACTGTTGAATTGATTATAACTTCCCTGATTAGTTTTACGTTTAGTCTTCACTAATATTATATTTTTAAATAATTTGATTTTTATTACAGAGTCATCTAAAGATTGGTTGTCAACAAATATTATTTCTATATCTTTGTAACTTTGATTGCACAAAGAATTAATACATTGATTAATAAATTTTGAATTATTATAATTCACAACTATAATAGAGACTAACTTATTTTTTAAATCTATTTTTTTTTTCATAAATATATTCAAAAGTTTTTCTAAATTTCATTTTAATTTTAAATATCATCTTAAAATTATTATTTTTTAGTAATTCATTAATATCTGAAAATTTGTAGCCTTTATCTAACATTAAATCATAATGATGCTCAAAATATATAAAATTTATTTTTTCAAAATACTTTTTTTCTACACCATTTAGAATTTTAAATTCAGAGCCTTCAGTGTCGATTTTTAATATATCTATTCTATCTAAATTATATTTCCTAATAAAATAAGATATAGTTTTTACATTTACATTCACTTTTTTATAAAATGCATTGGTAGAAAAAAGATCAATTATTTTTTTTTTTCTACGAAAATAGGCGCTATCTTCATTTATTTTTGAAAAAGTTGATGAAGAAGTATCTTGCAAAACGTTTAATTGCTTTAATTCTATTTTATCGCTTAAGCCACAATTTATAAAAAAAATGTTACTATTTTTTAAATAATCATATTTTTTTATTAAAGTTTTAAATATTTTTTTATTTGGTTCAAAACATAGTATTTTTTCAAAATTAAAGTTATTTTTAAAAATTTTTAAAGTTTCTCCTTTATGAGCACCAACATCAAATATAACTAATTTTTTGTTTAATGTTTTTTTTTTTAAAAAAGATATAATTTTAATTCTGTTAGTTAAATCAATTAAATTAATTAAAAAATCTAAAATTTTTAAGTAAAAATTATTAATCATTTCTATAAATAATATTAAAGTTTAATTTTTTTTTACTAGTTAAATTTATATAATTTGTACATGGTGTGTTTAGTGCCCAGCACGAACTTTGAATAGGTGCGTAAATTTTAAAATCATTTCTTTCATGAATAATTTTTGATTCATTTTTTTCAACATAAAAGAATGGAGAATTTTTTACATCATAACTATAAATATTTATCTCTTTATTAATTCTTTTTATATTTCTTAAATTATAAACTCCAAAAATTATGGTTAAAATTAAGAAATTTACAAAAATTATTTTAGATTTTTTATAATGGTATTTTGACAAAATATTACTGAGCGCAACAAAGAAAATTAATCCAAATAGGACAAATCCACCATATCTTAGAGATGGATGTTTTAAAAACCACTCAACAAAAAATATACATATAAAAAAATAAACTATTTTGAGATCAAAATTTTTTTTATTCTTTTTTTGTTCATCTCTAATCCTATAAAATAATATGAATACAAGTAAACAAATTGTAAAGATACCTAATAAAGTGTCAGTCACTTTTCCTACAAAATGTCTATCCACCCAATTTGATATCCAATTAAAATTATTTATATAATCTTTTTTTTTAAGTTTTGATTTATAATTTGGTCCTCCTCCTGCTTTTGCCCACCATTCGTAGTGTGTATTCATTATGCTAACTTCCTGTTTAGGAATATGCCATATTACTTTTTCAGAACAGGTTTCTTTAGCTGGATACAAAAGACAACCGGTGTTAAAAAAATTAATCATAAAAATTGAAGATAATGAAATTGATAATATTAAGTAAAATTTAATATTAATTGATATAATTTTTTTAAATCCCAATTTGTAGATTAAATAAGGTATTAAACCTAAATAAATTACAAAAAGAGCCTTAATACTAGCTGAAAAAATTATTAAGAGAATAATAAGTTCTATTGTTTTTTTTTTATTCTCAGTTTTTTTTTCTATAAACAGAACTTCTACAAATAACATAAAAACTAAAAATAATAAAATTTGAGCCGATCTGTCTGTTCCATGTTCGCCAATTCTATAAAATATTATATTTACAAAAGCTAAAACTAATAATGAAAAAAAATATTTATAATCTAGCTCATTAGCTTTAGCTTTTTTATTAATTTCTAAAACAAGGGCAATATTGACAAATAATAAAATTAAGAATGGCCCTAAATTAAATAAATAAAATTCAACTGCAGGTAAAAAAAGTATAGAATGAAAAAAAAATAATGAAGAAAAAGTCCTAAAACCATGTCCAAGATTACCGACACCAAAAATGAATTTATTTTCAGTTAAACTTAAGGCATAAGTTAAATGATAATATGAAAAATCATCATGACTTTTGTAAATATACAAACCTAAAAATAATAGAATAAAAATTAAAAAAAGTATTTTAATATTATTATGATTTATTTTAATAATTTTTTGGTATTTCCAAAAAAAAAATAATCCCATTAAATGTAGTATAGAATTATGTATAAGATCATGTTTGAAAACGAATGAGCTAATTATTGAAATAAAAGTAATAAAAAAAAAACCAATAATACCTTGATAACCTAAATTTAAATTTTGAAAGTTTTTATTTATTTTAGCTGTAAACAAACAACCAAATCCAATAGTAGAAAAAACAATCAAAATTGAGTAGAAGATAAAAAGAAAATGATTACTCATTAATACATAGGTAAGCTTTTAAATAATAATTTATATAAAAAATGAATTTTAGATTAAATTTAATTAAAATTAATTATGGTTATAGTTTATTAATATTCATTTTACTATATTCAAGTCTTATTTTTGGGTTCTTTTTTAATGAAGATTCAAATGGTGGAGCGTACTTAGATTACATAAATCAAGATATAATAGTTAATAAATTTAAAGAAAATTTTTTCTTATCTCTATTAAGTTATGATGAATTCACTACGAGACACTCACCTGTCCTTATTGCTCTAATTTCAGTTTTAAAGAAAATAAATTTTAGTGAAGAATTTATTAGATTTCTACACTTAAATACTTGTTTAATACTGCCAATAACATTTTATTATATCTTAAAAAATAAATTTTCACATAATAATCATAATAAAAATTTATTTTGTCTACTAGTAGGATTAATTTTCCTTTCACCAACTTATAGAAGTTTATCTATATGGCCAGATAGCAGACTTTTAGGTCTAAGTTTTTTTGTTTTAAGTATTTTATTTTTTATAAAGTTTAATAATAATAAATCTATCAAATATGTTTACTTAAACATTGTTTCTTACACAATAGCATCTTACTTAAGTCCAAATTTTTCAGTTTTTTCAATATTTTTTTTCTATAAATATTTTAAATTTTTTGGGCTATCTAAAAAATTATTTGAAATAATAATTATAAATATAATATTATCTTTACCTGCTTTTTATTTTATTTTTTATTTAGATATTAACTTTTTAAATAAATCTGCTGCAGTAAATTATGTAAATGTTAAAAGTATTTTTTTTAAAAATATTTTTAATCAAATTTTAATTATTCCTACAATATTTTTATTTTATCTTTTACCTTTTCTTTATTTTAAAATTATAAATTTTAATAAAGTTAATTTAAGAAAATCATTAACTATTTCATTAGCACTATTTGTCGTGAGTGTTTACTTTTTTGATTACAATTTTACTTATACGGGTGGAGGTATATTTTTTAAAATTTCTTACTACATTTTTAAAAATAATATTTTATTTTATATAATAGCACTAATTTCTTTAGTAATAGTAATTAGTTTTATTATTGAAAAGTTAGATAATTTAATAATATTTGTATTATTAATTTTAAGTAACCCTCAAATTACCATATACCATAAATATTATGATCCATTGCTTATTATCTTATTTTTTAGCCTTTTTTGTTTCAAAACAAACCTCAAAAAATTATCAATAAATACAAAAACTGTATTAATTTATTTTTATTTTTTGATTTTTTTATTAATGGGTATATTTAAAGGTCATATATGAAAAATATAACATTGGTAATACCTGCAAAAAATGAAAAGGAATCTTTACCACAAGTTTTAGATGAACTTAAAGAATTCAATTATAATATAATGGTCGTGCTTCACAGCACAGATATTGAGACTATTAAAGCCATAAAAGATTACAATGTTCAAATTACTTATCAAACAAAATTTGGGTATGGAGATGCATTAATTACAGGTATTAAAAAAACTAAGACTGAATTTTTTTGTATATTTAATGCAGATGGATCTTTCAAACCAATCGAGATTGAAACAATGTTTCAAAAGATTTACGAAAAAAATTCTGATATTATTTTTGGATCACGCTATTCCAAAAATGGAAAAAGTGATGACGATACATTTATTACACTAGTGGGCAACTATATATTTTCTAATTTAGGAAAATTATTTTTCAATCTAAATATAAACGATATTTTATACACATTTGTTTTAGGAAAAACAAAAAAAGTTAATGATTTAGATATAGAGAGTAATGATTTTTGTTTTTGTATTGAGTTACCAATTAAAGCCAAAAAAAAAGGTATGAATATTTTAGAAATTGGTTGTCACGAAAGAGCTCGTATTGGTGGTAAAAAAAAAGTTAATGCTTTTAAAGATGGCTTTTTAATATTAATAAAGATGATTAACCTTTTTTTTTCAAGGAAGTAATAGAAATTTTATTTATATTATTTACAATACGCAAATATGTAAATACATAAAAAATTAGATTTACTAAAATTAAGAAAATCTGATATTGAGAGTTATAGATATCTAAAGATCCTAGATAAAGAATAATTAAATTATATAAATTTATAATATTAGCACTTATTGTATTTGGATCTAATTTTTTTCTTTTTGTTATCTTTTTAATAAAAATAAATAGGACTTGATGTAAATGCTTATTATCTGGTCGCAACGGGGATCTATTAAAATTAATTTTTCTTACTATTGAAAATAAAATTTCAAAACAAGGATACCATAATAATAAAACAATAAAGAAAGGTGAAATAGCTGAGTTTGTAGAATAAATTCCTATCAAAATGTAGGAATAAAAGAGCCCTAAAAAGTAAGACCCACTATCACCAATAAACAATTTTTTAAAAAAGTTAAACCAATAAAGAATAAACAGACAAAAAATCCAACAAATCCAAGTAAACTTTGCTATCGTTAATTGTTCATAAAGCTCAAGTGAATAAATAAAAAAGCTTACAATTAAATAGTAACCTAAAACATTTGTATTCAACCCATCTATAAAGTTAGTACCATTTACCAAAATTAAAATACAAAAAACTACAAAAGAATAAGAAAAGAATTTATTTGTCATAATAAAATCTAAAAAAATTATTCTTGTATTTTTAATTTCTAAATCAAGAAAATAAGTGAAAGCAAATAATATTATTAGCTGTAATAAAAATCTTAATTTTGGAGAGTTTAGTATCTTCAAATCTGCGGACAATCCTAAACTGAACATCAAAATTAAACATAAACTTAAAAAAAAATTATTTAAAAAAATAAAAAAAAAACAAATTAAAAGAATAGTTCCCCCCGAAAGTGGTATTTTTTCTTTGATTACAAATTTTTGATGTTTTTCTCCCGTATAATTTAACAATAATGAATTTTTTTTCAAAAAAGAATTAAAAAAATATATTACTATAGGTAATAAATAAATTATTGTTAATTTCATTTAACAAAATTTTTTTTAAAAAAATTAATACTTAAAATAAAAACAAAAATTATTGAAACAATGAAGCTGTATCTCATATATTTATTATAAACCAAAAATGCATCTTTGAGTTTTTGAAACATGGAGTTAGATAATGAATTTTCAATTTTTCTCCAAATAGCTAATTTTTTCTTTATGCCATATATCTTATAATTATTCTGAATCAAATTCATCCACAATACAAAATCTTCTTTCGTTTTAATTCCTGGAAATTGAAATTTATTATCTCTAAAAATATCTTTTTTTATCATGACTGTTGAAAGCCCAATATCACAGGATAATAAAATATCAGATAATTTAGAAAAGTTTCTTGCTCTCCTAAGTGAAATAATCTTATTATCATTTAATATCTCATAAGAAGTATGACTAAAATTAATTTTTCTTTTTTTCATAAAGTTTAATTGAGTTTTTAATTTTTCTTTTCTCCACAAATCATCGGCATCAATAAATGCGATATACTCTCCTTTAGCATTAGATATCCCTCTATTTCTAGACTTTCCAGCACCAATTTGTTTATTATTTTTTAAAAGCCTTATTTTTTTATTTTTTTTTGTAATTTCTTTTAAATAATAATATTCATTCAAATTTTTATCATCATATATGATTATAACTTCATATTTTTTATAACTTTGATTACTAATTGATTTTAAAGTTTCAAAAATATATTTTTTTTTTTTTTATTTTGGAATTATTTTAGATATTAATTTCATACAAAAATTATCTTAGGTTCTTTTTTATAAATATTGTTTTTTTGATTTAAATACATCTCATTTAAATATGAATATTTAATTATTCTTGGATTTTTTTCTAAAGTTATTTCTATTACTTTAGGGTTTAAATTTTTACCGAATTTTTCATAGTTATTAATGTGTATATTCGTAATGTAAAAACCTAAATCTTTTATAAATTTATCAATTTTTTTTACATTCAAATCAACTCTGTGAAATTCTATTGCTATACCGCTAAGTTTATTTTTATACTGTAAAATATATTCTAGTAATTGATATTCATCACCTTCAATATCTATCTTTAGAAAAATGTTTGATTTTAATTTATTTATAATTGATTTAAAATTATATTTCGAAATAGTTTTTTTTTTAAATTTATTCTTAGCAAATAAAACAAAATCTATTAAATTTTTAATAGAACTTAATTTTGATTTAAAATATTTTTGCGAAAAAAATCGTTTTATAAGAAATGAGAAACTAAGTTGATTATCATACATTTGAATGTTTAAAAACTTATTTTGTGTTCCAAAATCTTTTTCAAAAGACCAATCATCATAAATTCCTAAAGAAATTAAATTTTTTGTTGTTTTAATTGTATTTTTTCCTATTAAATAACCGCCATCATTATTTCTGCCAAGTCTTATTAAATCAAATTCATATTTTGGTTTAAAAGATTTTGGTAAATTGTATAAGTAATTCATTAAATATTAATTATCATATAAAGATCATTAAAATAGCAATATATTTATGATTAATAAAAAAATCTTATTTTTTATGCCTTCTATTGAAGGAGGTGGAGTTGAAAAAAACTTATTTATTGTATCAAATCACTTTTCAAAAAAATTTAAAAATGTTGATTTAATAACAACATCTATAGAATTTAAAAATAAATTTAATAAAAAAATTAATATAATTTCACCAAAGAAAAATTTTTGGAAGAAATATGGTAGAAAAGTTAGATATTCAATTTGTCTAATACTTTTAATTAAAACTTTATTAAAAAATCGAAATATAAAAGTTTTTTCATTTCAGGCAAATATATACTGTTTGATTGTATGTAAATTATTAAATGTAAAAATTGTTGTAAGATCTAATTCCGCCCCAATTGGCTGGTCAAAAAATTTTTTAAAAAAATTCATTTTTAAAAAACTGCTAAAATTAGCAGACATCACAATGGTTAATAGTATTGAATTCAAAAAAGAATTACAAAGAAACTTTAATGTAGAATCGAAAGTAATTTATAACCCATTAAATAAAGAAGAAATAATTAAATTATCTAAGAAAAAAATTAATGATTCCTTTTTTAAAAGAAACACTTTAAATATTATTAACGTTGGAAGATTTACAGACCAAAAAGATCATTTAACATTATTAAAAGCAATTAACCTTATTAAGAACAAGATAAATTTAAGATTAATGATTGTGGGCAGGGGAATAAATTTAATTTCAATGAAAAATTACATTGATGACAATAGTTTGAAAAAAATTGTAAAGATTATTAATTTTACAAATAATCCATTTCCTTTTATCAAAAAATCTAATTTATTTATTCTATCATCTACCTTTGAGGGATTACCCAATGTATTACTTGAAACTCTAGTTTTAAAAAAATTTATAATTTCCTCAAAATGTCAAACTGGGCCCTCAGAAATTTTATTAAATGGTAAAGGTGGACTGTTATTTGATGTTAAAAATTATAAAAAATTGGCAAGTAAAATACTTTATTATTTTCATAACAGAAATAAATGTAAAAAACTTTTACAAAATTCTCTAAAATCACTTCATAGATTTGATAGTAAAAAAAATTTAAAAAAGTATCAAGATTTATTTAAAAAACTTTAATCATTTATAAAAAAACTTATATTTTATTTTTTTTATCAATTTAAAAATTTGATAAATAAAAAAATTATATTTCCAAATAGAATTTTTGTTTAATTTATCTTTTTTGATTTTTTTTAATATTGATAAGCCATTCTCTGAACCATTGTATTTGAATTCAAATGTATTAAAGTTAGAATAAAAAAACTCTTCAACCTCTTCCTTGCATAAATCTGAATTAATAGAGTCTGTTAAAATATTCAATTTTCTAAATGGATAAGATGAGGTGTCATCAACAAAAATATGGCCATTAATATTTATGAGTGGATAATACAAATTTAAAATTTTCCTTACATGATTAGGCTCGTGATAACTATCAATATACAAAAGATCTATGCCTCTTTCTTTTATCTCAGGAAATTTATTTATTATTTTACTTAAGTCTACATCATTTATTTGAGAAAAGTTCCAGTTTTTATCATTAAATAAATTTGAACAATTTTTGATATCAAATGAGTATAAATTACCATCTTTTTTTTTAATTGCTTCTAAAAATGCACATGTTGATGCTCCTCTGTCAACTCCACACTCCACAATTGTTTTTAATTTTAAGTTAACAATAATATCATGCATTATTGTTAAATGATTTGATTTATCTTTTTTCAGATTAATTTTAATTTCCTCAAAAAGGTTATCTGACATTTTATTTTTTAATAAATTTTCTTATTATATTTTTTAATGAAAGTTTTCTTGATTTAATTTTGATCGGTTCATTTAAAGATTCATCATTCAATTTTACAATTTTTGCCATTCCAGACCCAACAAAAGTATAATAAAGGTTAAAATTTTTTTGATTTGCTAATAATACATCATTTAACATTTCAAAAGTTTCTAAATTATTAATTTCACTATTAAAATGATTTCTATAATTATTTTTTACATACGGAACCCAGCTAATATCATCAATAAATAATAAACCACCTGGTTTTAATTTTTTATAATAATGAAATAATATTTTTTTTACATGTGCAGCATTATGAAAAGAGTCTATTAAAATTATATCAAACATTTTTGGTAATTTTTCTTCTAAAAAATTAAAATTATCATCTCTAGATTTTATAAATTTCCAATTTTGATCATTAACAACATTAGAGCAATCATCAATATCTATAGAAAACAACTTGCCTTTATTTTTTTTACAGCATTCAAGAAATTTTTTAGTTGAAATCCCTTCTCGCACACCAAACTCTACTATGCACAAATCTTTAAGATCTTTAATTTCTTTAAATAAGAAATTGTCTAACTTATTAGAATATTCATTTTTCATAATTTATTTTAGAATTTCTTTTAATTGAAGAAAATGAGAAAAAATAGTAAATTTTTTTACATATTTTTTTGCATTTATTTTAAACTTCATTTTATTTTCATTACTTAGATTATGAAAATTGTTAAATTTTTCTATGAAACTCTTTGCATTGTTGCTCTCAAACAAAACACCATTATTTCCATAATTTAAAATTTCTTCAGGACCATTTTTACAATTGCTAGACAAAATAGGTACATTTAAATATGCAGATTCTACTAACACAAAACCTGGATCTTCCCATAATGAAGATAAAATAAAACCTTTTGATTTGCGGAGATAATTATAAATATTTTTAGTAAAAGGAAACAGTTTGACATTATTTACTAAATCTAAATCAGAAATTAATTTAGTTAATTCATTTTTTTGTTCGCCCTCTCCAAAAATATACAACATGATAGAATAATCACTCTTTATTACTGATGATAAATTTTTGATTAAAAATTTATAGTTTTTCTGATTTGTTAATCTTCCAATAGAAATATAATAACTATCTTTAATATTTATATCAAATTTTTTTTTTTTGAGAATCTCTGATGGTGTTATTATTGGATCATGTAAAATTTTTATTTTTTTTCTTTCAAAATTTTTTTCGATTAAATCTTTGTATGTACCAATTGTTGGAGTAGTGATATACGCTATTCGCCTGACAGATAATTTCCATAAAATTAATCTCAAAAAAGTAAGTTTTGGTATACCAGAAATTCTTAAAATGATTTTTGTTTTTAAATTAAATATTAAATTTAGAAAAAGAGGCAATGAAGAAATTAAATGAATAATTAAGAAATTAGGTTTATTTTTTTTTAATAACTTTAATAATGGAAAAAAACAGATAAGAAAGAGATATATATAGATAAGCCTACTTTTATAAAAACCTGTCCAATTCTTTTTGTCCAAAATTTTAGATTTATTTAAATCAATAATTTTAATTTTAAACTTATTTTCGTTTTTAAATTCATTCCATTCCCCTGCAACATTAATAATTACAGGCTCAAATTTATGATTTGAATATCTTTTTAAAGCTTCTGCTGATTTAATTACAGCTCTCACAGTTGCAACTTTTGAGATAAATGGACACCAATAAAAAATAGTTTTCATAATAGTTTATATTTCTTATTTAAAACATATTTTTATTGAATATAGTATTTTGTATTTAAAATATAGATAATCAATTAATTTTTTATGAATTTCGATGCATTAGTTATTGGTTCTAAACCAAAATCAATAATACCAAATTTTTTAATTAGTAAAATTTATACTGCAAATGGAGCTGCTGAAAGAGCCAAGAATTACCAAGAAATATTTCCAAAAACAAGTTTAACATGCTTAGTTGGTGATTTAGAGTTTGAAAAAAATATTAATGTTAGAGACAGAATTATTGGAGCCTTACCTGATAGAATGATTGTAAGAGGTACAAAAATTCATCTACCAGAAAAATTAAAAGGAAAATGTGAATTAAAATATTTAAATTTTGTAAACCAACTGAACTTTCAATCAAAATTTTTTCAAGGTGGAAATTTTACATTAATATATTCAGAGTTTCTTAGAGAAATAAAAATTAAAGATAAAATAAAATATTTTTTAGAAAAACTTAAAAAATTTGAATTTCAGGGAGTTTCTACAGGTTTTTTTTCAATTTTAAAAGCTATAGAGGAAAATCCTAATTCAAATATCCTAATTACAGGAATTGGTATGTCTGGTGGAAAACAATTCTACGCTAATGAGAGAAATAAATCATATGATTATACTGGAAGGTCAAGAGTTGATAGATTTTTAGTAAAAAAATTGAAAAAGGAATATAAAAAAAATATTTATACCACTGATAAAGATCTTCATATATATGGAAATATTCAACTATGGAAGTAAATAAAAAAAAAATTAAAATAGTACATTTTGTAGGAGGTAAAAAAAATTCTGGAGCATTCAAAGGTGCGAATATTCTTCATGAGGATTTAATAAAAAAAAATATAGTTTCCTCAATGATCTATGAAAAAGATGATACAAAAATAAAAAAAATTAAGCTACATCTTAGACAATCAACTGAAAAATTTCCTAAGATTTTTTATCCTAAGAGAGAAAAAACCACCTTTAGCTCTTCAATCATCGGGTATAATTTTCTTAATGATAAGTTATATAAAAATTCAGATATAGTACATTTACACTGGATTAATAACGGTTTCTTCGATATTTCAAAAATTAATTTAATTCATAAACCGATTGTTTGGACTATTCGAGACATGTGGCCGTTTACTGGTGGATGTCATTATACTTTAGGATGTAATAATTTTACTTCAAAATGTGGATATTGCCCACAATTATCCAGTCATCATAAATATGATCTGTCAACATTCATCCAAAACCGAAAAATGAAATACTACAACAAAAACATTAAGTTTATTGTTAATAGTAATTGGATGAAAAAAATGGCTTCTAAAAGTAGTATTTTAAAAAACTTTGAAATTTTAACTTTCTTTCCTTCTTTCGATTTCGAAAATTTTTTTGAAGATTATGATGATAATTTCATCAAATCTCATAAAATAAATAAAAAAAAAAAATTA
>Ga0233427_10003229_pt1 | contig 14518 bp, 17 predicted proteins | sample SI_118_April2016_5_FD_179885 | JGI IMG/M metagenome (GOLD analysis project Ga0233427, IMG submission 179885) | Seawater microbial communities from Saanich Inlet, British Columbia, Canada - SI_118_April2016_100_MG | ecosystem: Environmental > Aquatic > Marine > Inlet | place: Canada: British...
TGCCGCGCTGTAGACCGCCTGGGGGTCAAATCGCAGCTTGAGATCGGGAAACGCCTCGCGCAGTGCGCGCATGTTGGCAACTTCTTCTTTTTCGGTCTTCACGCCGCCCTTGTATTTCACGGTGTCGAAGCCGTAACGCTCGACCATCTCATGGGCATAGGCGACGACCTGTTCGGTGCTGTCGATCTCACCCCAGCCGTCCCGGTTGGCGTTACGGTGGTAGATATAGGCGGCAAACGGCACTTCGTCGCGCAGCCGCCCGCCCAGCAGGTTGTGGAGGGGCTGGCCGGTCGCCTTGCCCATGATGTCCCAGCATGCGACCTCGAGCGCCGCGATGGCGCAGAGCCCAGCCTTGCCGTGATAGAGCGGCACGAAGGTTGCCTTGGCCAGCATCTTCTCGATGTCGAACGGGCTTTCGCCCAGGAACATCGGCACGATTTCAGCCTCGATCAGCGCCGCCGTGGGACTGCCGCCCAGCGTCTCGCCAATCCCGATGAGGCCATCGTCGGTGTGGACCTCCACGATGATCCGCGTCCAGTCCTCGTTGGCTCCGCCCGACCAGCGGATCGGGGCCAGGAACTTCACACTGATGAGGGAGACATCGATCTTTGAAATCTTCATGGGCATGCTCCTACCACAAGGCACCACCGGCGATATCGATGTCTTCCATGGTAATGCCGCGGGCTTCGTCGCGACACAGGAAGAGGGCGGTGGCGGCGATCTCTTCGACGGTGATCAAGCGGCCCTGCGGCATGGCCTGGGCCGTCAGGCCGAAATTCTCTTCCCAGTCACCGCCCTGGCCAAGAGAAGCACGTATTTCTGAACCGCGTTTCATCATGCCGGTGCCGACCGAACCCGGGTTGATCGCATTGCAGGTCACGCCATGGGGCGCACCCTCCAGCGCGACACAGCGCATCAGGCCGAGCAGGCCGTGTTTTGAGGCGCAATAGGCTGCGTTGCGCTCGTGACCGACATTGGCGGCTGTCGAGGCGATGTTGACGATCCGGCCCCAGCCACGCTCGATCATGCCGGGGAAACAGCGGCGGATGGTACGGTAGGGGCCGTTGAGGTTGATATCGAGCACGGTCTGCCAGACCCCATCGCTATCGTCATCGGTGATCAGCGCCTGGGCCGAAACCCCGGCGGCATTGATCAGGATGTCGACAGGACCGAGGGCCTCCACGGTCGCCTGGTGGAAGGCGTCGACGGATTGTTCATCGCGCAGATCAAGCGGAAAGGCACGGGCATCGCCTCCCTGCGCCTTGATCGCCGCGACAGCTTTGCCAATCTCGTCGTCGTCGGGCAGGTGGGCATAGGCGGCGCTGTTGAGATTTGCACCTTTGGCCAGCGAGCCGATCGCGACCCTGGCACCTGCCCCCGACAGAGACTCGGAAATCGCCCGGCCCATGCCGGTCGCACCGCCGGTGACAAGCGCCGTGCGCCCTTCGAGCCATCCTTGTGTCATGCCGCTCATCCTTTTTGCCTTGTGCGCACCCTGTTGGTCGGTGTCCGCCCTGATGCGGCGATGACCGTGGCGGGTTTCCAGGGATGTCACAAGTGCCGCGACGGCCTAACATGCCGGCATCGCCACACCGCTGGACACGCACACCCATGAAGATCACCGGTATCGAAACGATCTGCCTTGCCTGGCGCATGCCCTATCCGATCGGGTTCGCGAAGGGTGAATACCAGGACCGCGAGGCGGTGGTGGTCAAGGTTCTGACCGATGATCCCGATATCGTCGGCTGGGGTGAATCCGCGCTTTGGGGCGGGCCCCATGCGGCGACCGTTGCCGTGATCGAAAAGGAACTGGCGCCGCTGGTGATTGGCGAGGATCCGCGCCGGCCCGAGCACATCTGGGACAAGGTCTTTCACGGCACCTACATGCACGGGCGCAAGGGCATGGTGATTGCCTGCCTCAGCGGTATCGACATTGCCTGCTGGGACATCCTGGGCAAGGCGGCGGATCAGCCTCTATGGCGTTTACTGGGCGGTTATGGCCGTCCGGTCACGGCCTACAGCTCGTCGGGGTACTACCGCCGCCTCGACTCACCCGAAGCACTTGCCGGGCGTATCGCGGACGCGCGTGCCAAGGGCTATCGCGGCTACAAGATGAAGATCGGCAACATTCCGCAGGTCAATCACCACGAAGAGCGGCCCTACACGGTGAGCTTCGACCAGGATATCGCCCGGATCCGCGCGGCGCGTGAGGCGATCGGGAGCGATCGCAACCTGATGGTCGATGCCAATTGTGCACTCAATCCGCGGGTTGCGATGCGTTATGCCGAGGAACTGGAACGCCTGGAGGTGCGCTGGTTCGAAGAGCCGGTTGCGCCGGAAAATGTCGATGGCTGTGTCGAACTGGCCGGTCGCACGCGGATCCCGATTGCCGGATTCGAGTCAGAGACCACCGCCGATACCTTTGCCCGACTGATGGATGCCGGCGCCATTCAGATTGCCCAGCCCGATGTGGTGCAGGTCGGCGGCTTGACGGAATTTCGCAAAATCGCGGCCTATGCCGGGCTGCGCCACCTTCATGTCACCGGCAAGAATTACAGCACGGCAGTCGGCCAGGCTGCGACCATGGCGATGCTTTATGCCGTGCCCCACGGCGATTACTTCGAAGACGAACACGATCCGCTCCCCTGGAGGAGCGAGATCGTGTCGCAGCCTTATCTCACGCTGGAAGACGGCCTTGCCGCGCCGACCAACCAACCGGGCCTGGGACTGGCGATCGAGGAGGCGAAACTTGCAGCCTGGAAGGTCGCGCCCTGACCCTGAACTTGACCCGGTTCATGCCAGCGCCAGCCAGGAACGTTTGGGCCGCCAGGAGACATTGTCGTTGGTGCCTGTGACGGGCCAGTCATGGACCGAGAGGTGGTGCGGCGACAGGGCATCTTCGACAACGCCCACGGTGGTGCCGCCGGAAGCCGTTGGGGCCGGAATGATCTCGAGGTTGACGCCCTGGGCCAGACCCAGGTCGTTGCGCAGATGCGAGCCGAGATTGGCTGCGCGCCGGGCCAGGATTCGCCGGTTGCGGTTTGCCCGTGCCCAGGCCCAGGCTTCGAAGGCCTCATGGACGGTGTTGGTGAACGAGTTGGCGTGTGTCTGGACAACCGCGATCCAGGCACGGTGCTGGTTGCTCTGGTGCATTGCGAATTTGATTGCTGCAGACATTGTTCTGGTCCCGATCCATTAGCGACAGGATTGCCGCGTTCGATGGATGGATATGACGGTGCAGCGTGAATCAGTCGTGAAAGTTAACGTGAATGTTTCGTGAATGGGCGAAGGATTCGACGATATCGCGGCCGGTGTGACCCTGATCACCAGATATGGGGGCGCTGGGCTTGAACCGACCCCTAGAGGATAGCGAGCACGTCTTCGGGCGGGCGACCCAGTGCGACCCTGTCGCCGTTTGCGACGATCGGGCGCTCGATCAGAATGGGATGGGCAACCATTGCGGCGATCAGATCGTCACGGCTCTTGCCTGCATCGCCCAGACCAAGAGCCTTGTAGGGTTCTTCCTTCTTGCGCATGAGGCCACGCGGCTCCAGACCAAGTGCGCCCAGCAGGGCCCCGACCGTAGCTGCATCGGGCGGAGTTTCGAGGTAATGCACAATCTTGGGCGCGACTCCGCGTTCTTCGAGCAGTGCCAGGGTCTGGCGTGATTTGCTGCAGCGCGGGTTGTGGTAGATCGTCACCGTCATGGCATCTTCTCCTGAACCTGATGTGCGCGCGATGATGCCTCAGACCCCCAAGGCCTTCCAGTCGGGTGCGACCATGAAACTGATTCACGTTACCGATCCCCATCTCGTGCAGCCGGGCGGCAGTCTCTATGGCCTTTATCCCGATGCGCGGTTTGCTGCTTTTGTCGACGATGTGAATCGCAGTCATGGCGATGCTGAGCTTTGCCTGATCACCGGTGATTTGACCGACCTGGGCGAAGCGGAGGCCTATGACCTGTTCGCCGGAGAACTTGACCGGCTTGTCATGCCCTGGCGGGTGATTCTGGGGAACCACGACAGCCGGAAGAACTTCCGTGCCCGGTTTCCGGCTTGTCCGGTCGATGATGATGGTTTCGTCCAGGATGTCGTGGAGACATCGGTGGGAACGCTGGTTCTGCTCGATACCAACGAGCCCGGCATTGCGGCAGGTCGCCTGTGCGAGCGGCGTTGTGCCTGGCTTGGCCGCCAGCTTGCCGCGATGGAAGGGCAGGTGATGATCGCGATGCATCATCCCCCCTTTGATGTCGGCATACCGCGTCTGGATCAGATCGGCCTGCAGGATCAGGCGGCATTTGCCGAGACCGTGCTGCCCCATCGTGACCGCATCCGGCACATCTTCTTTGGTCATGTCCACCGACCGGTCAGTGGCTCGTGGCAGGGCATCGGATTTTCAACCCTGCGCGCCACGGCCCATCAGGTGGCGCTGCATTTCGATGTTCGCGAATCCCTGCCGGGCAGCCACGAACCACCGGCCTATGCCATCGTGCTGGTGCGCGATGATGCGGTGATCGTCCATAGCCACGATTTTCTCGATGCCTCGCCCCGCTTCGATATGGCGAAGTACGACACCAAGCCCTGGCCGAAATAGCCACGGCAGGGGTGTCGTATCGGTGTTGCTGGTTGTCGTATGTGTTGTTTCCAGCATGCTGTAACATCGTCAACCTGAATACTTGGAAGGTGCGAACGGAGGCGGGGCATGTCTGCAGCGAGCAGGACGGACGAACGCAACAAACTTGTCGGCATGGCGATGGGCGACATTCGTGCCGCCATGGATGGTGGCCCGTCGATGGAGAATCTGGCTGTCGGCAAGGCCGCGCTGATCAAGCTGGCCATGCACAAGGACCTCTTCTCGTTCGAGGATTTCCCACTGCCGAACGACGACGCCATGGAGTGCTCGTACCTGATCCATGAAGATGACGATGGTGAATATGCGCTCTACATCAACTCAGGTGCGCCCCATCAGTATTATGCCCCCCATGATCACGGCACGGCCTGGGCCATCATTGCCGGCGTTCAGGGCAGGGAGCGCCACAAGCTCTATCTGCGCCGGGGCCCGGACGATCCCGGCGAAGGGCCGATCAGGAAGATGGGCGAGGTGATTGTTGCTTCCGGCGAAGCCGCAACGATGCAGCCAGACGGGATCCATGAGGTCAATGCGATGGACGGCAAGCCGCTCCTGCATCTCCATCTCTACGCCCGGAACTTCATCGCCCAGGGCGAACGCTGGAAGTTCGACGTGGAAAAGGGCACAGCCGAGCCGTTTTATCTCGACGAACTGGGCAGCATCACCGACGCCCGCTGACTTGGCGACCGTCACGCCAAACAAGCCACACAACCCCAACATCCGGATTATCCATGGGAACCCTGACACCTGAGGCGCTTGAAGCCTGGGAAAACCGCGAGCGCCGCACGGTGCTGACCACAGTTGACGCAAACGGCGCCCCCGACACGGTCTGGATACTGTGTGTCGAACGTTATGGCGACGAAGGGTTTGTGATCGCCAACAATTCGATGAGCAAGACGCTGGCGAACATCGAAAACGGTTGTGCGGGTTCGTTGCTCTATATCGCGCCCGAACGTGAGTCCTATCAGGTCAAGGGGCGGATCGAGAATCACACGGAAGGGCCTGTGTTCGATGACATGAAACGCTGGCTGGATCCGAAGTATCCCGGGCGAAGCGCCATCCTGCTGCGCTCCGACGAAGTCTGGTACGGCTCCAAGCGCGTCGTCTGAGGGGGAGGGAACCATGGAACTCACCCATGAGATGGTCCGCCAGATGGTCGACCACGCCTTTGCCGGTGATCGGGTTCATCCAACCATCAGGATTGCCGTCGCGGTGGTTGATGCCAGCGGTTACGCGCTGATGGTCACACGCGAGATCGGGGCTCCGCCGTTGCTGATGGATATCGCCGAATCCAAGGCGAAATCCTGTGTCGTGATCGGTATGCCGACCCGGGCCATCATGGACCTGGCACTGAAGAAACCGACATGGTTCGAGAGCGCCTCGCGCGTCGCCCAGAGCACGGTCGGCCTGCCGCTCTGGGGTGCCTTGGGCGGCGTCATCATGCGTGACCATGACGGAACGATGTTGGGCGCGGTCGCGATTGCAGGTGACACCGGTGCAGGCGACGAACGCCATGCCAAGGAAGCGATCGAAAGCATCGGTCTGGTCGCCGATGTCGATGGGCTGGATGTGGAATGGTGACCCGGGGTCAGACGGCGGGATAGTCACCCAGGTCGCGCGCCCAGTCTTTCAGACTTTGCACCATCAGTTTGGCTTCTCCCTCCGGACGGTCTGTTGCATCACGTAACACCGCGTCGATGGCAAACGTGAGAACGCGTACTCTGGCGATCTGTTCTGGCGTGGGATCGTCACCTTGAGCCAGAGCTGTCGCACGGTCATGGACGACCTTGTTCATGACCTCCAGATCATAAGCATGCAGTCGCGGAATGGAGCGGGCCGCATTCAGAAGCTGCGAGGCACCGGGTTCGCTGAAATAGATTTCGGCGCGTCGGTCGATGATCGTTTCGATGGAATCGTCGTGAAGACCCTCGGTTCTGGCATACCAGCACTGCAGGAGTTGGAGCAGAATGTCGTACTTGTCGGAGAAGTATTGATAGGCGGTGCCGACGGCCATGCCGGCTTCGGCCGCGGTCTTGTCGACCGAGAAACCATCTAGTCCATCGCGCTCGAGAACCCTCGCTGCGCCCTCCAGAAGGCGTTCCATGGTCTCGCGTGCACGTTCCTGGCGTGGTTTTCTTCGGGTTGCGGTCGATGTCATGCGGTCTCTGGTTCCTGAAGGTCTTGTGGTCATCGGCTGGATTGCTGCCCCACAGGGTGTGCGGTGTACGTTGACAACCCAGGCAAAAACGACAATTCTTCTAAGACATGAGGTAAACCTCATATTCTATCTTGTCAAAGATCACACCGGATCAATCGGAGACGCTCATGTCCAAGCCGTTGCAAGGTCTGCTCGATTCCTGTCGTACCTATCTCGATCTGCCGGTTGAGCGGCTGCGAACCTTCGACCCTGGTCACTACACGGATGAGGACTTTTATGCGCTCGAGGTTGAGCACATCTGGAAGAAGGAATGGATCAATGTCGGGCATGCCAGCGAGCTGCCGAATCCGGGTGATTACTTCTCCATCGAACTGATTGGTGAGCCGATCATGATCGTGCGCGGCAAGGACATGGAATTGCGTGCGCTCTCCACCGTCTGTCGCCACCGCTACATGCTGGTCGCCAAGGACAAGGAAGCAGGCAACAAATCCCTCTTTGTCTGCCCCTACCATCACTGGACCTACGACACCGAGGGCCAGCTGGTGCGTGCCATGTACATGGAAAGCAACAAGGATTTCGATCAGGAGAAAATCTGTCTGCCCCAGTTCCGCCTGGAGGTCTGGAATGATCTCATCTGGGTCAACCTGGATGATGACGCCGCGCCCTTTGCGCCGCGGGTGGAGGCGCTGGACGATCTCTTCTCGGTCTATGCCCCCGGCGATACCTGGGAGATGACCAACCCATATGACAAGATCTGGCCCGGTAACTGGAAAAACTTCTGCGAGAACAATATGGAGGGTTATCATCACATGGGCCTCCACAAGGACACGCTGGAGACCTATTCGCCCACGCGCCTGACGACTGGAATCACCTGGGGCGAGAACTGGACGCGCTACCAGGTGCCCTATGACATGGACACGGAAATGGCGAAAAGCCTGGTCGAGCAGACCAACTGGACTCCGGGTGACATGCGCCAGAACCAGCCCGCCCTCGACATTCTGATGATCCATCCCGCCAACGCCTTCGTCATCTATCCCGGCGGTGCGGGTTTCTACTCCCTGTGGCCCACGGCGGTCGACGAGGTGCGTTATCGCTCCGGCTCGGTCCGGCCCAAGGGTGAGGACATGGAACGGTTTGATCCCGAAGGGGAAGATTACGACTCCATGCGTGCGCTCGATGAAGACGGCGAAAGCATGCCCTACATCGCCAAGGGCGTCCGCTCAGCCAAGGCTGCGCCGGGCAAGCTGTGCTGGATGGAAGAGCCCATCCTGCGCTGGATGCAGTGGATCTCCAACAAGGTGCTCGATGGTAAGGTAGCGCGGAGTTAGCGCGGATGTCCGAAAGACGCACCCACAGCGGAATCTAGTTGATCGTGGCGCGATTGATCTGTCATCTGGCAAACGAACCTTTCACCAATCAAGGCGACAACAATGCAAACCGTGACCAAACTTGATCTGGCACCCACCAGTGAGCCTGATGCCAGCGATATTGATGGCTGGGTTGTCGTCGAGGGCACGCCCAGCATGAAAACCTGGGCACTCCATACCAACAACGATGGCACCATGCTTTCAGGCATCTGGGAGGCCACACCCGGCACCTATCATGCGACCTACACGGCTTATGAGTTCGTGCACATGCTCGCCGGTCGCATTGTCATCACGCCCGATGGAGGAAGCCCTGTCACGGTTCAGGCCGGCGATGCCTTCGTTGTCGAGGATAACTTCAAGGGGACCTGGAAGATCGAAGAGCCGGTGCGCAAACACTTCGATTTCAAACTCTGACAGCCCGTTTCCGCGCTTGTCGCGTTAGCGGAAGCTTGCGTTTAGCGCGCATTCAGCAGCCTTCTGCAAACCACTGGCCTGACCCGTCTAGCGTCTGTCCTTATCGGCCAGCAGTTGGCCGTTGACGCAGTTCTTGAGGGGTTTGCCTTCGAGATAGTCGGCGATCAGGTGGATCGCCTTGTTTCTCATGTCGTCGACGGCGTCGGGGCTGAGGAAGGCTGCGTGCGGTGTCAGGGTCAGGCGTTCGTCGATCCAGGGTTCACGGGCGAGCCAGGCCTTGATCAGGGGATGTTCGGGGTCAGGCGGTTCAACTGGCAGAACGTCGAGGCTGGCGCATTCGATCTTGCCATCCTTCAGGCCGTCATAAAGCGCGTCGATATCGACCACCGGTCCGCGTGCGGTGTTGATCAGCATGGTGCCCGGCATCATCGCAGCGATTGCGTCCTTGCCGATCAGGCCGGTGGTCTCCTCGGACAGGGGGACATGCACACTGATGATGTCACAGGCGCCGAGCAGTTCCTCGAGCGTCTCGGCGCGCGTGACCTGCATCGCCAGCTCGCCGCCGCTGGGCAGGTAAGGGTCGTAACACCAGACCTCCATGCCCATGCCCTGGCAGCGCCGCGCGAAGGCCGTTCCGATACGACCGAGCCCGATGATCCCGACCCGGCGGCGATAGGTCCGCCGGTTATGGACACCGTGCTGCCAGTTCCAGCCGGTGGCGATGCCCTCATTCTGGATTCGGTTGGCAAACAGGCGGATGCCACGGACCATGTTGAGCATGTGGGCGAGCGCGTGGTCGGCAACCTCGTTGATGCCGTAGTCGGGCACATTGGCGACTGCGATGCCGCGCCTGGCACAGGCTTCGAGATCGACATTGTCGTAACCGACGCCGGCGCGCACGACCAGACGGCAGCGCTCCAACCGTTCGATGAACGCATCGTCGCACGGCTTGACCGAGAACATGCAGAAGGCATCGCAGGCCGCGACCTGGTCATCGGAAAGTTCGTCAAGCGAAGACACCGCGGTGAGGTCGAAATCGACGCCGGTGCGCCCTGCCTGGTCAAAAAGCCGTGCGTCGACGATCTTGGCGTCGGGCACAAGGATACGGAATGTCATGGTCTCTCCTTCGATTGAGCAGAGTCATAGAGCAAATCGGATGTTTTCGGAATCGCCGCGCGATTGTGCGGTTGCCAGTGTGGTTGCGTTAACTCTCTGATTTCAAGAGGGTTTGGGCGTTCGCGTCCTGGCACGGCGTTGTTCCCTTCTAAACCGGCCTGCCTGAGCGCAACCGGACGTGGAACCACAAGCTGCAAAAGACTCGTGACAGCAATCACTCACCGCCCCTTCATGACTCGCTTCACGGGCGGACCCGCGCCAATTTCATAGCGAGGGGTGCGGCTGTGGATTTCAACACGGCTGAGCTCCACGACAATGGCAAACCGTTGGCAACAACGGGACGCAAATCCTCCGGTCCCCGGCGTTCGCGCAAGGGGATAGCGGGGCTACCGAACGGGGACCAGACCATGCTTCAAGATTCCAACACTGCCGTTACTCAATCTGCCGTGGCTTCGGTGCCGACGGCTTCCCTGCGCAAGCCGCAGGAAGTCCAGGACCGCGAACTTGCACTGGCGGTGATCACCTCGATGCATGCCTTTCAGGATGCAATCGACAAGGCGATCATGTCGGGTCTTATCGTCGAACCGAGCTTCCAGTCGGTTGGGAACCGGTTTTCGAATGCGGGTGTATCTTCGGAATCCTATCTCGCCAAATGCAAGATCTACCGGCAGCTTTCCTGACAACCATGTTGTCGGAACCCCTCGCAAAGGCTGCCCCGACGCAAGCCGGGGTCCATAGTCCTGAGGGGTCAGGTTATGCGCGGATGCTGCGGCATTGGGATTATGGGCCCCGGCTTACGCCGGGGTTTGGGCTGCGCGCCTTCCAGGCCGGTCAATCCGTAGCTAGCCGACAGACAACGCCAGGATGCGTGAGAGCTGGCACAAAGGCCTGCCGGTCTCAGCAGCCCAGCCGTTGAAGGCATCCTGAACTTTCTTCCTGTCGGGTTTGGTCGTCGGTTTCTTGGCGACCACCTTGTTGTCGATCAGACCCTGCACGACATCGCCGGTCAGGACGAAGGTGTCCTTGCTGATCATGCGCAGGAAGTAGGGCCCGGAATTGCCGCCGAGCTGGGTGAAATCCTTTGCAAGGCGGTCCCACAGGCCCATCGTGTCGTCAGCCGGCCATTCGGCAAGCCACTGACCGAAGCTGCCGTGTTCCTTTGTGATCTTCTGCATCGCCGCTGCGTTGGCGCGGACCGAACTGATCTTGGCCCAGTGGCGGATGAGGGCGCGGTTGCCCATGCAGGCTTCCATCTCCTCGTCGTTCATCAGGGTCACGCGGCCGGGGACGAAGCCGTGAAACACCTCCTCGAAGGCCGGCCATTTGGAAAGTACGAGGGAGTGTTTGAGCCCGGCGGAAAAGACACGCAGGCACATCTGGGAGAGGTAACGGTCGTCGCTGAGCCCGATCAGTTCCTCGGGGGAACTGGGCACCGGCATCAATTCGGCCAGGCGGTCTTCGCCGCCGCGGCGCTCACCAGCCCGTTTCAGGATCGGCGCAAACTTCGCCATTGCTTCAGCGGTTTTTCAGGGATTTCACAACCCGGACGGCGCCGTCGCGCAGCAGGGCATGATCGGCCGCGGCGATGACCATGTCATAACCGCGCTCGAACATGGCAGCGGCGCTGTCATCGGGTGAGGGGATGCCGCCCATCCAGCGGCCCGATTCCTTGATCTTGCGTTCGGCTTGGGTAAGAAGTTCCATCGACTCAGCCGAGGTCTGGTCGTCCAGCTTGCCGATCGAACTTGCGAGATCGTTGCGCCCGATGAAGAGCATGTCGATCCCGTCGACCTTGCCGATCTCTTCGAGGTTCTCGACCGTCGGGGCGGTTTCGACCTGGGTCATGATGAAAACATCCTGGCCCTTGGTCTTGATGAAATGATCTTTTTCGTAACCGTAACGGGCGGCGCGCACATTGCCTGGCGCGACGCCGCGCAGACCCAGGGGCGGCAGCAGGCAGGAAGCTGCAACACCGGCTGCGGCTTCGGCGGTTTCGACCATCGGCACCATCAGGCCATCGACGCCGGAATCGAGCGCCTTCTTGATGAGGTTCATGTCGTTGGCAAAGACCCGCAGGAATGCCGCGCAAGGTCCGCCCGACCGGATCGCCTGTTGCTGGCTGATCGCACTCAACGAAGTGCCGGGGCCATGCTCCTGATCGATCATCAGGAAATCAAATCCAGCACCTGCCATGATCTCGGTGGCGATCAGGCTTTCCATGTTGACCCAGCCGCCCAGTTGTTTGCGGCCATCGTTCAGGGCGTCACGAATCTTGCCACCACGCGGCATGGATCAGGTCCTTTCGGTTCGTATCAGAGGGTTTCGGCGTCCTGATCGGCAAAGGTCGGACGCAACAGGAATGCAGGCACGTTGGCGCTCTGGCCAAAGGGCACGGCATTGTCGCGGCGCCGGTCGTTGTCTGTCTTATTGTCGCCTCTGGCTTCCGCCGGGCGTCGGGTCTCGTCGCTGGAGGCGTCCTCGGCCTTGGCTTCACTCTTTCTGGAGCCACCACGGCGCCTGCGACGGCGGCCGGGCTTTTCATCTTCGTCCCTGGGGGCGGCCTGGGCCGGAGCCTGGTCATCCGTCGAAACATCGGGCTCAGCCTGGGCCTCGACTTCAGCCTGGGTTTCGACTTCAACCTCGACTGTCACCTCGGCAACGGCAATAACCTCTGCTTCGGGCTGCGCGTCATCCACGGATTCCGTTTCTGCGGCGGCCACTTCGACGGCGGCCGGCGCAGGAGCCGATGTGTTGATGCCGGGGATTTCAACACTCTTGACGCCCTCAATGGTCGCCAGGGGCAGGTCCCGCTTGATCAGCCGGGTCACGGCCTGGAGTTGTTTGACGTCGTCGGGCGTTGCAAAGACATAGGCGCGTCCGCGATGGCCGGCGCGGCCGGTCCGGCCGATGCGGTGGACGTAGTCCTCGGCATTGACCGGGACGTCATAACAAAAAACATGGCTGACGCCGAAGACGTCGATACCGCGTCCGGCGACATCGGTGCAGACCAACATGTTGGCTTCGCCGCTCTTGAAGGCGTTCAGGGCTACTTCACGTTCGCGCTGGGCCATGTCGCCCTGCATGCGCACGGCGTTGAAGCCATTGCGTTTCAGCGACCGGTGCAGGCTGTCGACGTCTTTCTTGCGGTTCGAGAAGATCATGCAACTCGTGACCGTGTCGGATGCCAGGAGCTGACGGAGCGCCTTGCCCTTGTCGCGTTCGTTGCCGACCGTGACGAGCCACTGCTCGACCGTCTCGGCAGGCGAGGCAGGCGGTGCGACGGTGACTTCCTTGGGGTTATGCAGGAACCGTTCTGCCAGCTTGCGTACCTCACGCGGCATCGTGGCCGAGAACATCAGGGTGTGACGCAGGGGCGGCAGGATGCTGCAGATCTTTTCGACATCGGGAATGAAACCCATGTCGAGCATGCGGTCGGCCTCGTCGATCACGAGGTGTTTGCAACCCATCATCAACAGCTTGCCGCGTTCGATCATGTCGAGCAGGCGGCCGGGTGTCGCGATCAGGATGTCGATGTTGCGCGCCAGCGCCTGTTCCTGCTGGCGCATGTTGTTGCCGCCGATCAGGAGTGCCGCGTCGAGTTCGGTGTGCTGGGCATAGATCTGGAAATTCTCCAGGGTCTGCTGAGCCAGCTCGCGGGTCGGTGAAAGGATCAGGGCTCGCGGCATGCGCGCCTTGGCCTTGCCACCCGCCAGAATGTCGATCAGCGGCAGCACAAAGGCCGCAGTCTTGCCGGTGCCTGTCTGGGCGCAGCCGAGCAGGTCGCGCCCTTGCAGGGCAACCGGGATGGCTTGCTTTTGAATGGGTGTAGGTTCCTGGTAACCGGCTTCTTGGATTGCTGCCAGGACTTCGGGGCTCAGGCCCAGGTCTTCAAATGTCATGCGTATAGGGGGCTTTCGACGCGTCTCTCGCGTCCCAGGGATGTGAATTCTGCCACTGGAATGCGCGCTAGATACCTTTTAGGCGACTATACGTCAACGAAAAGGCCACTTTTTAACTGTTTTCAGGGAACCATGAAAGAATCACCGTGATTGGTCGACCGGCTGGGGTCCTGCCGCGGGAAGGCGGCGGTCGCGGCGGCCACCACGGCCTGTCCGAGCTGGGGTGCCTGAGGTGACGTGATCGGCGCCACGATGGCACGTGCGGCACTGACCGCGCGGCGCTCGTTGTAGAAGACGATCTGGAGGTGCGAGCTGCCCTCAACCTTGCCCAGGTTTTCGACAGGCACCTCGTTTCGACAGACCTGTCGTGCGGTGATGCCAAGCGGGGCATCGATCACGGCAACGATGCGGAAGTTGTCGCGTTCGGAGCCATCGGGATCGGAAGTCACCCGGCTGAACGGCTGGGTGGTCATGCCTGCCAGCGAGGCTGCGACCGCGCTCGACCAGGCCTTGGAGGCGCCAGTATCGCCCGATTGCCGTCTAACGACCGAAGGTGACAACTAGTTAGAGCGGGTGTCAGATATCGAGTTCCGCGACTTCGCCGGCATGTTCCTGGATGAACTTGAAGCGCAGTTCCGGTTTGCGGCCCATCAGGCTTTCGACCCGTTTCAGGGTGCGCCGTTCGTCATCCTCGGCGATCTCGACCTGCAGCATGGTGCGGCTGGCCGGATTCATGGTGGTTTCCTTCAACTGGGCAACCGGCATCTCGCCCAATCCCTTGAAGCGGCTGATCTCAACCTTGGCTCCGGGCTTGAAGTGCGAGGCCATCAGCTCGTCCTTGTGGGTATCATCGCGGGCATAAATGACATCGCCGCCCTTCGAGAGGCGGTAAAGCGGCGGCACCGCGATGAAGAGATGTCCCTGGCGGATCAGTT
>Ga0233427_10003230_pt1 | contig 14518 bp, 13 predicted proteins | sample SI_118_April2016_5_FD_179885 | JGI IMG/M metagenome (GOLD analysis project Ga0233427, IMG submission 179885) | Seawater microbial communities from Saanich Inlet, British Columbia, Canada - SI_118_April2016_100_MG | ecosystem: Environmental > Aquatic > Marine > Inlet | place: Canada: British...
AATCATACCTGTAAACATCCCCATCACCCCTGTTAATCGCATGTCCCAAGTTGTGTAAAGTATTACTTTGTCCTCTTTTAGAGTGACAGTCATAATTTTCTCACCGTTGATGATTCCTTTTGTAAATTTTGCTTTAATCCGCCTTTTTGGTTCTAATGTCACTTCTTGCATGCATTTCTGATCTCTGAACGCTATTGTTATTTCACGGTAGACTGTGTTTCCTTCTTTTGATATGTTTTTGATTTCTTTTGTTCCTTTCCAAAACTTTGGTTCATTATCAATGTCTGAAATAATATCCCATACTTTATCGACTGTAGACTTAATCTCGACTTTGACCTCAATTGTAGCCATATCCTACAAATTCCCACTCTGCATTAAAATATATTAGATTCCAATTACAAATTCAATAGACTGTGATGGGTACATGCCTAAAATCCAGAACATTAACTCCGGTTCTAATGGCATTTACCATTCTTCCGTCACAGTCCATTAAAATTTGAAAAAATGAAACCCTCAAAATATCTATCAAAAATTGAAACCTTTGACGCAGCTACATTCTGGAAAAATGCATATGCTCATCAACGTGGAAAATTATTAAAAAAAGTTGATGTCCCTGAAGATCAAATAATTGCACTAGTTAACAAAAAGTATGTGGAACTTCCTGCTGCTCTAAAGTATGAAATTGAAACTAGTGGTATAGATAAAAAAGAATTACAGTGAATCGAAATTCATTTTAACGGGGATAATTAGGATTTGATATGTCTGCATCATATGACGATTTTACAAAATTAGATATTAGAGTTGCAAAGATTATCGCAACTGAACCTATTGAAGGTAAAACCCGAATTATCAAAGGCCGAATTGACTTGGGTGGTGATGATCAACGAGATGTGATTATTGGTGGTGCACAATACTATCAACCTGAAGAAATTGTAGGTAAAACAGTTATTGTAATTGCAAATCTAGAGCCAAAAAAGATGGCAGGAGTTGAATCTAATGCAATGTTGTTGGCAGCAGATGTTGATGATAAACCATTTTGGCTAACTGTTAATGAGGATGTTCCTTTGGGAAGTCCAATCAAATAAATTAATTTTTAAAAATATCTTTGATTTTCATTTATCTCAAAATTCTAGAACTATTCTAGTCGTAAATCATTAATTCTTTTTCTTCTAATAATGCATGTAAGTTATTTACTGATCTGTACACATCTTTTTCTTGTTTAGCTCCTGTACAGACAAGTTTCCCTGAAGAAAATAACAAAATAACTGTTTTTGGATCAAGCATTCTATGAATAAGTCCTGGAAATTGTTCTGGTTCATACATGCTTCGAGGTAGTGTTCTTGCTGCTTGCTCTAAGTGGATTTTCCCACCTAGATTAATTGATGCCACCATATTTTGAATTGTAACTGTGGCCTCTTTTTTTACTTTGATTCCTTCCTTGCGGAGTTTTTGAACCACTGTTTTTACGGCCTTCCTTGCCATCTCTTCTGATTTTGAACCAGTACATACCATTTTACCTGATGTGAAAATCAATGTTGCAGTTTTAGGACTCTTTAATCTAAAAACTAGACCTGGAAACTGATCGGGGTGATACTCTACGTCTGGAAACGTTTTAGTAATTTCATTCAAGTCCATTTTTTGAAATACATCTGCTGATGCCACCACGTTTTCTATACTGACAATGGGCTTTGTTTCTGGCATATTCGGCTTTTTTGTATTTGAACTACAATAAAAGCACTCGCCACTTCTCTGCCTCCGTTTGTATTTTTTAGAATCTATGGCCTGATATCTTGATGCTTAGACGAATGATTTAATTTAGATTTGAAAAGTGTTGAGTCTATTGGATTTCACAAATTTAGATTTTGATCAACTGTTTGGAATGAGTGATGATACTAATCCCTTAATGATGTTAGTTTGGATTTTACCAATTATCCTCTTTGTATTTTATGGACAGCGAATTCAATTATTCGTTACTTCTGGTGAAATCAAAAAAGGAATCAAAAAACTTGATGGATTTAAAGAAGAATCCCGTGATGAATTAATTAGTTATGTTAAAAAAAATTTAAAACTTGAAAATGATCCGACAAAAAAGATTGACAGGTTTTTAGATTATTTTACAATTATGCCTGTTGATATGGATCCTAATGGCATAGTTGACAAAGTCCAACATATTGTCAGGAGCCGAGAAGATTATACTCGAGAACACATAAGATCACTATCCCCACAAATTAGTAATTTTGAATTAACCAAAATTCAAACTTTGCTTGAAATCGCATCATCATTGCAGATAATTTACAAAATAGTTAATCACATGTTTTTAACTGCAAAAAAACAAAACAACTATCCCTTGATATTGCCTCTACAGATGATTCTTCCCTTTATTATGGAGCAAGCTGAAGCCATGAATGAGGCCATTCCTGCATTTAAAACTGGACAACCTGTTGGAGATGGGATTGGACCAATGGTTGTTGGAAAAATGATGTTGGATCATAAAAAAGAGATTACTGCATTTCAAACTGCACTTGCAAAAACTGATTTTGAAGGTAGGACCTTATTTCTCTTAAAAGCTGAAGGCCCTGGTTCCACTGTGGGCCGACCTGCAGATGCATTAGAAACTATAGTTTCTGGCACCAAAATTGATATTATTATTATGATTGATGCTGCCCTGAAAATGGAGGGTGAGGATTCTGCATCTGTTGCACAAGGATTTGGTGCAGCAATTGGTGGAGTTGGAACTGAACGATTTCAAATTGAAGCAATTACAACATCTAAGAATATTCCTGTATTCTCTATTGTAGTAAAACAATCTGTAAAAGAGGCAATAACATTAATGACAAAAGAGATTGCCGATAAAGCTGATGATACACGTTTACAAGTTTATGAAATGATTCGAGAAAATACAAAATCAGGTCAATCTGTGGTAGTTATTGGTGTGGGCAATACAGTCGGAGTACCACAATGATGTTTTCAAAGAAAAAAATCACCATTGCATACACTGTTGAGAAATGCCCCAAATGTGACATGATCAGAAAACGAGCATTTACTGAAGGTGATGTTTTGTTTTCTGAATCATCAAAATGCAATTCTTGTGATGGAATATCTGTAATTGAGAAAATATTTGGCGAATCTATAGAACAATAATTTGTGTTATTCTGTTCTAAATTTTACATTACATGAAGGACAAAACCATGATGTTGTTTCTCCTTGCTCTTTGAACATTATCCCTCTGCATTTTGGGCATGGTCTGACTTCATCACCCAAATCAGTTCATTGCCTACAGAAATTCTTATTGTGCTTTTGTCGTTACTGTGACACCATTTTCATTTGGAATGAATGTATGTTCTGCTTGAGCGACCCTTTGCTCGTTTACCTCAATTAAAACTGGGTATGCCTGTACTGCTTTTTTCTTTATCAAAATCCCTAGTAATTCCCTGGCTTTCTTTTCTTCCCATTCTTTTGTAATCCATCTTAGTGCAAATGGTAACATGTTAAAATTTTCCCAAATAAAATCAAGTAATCTATCTGCTTCAGCATCTTTTGTTTTCTTTCGTGAGTTTATTGCAAAAATATTTTTCACTTGCCCGTTTCTAACAAATCCTCCACCCTCTTTTGTTGTTACAAATGGCTCACATGCATATGCTGAATTTTCTGAAAGTGAAAATCCTCCAATTGACCAAATATTTGGGATGGATCTTCCTGCATGTATCGTGTATTGTTCTAATGAATGTCCACTAAGATTTGCAATTGGTTTGAATCCTAATTGTTTAATTGTAGTTTCAATGGTACGTCCAATATCACTTGCCTTTACTCCTGCTTTTATCATGGACATTGCATTTGCCAATCCTTCTTCGGCTGCTTGAACCAATCCCTCAAATTGAACATCATAACAAACTGTAACTGCAGTATCTGCAATGTATCCATTAACTTGTGCACCAAGATCAATTTTTACTAAATCTGTATCTTTGATTGTAATTGGATCATCAGGTTCTGCAGTATAGTGAGCTGCAATTTCATTAATACTTGTATTTACTGGAAAAGCACACTTTGCTCCTCTTTTTTTAATTTCTCCTTCTACTTCTTCACAAATTTCATAAACTGATTTACCTATCCAATCTTTCACTCTGACCATTTCTCTTACTTCAGCTGCAATCTTCCCTGCTTTGAGATAGTCATCAATTTGCATAGTCTCGATCTTTTGGGTGCCTTTAAAATGATTATCTGTGAAGCTTAAATTGGGCGATTTTTGTGTTTTACTGGGATCGTGGTCTAGCTTGGTATGATTCTGCGTTTGGGACGCAGAGGTCGCGAATTCAAATTTCGCCGGTCCCACCATTATCTTATTATCAAATTACATCCATGATACCATTGCCGAGCAATGAAGAAGAGTTAGAGTAATGACTTTGGTATGAAGTAAACTAATGGCTCTGAGCTCCGGCATGTTTTTATGAATTCTTGACAATTTTGAATTTATTGAAATTTGAGAGACGCGATATTGTTTTGATTATTGGTATTTTTCTTGTCGTTCTTGGGATTACCCAATACGTTCCTCTAGAATACTCCCTCCCAATTGGAATATTGCTGTATTTTGGAATCAAAATCTATGTTGGAAAGAGAAAACAATCTATTCAAAGAGATGTGGGTGAGGGTATTTGCATGGAATGTGGTTCTAGGGTATTTGATAAAAAATGCCCAAATTGTGATGGATTTCAGGAATGATTTCTACGTATGCCTTAATACTGAAAAATTGGGCTAGTTTTTGATGATTTTAAGATATATGACTTTAACAACAAGCTCAACTTTTCCTCTATTTCATTCTAAAATGAGTGCTCTAGTCAAAGAAATCAGGAAATTTCAATGAATGCGAATCCATCTCTAGTATTTTCTATATTATTACTTACAGTAATTGTTTCCCCTGCCTTTGCACAAACTGCTAACAGTGTTGTGATTAACGAATTAGACATTAATCCCCCTGGTGATGATTCGACATCTATTGCAGAATGGGTAGAACTTTACAATCCCACTGATTCTGAAATTGATTTGAGTGGTTGGGAAATTGCATCTACAACTGTACTTCAAAAAACAATGACTATCCCTAATGGAGTTACAATCCAACCTGGAGAATTTCTAACATATTCTTATCAGCCTGTTTGGTTTACTGATTCAGGAGAATCAGTTGAACTACGAGATGACAATGGATTTGTTGTAGATAAAACTCCAATGCTAATTGATATTAAAAATGACTTTACATCCTGGCAGAGAATTTATGATGGGTATGGTTTAGATGCCTCTGGTGATTGGAAGTTTGTTAGTCCTACAACTGGTTCGTCTAACGGAAAATTAATACAAACACAAGAAGCTAAAGAAATCACTGTTACTGTTTTATCTGAAAAATCTTCTTATCTCTTTGGAGATACTGCAGTTTTTGAAGGAAGTGTTTCTGAAGAAGTCTCTCCAGTAAAACCTACATTTTTACCTGAACCTATTGTAGTAACTATCACTGGACCTGATTTTTACAAAACCATCACCTTGTTTCCTGATCTTAATCTAAATTACAAAACAACTCTTAGTCTACATCAAGTACTTGGAATTAATGAAGGCGATTATGATGTGTCTGTTAGTTATGCTGATGCAACTGCTGTCACCACTTTTTCAATATCTTCTGAATTAATTCAACAAGAAGAAAAAGAAGATGGCATCATAAACATAACCACTGACAAATCTCAATATCTTCCCGGACAAACGGTTTCAATTGTTGGCACTGCTTCTGAAATAATTCCCTTTGAAAGTATGAAATTTACTGTTAAAGATTATCAAGGACAAATAATCGCTAGTGGAAATTTATTCCCAATTAATGGTGAATTTAAGACTAGTATTTTCTTAACCACTGTGAACCCAACTTATGGCTCTTTTGAGATTATTGCAGAATATTTCGATAAATCAACTTCTTCTAGTTTTGATGTTGTAGAGGACATAAGAGAAGATGTACTAATTTCACTTTGGACTGATAAAGAAGTTTACGGGTTGGGTGATGTTGTATCTATTACCGGACGTTTGAATAATTTTTTCACAGAGACACTTGATTTGGAAATTATACAAACAAAGAATTTGTCTTTAGGTACTGGTGGGCAAAGTGGTGGTGGGTCTGTTTTAAAAATTCTAGATGCTGTACGACTTGATGGTGATGGCAGATTTGAATATTCTTTTACTATTCCTGACAGCGATACGCGTCTAGGTGATTATTACATTAAAGTTTCTAAAGACATTGGCTCGGTATCAAAATCCCTCAAAGTTGTTGAAAACCCTGAAACATATGTTGCAATAACTGACCCATTATTTGTCACTCTTAACAAATCTGTTTATGACTTCAATTTAGATAAGAAACTTATCATTAGTGGTCAGATACTCAATCCTGTAGAAACAAGTTTCGAGGTACCTACAGTGAAAGTTATAATTAAAACTGAAAATGGCCAACCTCTTGAAATAATTGGTTTGCCTGAAGGTTTCAAACGTCTCTCTACTGGAGGCATATCTGTGGGGTATGAATTCACTGCAATTCCTGAAGCGTCTGGATTCTTTTCTGTAAATGTTGGTTTAGAGCGATTAATATTTTCTGAAGGAAAGTATATCGTTGAAGTACAATACCAAGACCATTCTTCTATGACTCATTTTGAAATAGTAGATCTTCTTAATTTGGGAGATCCTACAGTTTATGCTTCTTTAGATAAGTCCGTATATGGTTTAGGTGAAACTTTGCATCTTTCTGGAACGTTTGGTGCTCAAACAACTGATTCTCAAGGAATTACAATTAATGTTCATAAACCTGGTGGCGACATTGATAAATTCGGCACAACTATTGATAGTGGGTTCTTTTCGTGGGATTGGATTACTCCTGTACAAGAAAAAACTGTCATACTTGTAAGAGATCGTTCAGACACTCCCACGAATTTAGGTATCTACAGAGTTCATTTAGATACTGAAGGACAAGACGCTGATTTATTTTTCAAACTTTCTTTGACTCCTGAAACAGATGAGTTAGTTGTACCGCCATTATTTGTTTCAACTTCAAAGTCTTTGTACAAAGCTGGTGAAACACTTTTTGTTGAAGGCACTGTAAACAAAAGAATTCAGGGTACTGAGGGATTAATTGTTCCAGAACGTGTAACCGTTAGGATTATGGATGGATCATTCCCATTCCATCAAATTTTAGAATCTTCAGTCTATCCTGATGAAGGCGGTAACTATAAGAGTAATTTTGAATTACCTATCACTGTATTTTCTGAAGGTGAATACAAAGTAAAAGCAATCTATGAAGGACTACAAACTGAACATATCTTTGGTGTTGTAAATGACTTTGCTATTGGAATTGATGAACCCGTTACATTATTAGTTTCTACTGATAAATCTGAATATTATCCTGGTGAGACTGTCACCGTTTCAGGAATTCCAAATAAACTGATTTATCTTGAAGCATATGAGGTGAGTGTTATTCAAAAAAATGATATTGAAATTACCTGTGGCTCTTTTATTTGTGGGACCGCACTTGGTCCTGTAACTTCTATCTTTCCAAGTCCTACTGGTTCCTTCACTCACCACTTTATAATTCCTGATTCACTTTCTGCTATTGGAAGATATGAAGTTACAGTTGATGCTGACTTTGAAACAAAACACATTCCATTCAATGTACTTCCAACACCAAAGATTGATACTGTAATTGAGAAACAAAACAGAATTTCTGAAACAATAATTCCTATTATCACTGAAGAAAAAAACATTGATGCTGTATCTATTGCACCTAGAGTTCTTTCCGGATCTTTACTAACCCCATCCAGAGGTGATGATTCTTCTGTAAATCTTAGAGTTTCTTCAGTACATGGAACCTGTATTATTGGACCTGATGCTGATTGCCTAGTTAAAGAATCAACTAGAAAACCTGGCCAAATTTATGATGTTGTTGAAGTTGATGGGCTGAGCCTTAATGTGCGATATAGTGGTTCTGATGTCCGTCTGGAGAAATTCAGTATCGTACCTGAGTCATCAACTACCTTTTTGCCTGATATAACTTGGAATGTTGATGTGATCAAAGATGAACAAGTTTCAAGATTTTACTATAAAGTAACATACAAAGCTTTAGAGTAAATTCAAAATACCACTCAATTTGTAATTTATTGGAATGAAGTTACAAGTTTTGATGTTTTATCAAGATGATCCTAAAAAATGCACAGCAGCTAAGATGGTAAAATTTGGGCTTGCTCAAAACATTAAAAAAATTGGTAGCAGAGGAATGGTTTTAGATCCTTTCTCTGAGAAAACACTAATCCCTAAAGATAATTCATTAATCAATTCTATTGTTGGCATTGATTGCTCTTGGAATTTAGCAGATCAGGCATTTTCTAAAAAATTTAATGGGATTAAACGAAAACTTCCACCATTACTTGCAGGTAATCCTGTAAACTATTCAAAACTCAATAAATTAACTACTGCAGAAGCTCTGTCTGCCTCATTGTATATTTTAGGATTCAAGGATCAAAGTTTAGAATTACTTAACAAATTCAAATGGGGACATACTTTCTATGATCTTAACCACAATCTTTTAGATGAATACTCTAAACTTGAAAACGAAGAACAAATAGAATCTATTCTAAAAAACTATGGACTATTATGATTGTCTTTTCTTTAGATAGATGATAATTCCCATAATTGCTATTATTGGAATGATTAGAATTTCATAATTTGATTCACTTTCTGTAAATTCAATATTTTCTGGTGAACTATTTGGTAATTCAATTTTTTCTTCAGTTACCATAAAACTTGATTCATAAAAATCTGGTTTTAGTACTGAATTGGAAATTGCAAAAATTTTGATATTGTTTGCTCCTATTCCAAAATCTTTTGTTTTCTCAACTGGCACAGTTACCATTACCTTATTTTCTTCTACCTTGAGTGTCTCTGACGAAATTAGTTTACCTTCATTATTTGTTAAAAAGTATAGAATAGAGTCTGAATGATCTGTTTCTATGCCTACTTTGAATTCATCTTCTCTTTGAATAGTATTTTTTAGATCAATTTTTTTAATTATTGGAAATTCTGTATTTTCAAATTTTGACCACTCTCCAATTTTAAATGGATATGAATCATCATCAAATGCATTTACTTTGATAGTTCGAGCTTCTGGTGAATATGATTCAAGATAAAATGGTCCATTACTAATTACTGCATGATTATTATCATCAATCCATTTGATTGAAGAGTCGTATCTATTTTGATAGTATTCTGCATTTTGATTATTCTCTTTTAATGCTTCAGGGATGTAATCACTTTCTTTGAATTCTTGTAAATATTCTTTGATGAGATTTGCATCTTTTGGAATGATTAGTGATAACCAGTTTACATTTTTGCTTGTTGCCCCTGATCTAGAAAAGGATACTTTGCCATCTGTTACTGCTTTTTCCATAGCAACTGAAATTTCCCATGGCATTGAACTCCATAATATTGCCCAATCTGCAATCTCATTTTCATCAAAATGCCAATAGTCTACATACACCTCAAGTGTATCCTCATCAATTGGGTTTATGCCAATTATTGTTTGAATACTCTGAGCTGCTCTTGGAGTAAATTCTGTATCAAAGGTTCTATCATTTTCATCTGTCTGTGTTCCCCACTCTATTGTAAAATACAATGAATGCAAAATATCACTCATATCCATTTTTTGTCCATTATGCCAATTACTAAAATCAAAATCAAACACTACCTTACTTGTTGCAAGGATATTCTCTGACACATTGTTCCATTTTTGTAATTCTGGATTCCAAATTTTTGCTTCTTGCGGTACCTCTAGTTTTTCATCTGGTCCTGCTGTTTCGACTTGCCACTTTGCTCTGATTGGGAACGTTTCACCCGTAAAAGGATGCTTGAATGTTCCAGGGTCTGAAATAATTCCCCAGATGTGCCTACTGTAACTATCAGTTAACCCCATAACTGGATTCCATGCCCCTTGATAGATTTGCTTCACCCCGATTGTAAATTCATTGTCACTACTTTTTGCATTAATTGGTGTAAATCTACTGGGAACCCCCGCCCCAAAATCATTGACTATCCCACTGACTTTTTCATTTGCAACATATTGGTTAATTTTACTTGCTAAAAAAATCCTAACTGATTCATTTACTCCTTCAACTACTGCCTCTTGAATCAACTCTGATCTTTTTTCTGAAGATTCAAAATCTGCCGTGTATATTTTCTGAGTCAACTCATCTAATTTGTCATTTTTGTAATTCCAATATGTTGGATCATTGAATCCTGGCATATTTGAAAACCAAGGAGAATACATTTGTGCTAATCCTATGGAATCGTATTTTACAAATGCCGAGCGTCCCCACCCTTCAGTGTATAAACTCCATTTCAAATCTGAAGGATTTGAACCATACACTAAAACAAATGCTTTGTTAAGATCTCCAAAATCTTTTTTGACTGTAAATCCAATTCTTTCTAATTCCACTGCTAAAATCTCTCCAATTGATTTTCTAACAGGATCATCACTTCTGATGAACATAATTATCTCAATTGGTTCTTCGTTCATTTGCCATTTCTCATCGATTTTTTTAGCTCCTTTTTCTTTTAGTACTTTAGTGATAATTTCATTTGCAAGTCCTGGATTGTATTTGAAATTAAATAATTCTAATTGCTCTATTACTGTAAGGTATTCTGGTTCTGATGGAGTATAGTATGATATGATTGATGAACCAAATCCTCCCATCAGTTCATTTACAATTAATTTCCTGTCTATCAGATAATTTAATGCAAATCTAATTTCTTTGCTTGAAAATGGGTTGAATTTTTCAGATTCTGCGGGATTGAGTAATATGCTATATGACCCTCCTGTAGAGTCAAAAACTTGCAACCCTTCTCTTGCCTGATGTGTCTCTAATCTATCTGGCGAAATTGTGTAATAATATACGTCAAGATTTCCATTTCTTACTTCTTCTAGTGCCGTATTTTCATCTAAATACTGAATAAATTTAACAGAGTCAAAAAACGTATTTTTTTCTGCAAAAGAATATGTTTGCATAACTGTTACAATTGAAAGCGCTAGTATGACTACTAGCAATATTTTCATAATCTTAATTCTAGATGCTTGTAATAAAACCTATATCATTATACCCTGAAATTATTATCTCCTAAAACCTAAATTCTGTATGTGAATCAAAATATGCAGATGAAAGTCCAATCTAAAATGATTGTAGGATTGCAAGGAATTATCCCTGGTGGAATATCTATTACAGATTTTTCTGCTGTAACAAAAATGAATTCAATTGATTCTGAAATAATTTTAGATGAATTTATAAAAAATGATATTGGATCAAAACAAAATAATTTATATTATTTTGAAAATGCTGATAAGCTAAAAATTGCAATTGCTTTACTTGAGAATGGATTTCCTATTGATGAAATCTCAATTGCCCTAGATTGGAGGGATTTTGAAGGATTAACTGCAGAAATTTTATCCTCAAAAAATTTTGCGGTTATAAAAAATATGATGCTGACTAAACCTAGAATGGAAATTGATGTAGTTGGAATTAGATTGGGCATTGCAATTTTAATTGATTGTAAACATTGGAAACGATATAGTACTTCTTCATTGACTAATGCTGTCAAAAAACAGATTGAAAGAACAAAAAAATATGTTGCAAAAACTCAAGGCTCAATTGCAGTACCTGTAATTGTTACATTGTTCCAAGATAAAATAAATTTTATTGAAAACGTACCTATCGTGCCTATTTTTCAATTCTCTTCATTTATTGATGAATTTTATGGAAATATTGATCAAATGAAGACTATAGGAATAGACTAGTGATGAAGAACAAAACACAACCAATCACAAACACTTTGGTGATTTTTAGAGAATTATCTAGTGCTTTTGAATAGTCTTCATAAATTTCACTACCCATTACTTTGACTTCTGTCTCATTTTCTAAAATTTCAAATTTTGCTGATGCTGTGGTCTCCTCTGATCTTTTTGCAATATCTAAAAACCATTTTGACAGTTTATCTGCACTTGTAATCAACCCTAATTGATAGTATCCGTTTCTATTTCTTGGTTTAACTGGAGCATAATGTGTGTCTGATGTACAAATCTCTAATAGTTGATAGTCGTTCTTTGAAAAATTATCGATAATTTTCTCTCTTACCCCATTTTCCATATTGTTAGAATCTGCCCATCCGAGAAAATACTTTTTTTCATTAATTTTAAGGCATACAACCCCCAATCCACTCATACCCAAATCCTCTGTCCACACATCCATGTCATCTGAATTTGCATATCCAAATTCAATTGGAAAACTATCTTTTGTGATTAGAGTATCTAAGCAAGATTTTGCAGCCTTTAACATATCATCGCCATCTTCTTTTGAAATCTCCCCCCCCATTGCATTGTGGCAATCAACTATCATCATTTTAGAATAATTTCTGTTCTTTGCGTATTGGCTAATTTCTGTTTTCATGTAGCTTGGAATATCTTCCATCCCATGTGGTGATAATGATAAAAATAATAATGGATTATTTCCAAAAAGTACTCCCGTAACTCTTGCTTTGTTAATTTGAACGACTACGGGCTCTGTACATTGTAATCCTTCTTCTTTGACTTGACTGTTTTCTAAATTTTTTAGATATTTTTCAACTTCATTTCTTGATGGAAGATTTAATGCATGGTCTGAAATACTATGCATAACCATTGCGGATGATGATAAATTTTTGTAAATCAAATGTGGAATATTACTTCCCCCTACCGGATGATATGGTCCTGGATGTATTTCTGGTAACACCATTCGGAATTCTGTTTCTCCATTAGGGGATGACAGTCTTAGCTGTGATGTGGTGACTTTGGTTTCACTTGAGCGTTGCTCCATGAGTTTTTCTGCCTCTTCAAAATCATTTCCTTGAGATGCCAAATATGCTTGAATAGTTTTATGTGTACTTTCCATTCCTGGTCTTCCTGCCCTATCTGTAATCACTGACCATGCACTTGCAATTATCAAAAACACTGCCCCATACCCTAATCCTACTGGTTCACTAAGTATTGAAAACCACATGTCGTGTGGAATTAGTACAAAATACATCGCTAATGGTTGGATAAAACAAATGGCCCAGGCTTTTTTGAGACTTGCTCCAAGTGTTGTGGTGTAAATCCCAATTCTGAAACTAGCAAAAAGAATCAATCCAAAAGTAATGAAAAATAATTGTACATCTTTTGATAAAACAACACTTGCAAGAAGTCCCATCAAAATTGTTACTGTCCATAACATGTTTCCAAAAAGTGACGAATGCAATGATTTTGAATATTCTTTTTTCTTTGAAAATCTTGTATCTAGTAATTGTGTTACTACTAGAATTCCTAAAACTGCTGGCACTCTATACCAAACTTGTTCAAAATCCCCTAAATATCCAAGATATGTTGCAAGAACCATCACTGCAGATACTACCAATGACACAACTAACGAAAAGTACTTTGATGATGGATTGACTAGTGTGAGGGAGAATCTGTTGTGTATATTTGAAACATCATCTGAGTCTTCCATGGTTTATTCACGGAGTTAAAAACAAATCAATTGCCCATGAAACTACAATTAAGCTAATTGGGATTGATATTACAATTTTTGGATCTAATTTGAACCCCTTTGTCTCATCTTCAAAGAATCTCATGAGGCCCCCACTTGATGCTGGAAGTGGTGCTGCTTTTTTATCTGCCATTGTTACAATTCGAAAGCAAATATTTTAACATAAAAACTTTATTGTTTATCCTTTATTTTCTGTATGGTTTCTAGAAGGGAATTGATTGATTTTAGAATACCTTGCTGTTTTTCATGATTAGTTTCTTGTTCTAACTCTTTTGCAAGCAATCCTATCTTTTTATCTAATGTTTCTTCTAGTGGTGATTTTGTTGATTTTTGTGGTGTCTCTTTTGGGCTCTCTTTTTTCTCAGGTTTGCGACCACAACTAATGCATAATGCATACCCGTCTTTTATCACTCTGACTCCTGTACAATATGGACAAGGTTCACTGAGTAATGTTGCTCCTTTTAGTAACATTTCTGCAGCTTTTTTTCTGAGTTCTTCTGCCACTACATCTCTCTGACTTTCTATCTAAAAAATCTCATTATTTTTAATTAGTAATTTGTATTCAAACAAGGCTTAATAGTGCGTATAATTGAAATGATTTCGAACGAATGGCAGTAATTTGTAATACTTGTGGTCTTCCAGAAGACTTGTGTGCTTGTGGTGAACTTGCCAAAGATAGTACTAAAATCATAATTCGATTAGAAACAAGACGATTTAAGAAAAAAGGTACGATGATAGAGGGACTTGATCCTAAACTAAATAATTTAGAAACTGTTGCAAAAGATCTCAAAAATAAATATGCTTGTGGAGGAACTGCAAAAGAAGGTTATGTCTTTTTACAAGGTGATCATAGAGATACTATCAAAGACACTTTGATTCATTTGGGTTTTGCTGAAGAGAGTATAGAA
>Ga0233427_10003242_pt1 | contig 14488 bp, 12 predicted proteins | sample SI_118_April2016_5_FD_179885 | JGI IMG/M metagenome (GOLD analysis project Ga0233427, IMG submission 179885) | Seawater microbial communities from Saanich Inlet, British Columbia, Canada - SI_118_April2016_100_MG | ecosystem: Environmental > Aquatic > Marine > Inlet | place: Canada: British...
TTATGAATGTTGAAGCTTTTAGTACAACTAAAGGCATGGATTTTGCTAATAAATTTTTATCGTGTCATAGAACTATGATGGCGATTGACGAGTCTACTACAATTAAAACACCTACTGCCAAAAGAACTAAAAACATTCTAAAACTCGCAACATCTGCAAGTTATAGAAGAATTATGACAGGTTCCCCGGTAACTAAAAATCCTTTAGATTTATACACGCAGTGTGATTTTTTAAGTCCTTGGTTATTGGACTTTACGTCTTATTATGCTTTTAGAAATAGATATGCAGAAATGAAAACACTACATATGCATGGTAGACAAATACAAATTGTTAATGGTTTTAAAAATTTAGGAGAGTTATCTGATAAATTAAAAGATTTTTCTTATCGTGTATTAAAAGAAGATTGTTTAGATTTACCTGAAAAGATATTTATTAAACGTCAAATACAATTATCTCCAGAGCAACGTAGATTGTATGATCAAATGAAGAAAGAAGCTATTGCTATTTTAAAAGGTAAACAATCAACTACCGTAAATACATTAACACAGTTAATGAGACTACAACAAATTACTTGTGGTCATTTTACTGCTGATGACGGTGCAACTCAACCTATTGCTAATAACAGAATAACAGAATTAATGGATGTTCTTGAAGAAACCGAAGGTAAAGCAATTATATGGGCTCATTATCAATATGATATGACTTCTATCATAAATGCTGTATCTAAAAAATATGGAGAAGAATCCATTGTCGATTATTATGGATTAACGCCACAAGAAAAGAGACAACCTAATATCAAACGTTTTCAGGATGACCCTAAGTGCCGGTTTATCGTTGGAACCCCTTCTACGGGCGGCTATGGCATTACTTTAACGGCTGCAAACACCGTAATTTACTATTCTAACGGTTATGACTTAGAAAAACGATTGCAATCAGAAGACAGAGCACACAGAATCGGCCAAAAAAAATCAGTGACTTATGTTGATTTAATGGCGGACGACACCGTGGATGAAAAAATCGTACAAGCTCTACGTAAAAAAATAAACATAGCATCTGAAGTTTTAGGAGAAGAATTAAGGTCATGGATTTAATAGGATATATACGCGTAGCGCGCTGTAATTTTTAATTTACGACTTTACCGCCGGACCACTTCATTTCTGGTAGTCCTTCAGAATATTTTTTTCCGTCGAAGGTTAATATTTGTTTTCTGTTAGATCCTTTTTCATCATAAGAGACATGAATCCATCCCCCTGCAGGATCTTCAGGATCAAAAAATTCCATAATGCATTGATCGAAGTCAACGTTATTAGTTAGCCAATAAGCGACCTGAATATTTGGAACACCATGGATTTCGAAGTCCACCGCACAACCCAGCGCATGCTGACTCGTTTTTTTGCTCCCTATAGCCTCACACAGCGCTTCTGAGCGATATCCCGAGCTAATCCGTATAGGTTTGTCGAAGTGTGCTCTAACGGGCTCTAAGACCTCGTAACAGAGGTTTCCTAGGTTTTTTATCTCCCCGGACCCTGGTGTGTTGTCAATTCCCTTACGTGTGGCAGTCATGGACTTTGTCATCTCTTCAAGAGTAAAGTGTTTCGATAATTTCATGAATTTTTATTTTGTGATTAGATTGAATATAACATAGATCATACCGCTGATCAATGCACCAGTAGTAATTAGTAATATACTTTCTATTCTCTGTATTTGAGTTTCAATAGAATGTATTTTGTCATGCGTCTGCTTTTGCATTATTCTGCATAGCTTCTCATGTGATTCAATTTTTTGTAATGCTTCTTCTCTTTTAGCCATTATGTTCTACTCGCTATTACCTTTTCAGTTGGTGATAATAATGCTTCTTGTGTTTGTGTCAAGTTAGTTATTGGATCTTTTTGTTGAGCCATTACATTATTATTTACGACAGGTTGTGGTGGTTTTTGACTAAAACCAGCAGGCATACTAGATTTTTCTTTTTGTTTAAATAATTCTATACCTTTTTCAAAGATGTTTTGTTCGTTAAATAAATATTGCTCTTCATCTATTTTAAAATCTTTGTTCAATTTTTGTTTTGTTAATTTTTTTTCTATTTTGTTAAGTCGTTTTAATATTCTTTTGGATAGTGGATTAGGTATATTATTTTTTTCTGACACTCTTTCATAGGCCTCTTTCATACCATCAGAAATACCAAAAGGTCTAAATTTATTTTTTTTAATTGCTTCATACAATGGCATCATATTTCTGTCGTCAAAAATCTGTCTAATTTCTTTTTCTTTCATACCTAAAAGTTTAGCAGCATCATACTGTCTTCTCATCACTTCAAACGTTTCTAGTCTTTGTTTGTTTGCAAATATAAATTGTTCAATAATTTTGTTATCATCTTTTATAGGGTCACCAGTTAATGTGCCTGCGTAAATTAAATTTCTTTCATTTCTTTCAGCTTTTCTAAACTGACCGATCATTATTTCCATAGATCTAGGTATATCTACAGGTGCTTTTCTTAAACCAATCAAACCCAATAATTCATCGGATACTTCATACTCTGTACCTTTAATAGTTTTACCAGTAATAGAACTATATAATCTTTCAAGTTGCACTGCAGAACCTGGCGTGTATAATTTAGTTAAGTGTCCAATAGCTTTAGATACTTTTGTACCTAACCCATCTCTTTCATTCCATATTTTTTGACCTTGAGCAGTTACTCCTTTTCTTGCCCATAAATCATTAACACCACTAATCCAAATAGATTCTGATACAAATGGATCAGCTAACTGTGCAAATGCTTTTGTTAAACCTATCGCAAGACTAGGTATTACTGCTTCATCTTCTCTTCTATTCATTTCTGTAAACGCAGTTTGAACTGGTGCAGTTACTACATCATAAAAAAATGCTCTGCTAAAATCTACGTATTTATATTTACCATTTTCATACACTGGTAGAAGTGTAGAGTTTTCTGAAAAGTATGGTACGAACTCTCTTAACGCCATAAGTTTTTCTTTAGTAAATCCGTATGCTTGACTTGCTCCCCACACAGCTGCGGGTCCAAGAATACCTATTGTTGTTGCAAATCCAGCAGCTCTTTCATAACCTATTCTAGCCAAGATTGGGTTTTGTATTTCTTTTTTAGCACCAGACATTATGTTTCCTGATGTTCTAATAATTTCTGCAGGCCAGGATACAAAGTTACCTAATGGTGATCTTCTAGAAGCTTGTACTAATTCAGATACGTATGCATAGTTAGGTAACATTTCTCTAACATTTTTAGTTGCCATTTTCATTATGTCTAATCTATTTGGCATTTCCATACCTAATTTTTTAAGTTTACCACTTTTTAATGCTGCTTGATATGCTCTGTTAATTTTAAAATCTTCTGCTAAAAAATTAAATATTTTCCATATGTCATCTTCAGCGATGTACATATCCTGTGCACCTTTTAAAAATCTTCTTGTTTTATTACCTAGTTTACTCCACATTTTTTGTAAGAAACCTGTTTTAGCTGTGTCTTCAATTAGTCCCATCACATCTCTGTAGATAGCACTTTGGTTTACCATGCCTTCTTCTAATAAAAATCTATACAATGCTTGTCCACCTTCACCTTTTAATGCATCAGCAAACTCACTTGGACTTAATTCTATTTGTTGGTTTCCTTTTTGAAAGTAAGGTCTTGCTCCAGGTTTATTTCTGTAAAGTATTTGTGGTTGCAAAGTATTAAATGCAGTTTTCAAAGCTTTTAAAACAAAGCCAGGGTTAGTAAATAGAAGACTAATATTACCCATAGATACAGTCGTTACTGCACCTGATGAAAAGTTTCTTGCGTGAGTAAATGGACCACCAACTGTTTTACCAGCTTGAATTAAACCTTTAGGCACCATCACTGCGTATTGATACACAATGTTTTTTGTGATGCTTCCCATAGTATTAGCAGCCCCTCTTCGTAAACCATCGGCTATAACTTTGGTTGTATACATTCCATTAATTGGAACTGTGTAAGCTTGCTCACCTAATTTTTGTGGAAGTTGCAAACCTGTTGCTGCATCTACAATATCTGCATCTAATCCAAAAGCTTTTCTAGCTGAGTTGTAAGTAGGGTAGACAATACCTATCTCTCCGTTTTTAATTAATTTATCTGACCCTTCTTTAATTACATTATAGAATCTATCTCTTGATGCTATCTCTGCAAGGTCGGATGTTACATTAGCTATAATTGAATTAGCATTTTTAAACTCACCAAACAAAGATTTGAATGCTGCTAGATCTGATTTAGTTTGTATCAATCCACCTTTTTTATCTGGTTTAAATTTACCACCACCAGTTATATTTTCTGCTATATTTTTTGTAATTAATGCTTTGTCTTTTGCAATATCTGATGCTTCAAATCTAAAGATAGGACTAAATGTATTAGGATCTAACTCAACATTTTTAACTATGTCTTGTACAATTAATTGTGCGTCTTCTTTTTTTAATGTCTTGCCATTAGCTTTAGCACTTCTAACAAATATATCTGCTACCTCATCTATCACACTGTTAGATGGTGCGTATTCTTTTATAGGTTTTAAACTTTTCTCACCAAAAATTTTATACTCAGAACTTAAACTTCCTTTAATTCTTTCATTCATTAATTGTACAAACTCTTTAGGTGCAACGTTTAAATTCTTACCTTTTAACACTGCGTTTAAAAATTGAGCCCAAGATGTATGTACATTCATTAACTCATCAATTAATCTTGTTGCATCTTCTGGTTTTACTTTTAATTTTTTAGTAATATCCATCCAAAAAGTATCTAGGGAGGCATCATCAAAACCTTTTACAACAACTCTTCCATTCTTAATACCTAACTTACCTTGGTTAATTAATTTTATAATTAAATCAGATAACTCAGTAGACATACCAGAAGTATTAGCAGCTGACTGTGAGTATTTAGATATTTGTTTTGTAATCTCATCTATATTTTTAAGATAATCTGTTGACAATAAATTAGCAGAAGATTTTTTACCTTCTAATCTTTGCATACCTTGAAACTGTTCTTCAGGAAAAGGTCCTCTAGATCTAAAAGGTCTAGCTATATATTTTTCTACAAACTTATCAAACTTAGTTGCTTGTCCTGCTCTTTTAACGCTTGCATTTAAAATACTTTTACCAACTTTACCGGCACCCACTACAGCAGGTATAATTGGAAAACCCATTTCACCTGCAAATTTTAATTTGTTATATAACATTCTCATTGCATCATCTTTAGCTGTTCTTTTTCCATCTCTATCTAATGCTGTAAGCTCACCTTCATCAAAAAATATATCACCAAACGTACCTATATTTTCTGCATCGTAAACAACGCCACCAGTAACACCACCACCTACAAACAGTCCTACAAATTTTTGTTTACCTGAAAGTTTATTCCATTTCTCTACTTCTTTTGCTAGCTTGTAACCATCTTTGTTACCAGCTGTTCTTAAATACTTTCCTTTTTTAACAGCGGATGTTGCTTTGTTAAACATTTCAAAAGCTTTGTCTGTTACCTTAACACCTTTAGCTCCAATTATTTTCCAACCACCATATAACTGCACTAATGATTCTGTAATTCTACCAATAGCTCTTTCTTTAGCTTTACTATCTAATTCTTTTTCAATCATACCAAACGTAGTTTTGTCCCACCAGTTTTCTAATCGTGCAACATTACTTTTATCTACAGACAAACCTTCTTTAGCTCCAAGGTCCATGATCATTGCTCCAAGATTAATAAATCCTTTTGGTATTTTAATTACACCAGAACCTACACCAGATATAATAGACTCTGTTATACCTACTTCGTTTTCAAAAGGTACACCAGTTGACTCCGTGTATATAAAACCACCTGATCCTGGTTGTTCAGTTTTAAATTTAGGTTTTTCTTCTGTATCAGTTTCACCTGCTTCACTTGCAAGAGTTTTGTATTTACCTCTTTTAAAAAATTTCTTTTGGTTTTCGGTTAGTTTATCTTCTTCAGGATAGATTGTATTACCAGTAGAAAAATCATACTTAACCCCTTTCATAACACCACGCATACTTTCTAACTCGTCACGGTAGTATTGTTTATTTTCTGCGTCAGAAAATTTTCTAGAATCTCGGTACTCTGGATCTTCTTTTAACTTTTCATCAATGTAAGCATCTTCACCATATTTTTTTTGAAATTTATGTTCTCTTAAAGCTTTAAATGCACTATCAAACGCATTTGATATAGTGCTTTTATTACGAATAAACGCTTCGTTTTTTTCTGCTACCTCTTCAAAAGTTAATACAGAATCAATAGCTTCTTTTGTTTCTTTATCTTTTTCTTGTTGATCTTCTTCTACAAGTTTTCGAGGGTCGAATCCAAATGGCATTTATCCTCCTACTTTGTACTTATTGATTCCGATATGTAATCTTCGTATGGAATAAAAAATTGTCCTTGTTTAACGTAAGCTTTACCTTCTGGTGTTCCAGTTTTTAATAATAAATAAACATACCCATTTACATAATCAGTTGCGTCTGGATTATAATCTACGATTCCTAATCTATTACCATTTTTTTCTCTTACAAATTCTTTATTTTCTTCAAGATCAATGGTATATTGATCTCCATCGTAAGGCACTTCATATTTACCACTACTTATATCTTGTTCAAATACAGTTATTTTTTCAGCATCTAATAAGCCTGTTTTATATTTGTCTGCATTGTATTCTATCCTTTTTTGAAGATTATTTTGATCCCTAATTTCTTTATCTCTTTCAACGTCAGTAGGACTTTTTGATTTTCTAAATAAAACGTGTTCTAAAGCTTCATCTCTAGTCATGCTACCACCGGCTTCAGACATAAAAAATTCCATTTGTTTTTGAGTTAAAATTTTGTCATCGTCATCCATATTTTTATAAACAGACATTATAAGAGCTCTATTATCGTCATACTTACTTAATTCATTTTTTTGTTGATTACCGTAGTCAGCAAGATTTTGTGCAGATAATGTTTTTAATGGATTTATACCTGCTTGACCTATTGTTTGTAATATAGGTTGTCCACCTGGAGCTGCTAAAATATTAGCTCCTAGTCCCATAAAAAAATCAGATCCTTTGTAAGGATAAGGTTTAATTTCTGGTCTTTCTCCTATGGTTTCTTTTAAAAATGCAGCATCACTTTGAAATTTATTAGGATCATCTTTTACAACAGTTAAACCTTCATCGTAACCTTGTCTTTCAACACCATCCATAATGCCGCCGTTGGCTCTACCGCCACGTCTAAACATCGGTCTATTTAAAGTTCTATTATACATGATTAACTGAAATTTTTAAAACCTTTGTATGCTCCTAGTCCTAGTGAAGCTATACCTAACGCCTGCTGCAACGGCGATTGATTAGGTGTAACTTGTGATTGATACTGACCCATAGCACCACCCATAACGTTACCCATACCAGCACCCATGTAACCAAGTCTTTCGTATGGTTCGTAAGCTGCCATTCTGTTTGCTTCTCTTTGTTGATCAAGAACAGATTGTTGATATAATTGTTGGTCGCGCCCAGCTTGACCCAACGTTGAAATATCTCCGCCCTGTAATTGTGGAAGTAGTTGAGCCATTCTTTGTTGATCAGCTCCTAGTTGTTGTGATCCTGTAAATAATTGTCCTTGTTGATTGAATGCTTGATTAGCTTGAGTCTGTGCTTGACCAAATCCTTGTTGTAACATTTTTGATTGTAGTAATGCTCTATTCATATCTGATTGATTTTGATACTGTGCTCTCATAACACCTTCACGTCCTCCACCTAAATTACCAGACTGTGCTGCGCCTAAACCAATATTAGTTATACCAGCTTGCGCTTGCTTGTCGTATTCTGATAGTGTTGCATCAATTACATCTTGTTGATACGGAGACATAAACTGTTGGTAAGCTTGTGGTCCTGACATAGCACCTTGAGCTTGTAAGTAATCTTGTGAACCCATCATGTTTGTAGGTGTGCCTGCAAACGTTCCTGTACCAGTTTGATATTGGCCCGCTTGTTGTAAGTATGGTGCGTATGCTCCTATACCTTGACCTTGTGTTGTAGCTTGTGTGTATGCATCTTTAGTTGCCTGGTCTTGACCAGCAACCATTGGCTGAAATTTTGTTGTATCTAATTTTTGAGAAGTTAAACCCGTTAACTGCGTTGCATAATCTTTACCTAGATTTTCTACAAACTGTGGGGGTAAACTTCTAGTTTCTGTTATTGCCATTATATTACTTCTCCTAATCGCTCTGATGTTTCAAACATTTGTTGGGCTCCAATATTTCCTTGTGATTCCTCTGATATTCTACCACCTTTTTCTAAATTTTTCATCATGTTTTCCATAACTTCTGCACCTTTATCGATGTCTCCACCGCCAGCATTTCTAACAGCATCAGCTGTAAATACAAATTCATTTACACTTAGTCTTGCAGGTACGTCATCTGCTTTTTCTTCTTTACCTATTGGTACAAATCCACCTTCAGCTCTATAATCTTTTTCCATACCACCTAAATTCATGAGCCCACCTTCTTCAGCCATGACTCTTTGTTTACCATAACCACCAGCCTTGTTAGGCAACACTGGTCCTTGTGGTTTAGGTGTCCAAGGATTAACTGGTTTTGTTGGATCGTGTGGTAAAGGTTGACCTCCAAATGCAAATCCGATTCTTCCACCGTTGGCAGCATAAATGCCATAATTTTCATAAGGTTTAGTAGTAAATAACATGTTGTTATAAGCTTGATTTAATGCTGCTAATTTATCTGGATCCCCGGCAGCTTCTAGTTTAGCAAGTTCTATATTCTCTCTCATACTAGCTTGTGTTCCTTCTTTCCCTGTAAGTGGATCAATTAACCCAGTATCTTTTCTGCTTGCCAAAAGGCTAGGGTCTTGTTTAGCAGGGCCCATTGCAGCTGCACCCAAAGTAATTAAACCTGATGCTTTAAAAGGATTGAATTTACCATCACTAAATAAGAGAGGATTTGATTTACTAAAAAAACTACCTTCACCAAAAAGTTTAGCACCACCAAAACCACCACCTTTTGTAGCGTTAAATGCTTGTGTGAAAGGCATTCTTCCGCCACCACCATAATAAAACATTGCTCCGGCTATTGCTGCTTTACCTAAATCACTTTTTAAAACTTTTCCTACAGTTTTTTTAATACTTTTAAATATACTACCCAGACCATATGCTTTTCTACCTGTTGCACTGTCCATAATACCACCAAAAGCTCTTGGTACTCTACCACCTTGATTAAAATATCTACCTAGTGTTACATCTAAAGCTGTGTTTGCATTAGGGTCCCCGAATCTGTAATCATATGTAACTTCATCATCGGTAGTATCATCAGTAGTACCAGTACCAGTACCAGTATAAATTATTGGGTCGTCACCTCCACTGCCTCCACCTAAATCAGGTCCATATTTTTTTAAGTACTCACCATCATAGTTAATAATATCCATAGCATCAGGACCATAAATAGGGTTTTCTCCAACGTAAGATAAAGGATCGTCTGTTAATTGTAATGTTTTAAAATTTGGATCATCCGTATTACCGTAAGCTTTAAAATTTGTATTAACATCTTCTGGATTAAAAACACCTAAACCAGCTTTACTTAAAGCTTGTTCATCCAACTCATCGTATTCTTCATCGACAGCATAACCTAATCTTTCAATCATAGCTTTTCTTTGTGCAGGAGGTAATGAATTAATATACTCCATTCTTCTTTTAGCCATGTTAGTTTTGCCTTTTACTGTAAAAGGAGTACCAAAAATTTTTCTAGTAGGACCAATGACAGGTAAGTAATTAAGATTAAGTGGTTTGTATCCTGAAATTTTTTGAGCTTTAGTGTAATCGTCTACAGCTTCTTTAAATTTTTTTTCTGCTTTTTCGTAACTAGATCCTTTTCCTGTATCTTTTCCTGTTACTGTTTTTGTATCTGTTTTTTTAGGACCTGTCCTAACATTTTTTTTATCAACGTTGTAGGTCTGTCTATTATCTTTAGTTTCTTTATTACGATCTGGAGTATTATTTTTTGGCGATGTATTTTTTGATGGTGTAGATGGATTTCTGTTTTCTTCAGCTCCTCTTTCTCTACCAGAATTACCAGCTTCTGGACCCCTACCTCTGCTTTCACCTCTAGCATCATTACTAGGTGGATACGCGGGTACACCTTCCTTGGTCATTGTTTTTTTGCCACCAGATTTTTCTAAAATCTCTGCTTCACTTGGTGTGATGTACGCTAAAAAATGTTTCTGACCTTTAATTTTTTTAGTGCTAGTTATACCAGCCATGATTACATTCCTCGGTTGTAAAGACCCATCAAACCACCGTTAGCTGCCATCTGAACTCTCTCATTAATATCAACATCAGCGATTCCGCCACCTGGCATTTGTTCTGCTACGTTAACATTTTCTTGCATTGACTGCATACCTGATTGATCTTGTTGCAACTGTTGAATAATCTGTTTCCAGATACCACTTTGGAAAAAAGCATCGAAGCTAGGAAACTGAGCTTTTTGTTCTGGCTCCATTTGTGTCCAGATTTCTGCCGCAATTTGTTTTCCTTGTTCATCTTCGCCACGACCCATTCTTATATCACCTCGATTATATTTAATATCGGGTGCGCCTGCTTCTATTGATTGTGACATTTGTTCTTCAAACATAATTTTTCTCCTGAGTTTATTACTTTACTTTGTTTTAGACAACAAATCAAGAGGTGGCATGATAACTTTTACGTCCTGGGCCATCTCTTCATTTTTGTATCCTTTAGCTTCCCAGTCCTTTTTTTCCTTGAAAAGCTCTCCTGTTTCCTTGTGTCTGTAAGTCGTTTCTACTTTTGCGTCATATACTTTCATTATGTTGTTACCTCTTTTTTGATATTTAGATAGCTAATAGCTACATCAAACGAGTCTGTTGTGCTTGATTGTACTGTAAAGGCTTTTCCACCTTCAACTATTAGCGGTTGTGTTAATAATTCTGTTGTTGTGTTTGCTGTTAATAGTGCAGATTTAATAGCTGTAATACTATTGTTTGTAACAGTCACACTTGGTGTACCGGCTGATGTAACTAAAATAGATTTAATAACTATAGTTTCATTAACTGCAGGAACACCAGATCCTAAAGGTGTCAGTGCACTACCTGTTGTACTGTTATCTATTCCTACAAATTTATATTGATTGACTACTGCCATTAATCTAAAAAGAAACTTCTAGCTTCTATCTCCTGTTTTAATTCTTCTTGAAATGTAGTGTTAAGTTTCTCTAACACAGCATCTAAATCTCTAACCAAAGATTGTGCAGTGTCCGCTTGGTATTCTTCACTTGCTCTAGTTAAGGATTGTACAATTTTTGCCATTATCGTCTTCCTCCAGATTGTATATCTAATCTAAAAGTCCCTAGTTTCCAACTACTATCTACTGCAGTGTTAGAAATAGTTAAAGCAATTGCTCTAGCTCTTGCTCGTGTATCTACCTTTGTGGTACTGGTTGCTACTGTGAAAGGTCCAAGTGATGAGCTTGCTGCTGTATCATTTGGATAGTCTCTTAAATCTAGTTGTACAATAGCATTTCCTGTTTGTGAAATAAAGTCAGGAATAATTCTACTTACCCTCATAATACTTTCGCCATCACCTCTAAGGTCAGCCATGTTAGTGGCTGCTCCTCTTATAACTTTTTGTGTAATATCATAATCCCCTGAAGTAATACTGGCAGGTATTGCAACTGCTGCTATGCCTGCTTCCTGTTGGTTAACTCCTGTTTCATGTTCAAAATAAATTGAAACTCCATCCGTATTACCTACGACATCAAAAGACGCATCGTCTCCTGCATCATATTTACTTGCATGAGGTAAACCAAATACAGCTGAGTCTGCCCAAGTACTTCTTTGATATAATGAACTTGCATTAGTAAACCAGATAGGTCTTTTTGCTGTTGAGTCTAGATAACTGTATGTAACAGATCTATTATTTGTATTTGATGTAGACGTTGGGTAGAACCAAGTGATCTCACCAAACAAGTTATTAATACCACAATATACTAATTCATTAGAAGTTGTATTAAGATCATCATAAACATAATCTTCAACCAAACAATCCATCGATTCTAATCGACCGGTGTATCTAAAGAAACCATTATCAGACATCCAGTAAGCCGCACCATCAACTTCAACGGCTGCATTCTTACCTAGTAATCCACAGTTAGTTCCAACTTGTTCGTAAGCAAATGTAAACGGAGTTCCAACAAATCTCATTGTAAATAAAGAAGTGTCACTCCAAATATAGATTGCATTTCTACCAAGTTTAGCGCCCACGATCCGTGATCCGGCGGCCAGTCTCTGTGTACCAGCACTATTGGTCGCGGTTGGAGCATAGTCATTAATATTTTCTTGAGAAGAGAATCTTATGAACATATCATCTTGAGTCGTCGTGTCTCCAATCGTTGTCTCTGTTCCAAAAAATACTAAGTGACGATCGGGAGTTGATACTAACATATCCCGTGATGCTGTTGGTGCACCTGAAATAATTGTAGCTCTAGTACTTGTTGCATTAGTAGCATTTGCATCCCACTCGAAGCAAGCACCATTAACAATTAAAGCAATAAGAGTTTGGCCTAGATTGTCCAAGGACCATTGACCAGGATCAATAACTGCATCCGTAGTAGCTGCCGGTGATCCCCATCCTGTCCAACTAGATGTATCAGTAACTGTTGCACCTGTACTGTGTGCTGCTCTCGTTGATCCTCTAACAGCTCTAGTAATTCCTGTTATAGTACTACCACTAACTCCAGTGTAAGATATTTCTTCAGAACCTACTTGAATATAATTTGTACCTGTAGTGGGAAAACTTGCGGTACTTGTTAATGTAATGGTTGTTCCACTTCCACCTGTTCCAAAAGCATTATCACTTAAACTACCATTTAAAGTAGTGGTTAATGCTCCTAAACTATTTCCACCCCATAAAGATATACCCCAACCATAAGATCCAACTTGTGCAGCGTCTCCTACGGGATAATACCATTGAACTTTAAAAGTTCCTGTGGTACTCGCTGTAGAAGCACTTGGCATTGTGATTGTGACTTGAGTTGTACTATCAACTGAAGTAATCATAAATTTCTTATCATCAAAATCTGTTGATGAAAATCCTGTACCCGTTCCACCCGTAAAATCAGTCATCAATAAAATATCACCTTGTGACATTCCATCTGTCGTGTAAGCTCCTCCTGGAAAAGTAATAGTTACTGCAGCACTACTGTTGGTAAAATTACAAGTGAAAGCTCCTGATAAATCTCCAAAGTCTGTTTTAATGGGATGTATATCGTAATACACATTCCCGGAATAAACATATAAAATTCTATTAGTCCCTATAGCTGCAAATTTAATTGATTCTTTATTAACAAAATGATGTAAGCCCCTAGTAACACCCGTTAGTTTTGATTCTCCTAATTGATTCCAGCCACCTATCTTCTCCGGTGTACCATATCTAAAACGTACGTTCTCGCCGCCAGTCCATTGAGACTCGGCCCCGGTTTCTGTGACTTGTTTATTGAATCCTGGTAAAAATCCTAATTTTTGTAGCATAAATTAATTCCTAGTTTAAAATATACTAGATTACTAGTTATATCAACATTTGTTATAGGTAGAAAATTAAACTACGATGCTGTGTGCGCTTTACCAGCAACAATAGCTGCATCAGATGCAGTCATATCTTCATCAGTCCAGTAATCTTTAGCAACCATTAACTCTAAGTGTTCAACATTTCTGTCCACACAATCTTGTCTTTCAGCTGCTTCTTCGTCACTCATTTGAGATCCATCAATAATACCATTGATTAGATCTACAGAATGACCCATAGCTGTGTAATCTTGTAAAATTTCTTCTGCTGTTTTATCCATAATATTTTATCCTTATTTTGTTGCGCATGCAACGGGTTTAGTTATATCAAGTTTCTTGAAATTATCAATAATTATTTGAGGTTCTACCATATTATTTCTAGGATCGCTATCATTATATTTAGCTTCATCCCACTCATCTTTCATATGAAAATGTAGGTTTTTATTGTGAGAATAACAAAATTGTGTCCATCTTGTTGAACCCCAAATCACTACACCTTGTTTATTTGCTGATGGTGAAAAGTGTTGTAAGCAACTATCTATAGCAACGAACCCTTCCGCATCTTTCAACATTTCATGTAATTGTGTCCAATGTAGATCACATCTAATAGTATCATTATAGTGTGGCTCATTAGGTAAAACACAGTTAATAATTGTAGTGTCTTTATATTCTTCTCTCAACATATTAACTACTTGTTGAGCAAGATATGGTTGATAGTTTCTATTTGGATTAATATTTGTGTATTGATTATTAGCATTAAAACCAGCTTGTGGTTGACCACCAGAGAATTGAATCATTATGTATTTACCAATCTCATTCTTGGTTAGCCATTCTTTAACACTATCTTTATGATGTGTCGTATATAATTTAGGTGTCATTGACTTATCATATTCAACACCATGA
>Ga0233427_10003252_pt1 | contig 14441 bp, 15 predicted proteins | sample SI_118_April2016_5_FD_179885 | JGI IMG/M metagenome (GOLD analysis project Ga0233427, IMG submission 179885) | Seawater microbial communities from Saanich Inlet, British Columbia, Canada - SI_118_April2016_100_MG | ecosystem: Environmental > Aquatic > Marine > Inlet | place: Canada: British...
TCAAAGACAAGGCTCTGGATTGTCACGATGTAGCAGAGGAATATGAGCGCCTATCCCCTGCATGCGAGCTGCGGCGGAATCTCGTTGCGCTTCGTCAAAGTGCCGGACTCACACAAGAAGCAGCAGCCGAGCGTCTCAACACCAAGAAGAGTGACATCTCTCGCTTGGAGAGTGTTAATTCATCCATTTCGCCAAAACTCTCGACCATTGCAGATTACGCTGAGGCTATGGGCTATGAAGTAAAAATTGACTTCGTGCCAGCCCATTCTCGGAAAGATAACAAGAGCTTGCAGCGGACGGCTGAAAAGCGCCGCCGTTGAAGTTGGCGTACGTGTCACTACAAAATTTGGGGTATGGGAGAATTTAAATAAATTCATGAATTACTTGCTGCATGCTCCTTGATTTGGGTGTTAAGCGTAGAACAATCTTTCCGCATCCTTTCGCATTCCAGCGTTAAATCAATGTGTTTTAGAGCAAGTTGTCTGAACTTGCCCATCAGGGCGTGTCAGTGACTATTCGTTGGGTCTAAAAATAGGGTACAATCCGCCTCTTTATTTCAGGGCTTCTGGTGTTTATTTGCCGGGGGGTGATCCTGAAGTTGTTAAAGTCGGAAGTGCCCTATGCCCATTTATGAGTATCAGTGTAATGCCTGCGGTCATCAGCTGGATAAGTTGCAAAAAATCAGTGATGAGCCGTTGCAGGATTGCCCTGAATGCAGCAAGCCAGCGTTAGTTAAGCAAATATCAGCGGCTGGGTTTCGTCTCGCTGGTGGTGGCTGGTATGAGACAGACTTTAAATCCAGTGGGACGGCTGACAGTGCAAAAAGTCCTGCTGCGAAAAGCGATGATAAGCCAGCGGCCAGTTAAGGTGTGACATTAGCGGTTGTTGTGTTGATAAAGGTTGAGTCTGGCGTAGGTCGCAAGACAGGATTACAGATGGATAGAGGTTGCGGTTTGTGCGGCAATCACTCAGGTCCAATAATTTAAATTTTAGAAGCGGAAGAGATAGCATGCGCAGTCATTATTGCGGCGAGTTAAATGAATCGTTGATTGGTCAGGAAGTGGAAATTTGTGGTTGGGTGCACCGTCGCCGTGATCACGGTGGTGTAATTTTCTTTGATATGCGTGACCGTGAGGGTATGGCGCAAATCGTATTTGATCCTGATACGGTTGAGAGCTTTGCGTTAGCCGAAACAGTTCGTAGTGAATACGTACTGAAGATCAAGGGTCGTGTGCGTGCGCGTCCTGAAGGCACAGTGAATAAAGACATTCCTACTGGCGGTATTGAGATGCTCGGTAAGGAACTGACCATTTTAAACCGTGCCGAAACGCCACCATTTCAGCTCGATGAGCATGTTAGCGTGGGTGAGGATGTGCGTTTAAAGTACCGCTATATTGATTTACGTCGCCCAGAGATGGCGGAGCGTTTACGTTTTCGTTCCAAGGTGACGAGCAATATCCGTAACTTCCTTGATGAGGAGGGTTTTCTGGATATTGAAACGCCTATTCTGACGCGGGCAACCCCTGAGGGCGCACGCGATTATTTGGTGCCTAGCCGTACCCATAGTGGCGAATTTTTTGCGTTGCCGCAGTCACCTCAGTTGTTTAAGCAGTTGCTGATGGTGTCGGGTATGGATCGTTATTATCAGATTGCCAAATGTTTCCGTGATGAAGATTTGCGTGCCGATCGTCAGCCTGAATTCACTCAGATTGATATTGAGACGTCGTTTCTGGAAGAGCAGGATATTATTGATATTACCCAGCGCATGATGGTGAAGGTGTTTAAAGAGCAGCTCGGCGTTGAGTTGGGTGAGTTTCCGCACATTACCTATGCCGAGGCGATGAATCGTTACGGTAGTGACCGCCCAGACTTGCGTATCCCGCTGGAGCTGGTTGATATTAAAGACTTGATGGCACAGGTGGACTTTAAGGTCTTCAGTGGCCCGGCGAAAGACCCTAAGGGTCGTGTTGCTGCGTTGCGAGTGCCCGGTGGCGCTGGCATTAGCCGTAAAGTGATTGATAGTTACACAAAGTTTGTCAGCATTTACGGTGCGCGCGGGTTAGCGTGGATTAAGGTAAATGATATTGAGGCTGGGCTTGAGGGCCTGCAGTCGCCGATTATTAAGTTTATGCCCGATGATATTGTGCTGCAGTTATTGGAACGTTTGGGCGCACAAACAGGTGATATTCTGTTCTTTGGTGCCGATAAAGCCAAAATTGTTAACGAAGCGCTGGGTGCGCTGCGTGTGAAGGTGGGTGAAGACCTGAACCTAATCGAGTGCGAATGGGCACCTTGCTGGGTTACTGACTTTCCGATGTTTGAGGAGCTGGATGGTGGCGGATTAACGCCATTGCATCACCCGTTCACGGCGCCATCCTGTTCGCTAGAAGAACTGGAGAAAAACCCTGCTGAGGCCTTGTCACGTGCCTATGATATGGTGTTAAACGGCACTGAATTGGGTGGTGGTTCGATTCGTATCCATGACCAAGCGATGCAGGAATCGGTATTACGTATTTTAGGTATTGGCGATGAAGAAGCGCAGGAGAAATTCGGCTTCCTGTTGGATGCGCTGAAGTATGGTTGTCCACCGCATGGTGGTCTGGCCTTTGGTCTGGATCGCATCATTATGCTTATGACGGGGTCTGCCTCGATTCGTGATGTGATTGCCTTCCCTAAAACACAGAGTGCTGCCTGTGTGATGACGGATGCGCCAAGCGATGTGAGTATGGAGCAATTACGTGAGCTGAGCATTCGTGTTCGTAAGCCGGTAACGGAAGACAAACCTGCTTAAATTATTTATGTCATTCCTGCCTACGCGGGGGTGACGACAAGCTAAGAGATTGGAGAACGAGTCATGGCTGGGCACAGTAAATGGGCTAACATTAAACACCGTAAAGCGGCGCAGGATGCCAAGCGTGGTAAGGTTTTTACCCGTTTTATTCGTGAATTAACAGTTGCTGCGCAAGCTGGGGGCCCTGATCCCGATGAGAATCCACGTCTGCGCTTGGCGGTTGACCGTGCTAAAAGTTCTAATATGCCCAAAGACACCATGCAGCGTGCGATTGATCGTGGTGCCGGTGGCGATGATGCAAATCTTGAAGAGAGCCTTTTTGAAGGTTACGGTCAAGCAGGTATTGCGGTGATGGTGGAAACCATGAGCGATAACCGTAATCGCACCGTGGCAGATGTGCGTCATGCATTTACCAAATTTGGTGGCAGTTTGGGTACGGATGGTTCGGTGGCGTACCTGTTTTCTAAACAGGGGCAGCTTACTTTTGAGCCGGGTGTCGATGAAGACACTGTTATGGAAGCTGCTCTGGATGCTGGCGCTGATGATGTAGTGACTCATGAAGATGGTTCCATTGATGTGGTGACCACGGCTGAAGATTTTACTGCGGTTAAAGATGCGCTCGAAACGGCAGGTCTTGAAGCAGTTAATGCAGAAGTCACGATGGTAGCGTCGGTTTACGTTGATCTTGATGCTGAAACCGGTGCTAAGGTGATGAAGTTGATCGACATGCTTGAAGAGCTGGATGATGTGCAGAATGTTTATCATAATGCAGAGATTCCAGAGGAAGTTTACGAGTAGAAACCTCGAGCAATTTTATATGTGTTATGCCAGTGTGGGCCGCAATCAATGGGGCCAGGTTCCCTGACAAAGGGCACAAGCAGGCTCGGTATGACGGTTTTTTATCGCAGTGCGGGGGCAAGCCCCGTCAACAGGACTCCATTAAAATATTATGGCCCTGATTATCGGCATTGACCCGGGTTCGCGCATTACTGGTTACGGCATCATTAACTGGGTTGGTAATACCAGTGAATATGTTGATAGCGGGTGTATTCGGATAAAGGGTGATATTCTCGCTGAACGCTTACACCAAATCTATCAAGGTGTGACAGAGCTTGTTAACGCCTATTCCCCGCAGTGCATGGCAATCGAAAAAGTTTTTATGGCGCGTAATCCTGATTCGGCATTAAAGCTGGGGCAGGCGCGAGGTGTGGCAATGGTAGCTGGCGCTAACCAAGGGCTACCTGTATCGGAATATTCTGCCCGTCAGATCAAGCAAGCTGTGGTTGGTAAGGGCGCTGCTGAGAAGGCGCAGGTGCAGCACATGGTTACCACGCTACTCCATCTTAATAAAACCCCACAGGCTGATGCTGCCGATGCGCTAGCTATTGCCCTTTGTCATGCTCATACTGAACAGAATTTGATCCGCATGGCGGGTGTCGGTTCGCATCGTAACAGCCGGTTGCAGCATAAATAAAATAGATTATGCTGATATGAGACCTTAGCGTAACTCAATCACCGAGACGAAATGGCTAAAAAGATCTTACTTTTCGTTGGAAAACTTGGCAATAGCTCGCTATTACCTGCATTTCCCGCCTCAATTAAGGTCTTTTTACTTCATTTCTCTTTCGTCGCTGAGCTATGCTGAGGTCTCGATATTTGAGATAGGTATGAGGAGAAAGGTTTGAGTATTCAAAATAAACAACCAACAACAGGCCGTGGTGTATTTTTAATCACTGCCCGCCGTGTTATCTCGCCTTGCCTCGCTATTTTTGCTTCTCTGAGCCGCAGGTTTTTGCAATGATAGGCCGTATTAAAGGGGTTTTGATTGAAAAAAGCCCGCCTGATATTACGGTTGATGTGCAGGGCATCGGTTATGAGTTGCAGGTGCCAATGAACACGTTTTATCGGCTGCCTGATGTTGATCATCCGGTCAGCTTGTATACGCATTTTGTGGTGCGAGAAGATGCGCAATTACTGTATGGTTTCTATGAGGCGAGGGAGCGTGAGCTGTTTCGTGCCGTGATTAAAATCAATGGTGTTGGTCCTAAATTGGGGCTGTCTATTTTGTCTGGCATTGAAACTAATGATTTTGTCCGTGTGGTCCACAATAATGATGTCGCGGCTCTGACCAAGGTGCCAGGTATCGGTAAAAAGACCGCCGAGCGCTTGGTGATTGAAATGCGTGATAAGCTCAAAGATTGGCCCGTGGCGACGGATGGCAATATGCCAGCCGGTAGTGATAATGTGGTGTTGAGAAAAAATCACGCCAGTGATGAAGCGATTAGTGCTTTGTTAGCGCTGGGTTATAAACCCAAGGATGCCGAGAGTGCTATTAAAGCCGTGGCTAGTGATGATTTAACGAGTCAGGATATGATTCGTCGGGCACTTAAAACGATGGCGAATTAAGGTGCCACAGCAGACGGTGACCTGAGTTTCATAATGATTAAACTTTTATTTTTGGACAGGCAAAACTTGCATGATTGAATCGGACCGACTTATTTCTGCTCAGCCTCAAGCCGTGGCTGAAGAGCGAATCGATTATGCCATTCGTCCCTCCACGCTTGACGAATATGTGGGGCAACGCGTCGTTAAAGAACAGATGAAGATTTTCATTGGTGCCGCTAGAGCGCGTTCTGAAGCACTTGACCATACGTTGATTTTTGGCCCTCCGGGGCTAGGAAAAACGACCCTCGCTAATATTATCGCTCAGGAAATGGGCGTTGCCATTAAGTCCACCTCTGGGCCAGTGCTGGAAAAAGCCGGTGATCTGGCCGCTATGCTGACCAATTTGGAGGAGGGTGATGTCCTTTTTATTGATGAAATTCACCGTCTAAGCCCTGCCGTTGAAGAGGTTTTGTATCCAGCAATGGAGGATTATCAGCTTGATATTATGATTGGCGAAGGCCCGGCTGCACGCAGCATCAAGCTGGATCTGCCGCGTTTCACGCTGGTGGGGGCGACGACACGCGCTGGGCTACTGACGTCTCCTTTGCGGGATCGTTTTGGCATTGTGCAACGCTTAGAATTTTATGATATTGCTGATTTGACTCATATTGTATCTCGCTCCTGTGGTTTGTTAGATGTGCCTGTTGATCAAGCTGGTGCGCAGGAAATTGCTCGCCGTTCACGCGGTACGCCACGGATTGCCAATCGGCTGCTGCGAAGGGTACGCGACTATGCTGAAGTTAAGGGTGATGGTGTCATCCATGAAAAAATTGCTGATGCCGCCTTGGTGATGTTGGATGTTGATGATGTTGGTTTTGATAATATGGATCGGCGCTTGCTGCTGGCGATGATTGAGAAGTTTGATGGTGGGCCGGTGGGTGTTGATAGTTTGGCCGCAGCCATTAGTGAAGAGCGCGATACGATTGAGGATGTGCTTGAGCCTTATTTGATCCAGCAGGGTTATATGTTACGCACGCCACGCGGACGGATTGTGACTAAACATGCCTACTTACACTTTGGCTTGACGCCTACTGAGAGTGAGTAGAGATTTATTTAGAAAATGTGAACCGATACCGATTTTCGCGGCAATAACGCTATCATTTTAAGTGGCCTGAAACGCCTATTGTTTTGTGCCGGGTTCGAACTGGCAGCCATAGGAACGATATAGCATGGGTATGGAATTTAACTGGCCGGTACGGGTCTACATCGAGGACACTGATGCCGGCGGCATCGTTTACTATGTCAATTATCTAAAATTTATGGAGCGGGCTCGAACCGAGTTTCTGCGCTATCTTGGTTTTGATCATGCGGAAATGATAAACCAAGGCCGGATGTTCGTTATTCATTCGGCCAACACGCGTTATTTGCAGCCCGCTGTTCTCGATGATGAATTACAGATTGGGGTCGCGATGAGCGCGATAAAACGTAGTAGTGTAACGTTTCGTCAGCGCGTACTGCGCGCCGCTACGCAGGAGGTTTTGGCGCAGACGGAGATTTGCGTGGTGTGTGTTGTTAAAGAAAGTATGAAGCCCTGTGCGATTGAAGCGGAGATGATTGCCGCGTTGCAGGCTTATATTTGAGTTGGCGTTTATGTCAGCTTGAGGTCTGAGTTTAATTAAGGGGAGAGTCTGTTTTGGTTGAAAAAATGTCACTTTATAGTTTGGTGGCCAATGCCAGCCTATTGGTGCAGCTGGTGATGCTGTTGTTGTTGGTAGCTTCGTTGGTTTCTTGGGTTATGATTTTTCAACGCGCGCGGTTTTTACGTGTCGCTCGTCAAACACTGGATAAATTTGAAACGCAATTTTGGTCCGGCGTAGATTTGAGCCAGTTGTATGGTGACATTAAGGAACGGGTAAACGTCAGCGGTGGTGTGGAGGCTATTTTTTGCGCGGGCCTTAAGGAATATGCACGTTTGCAGCAACGTACGGGTGCCGATGCTGATGCCATTATGGATGGTGTGCAACGTATGATGCGTGTGGCGCTAGCCCGCGAAGAACAAAAGCTGGAAACGCATTTGTCTTTCTTGGCCACCGTTGGTTCGATTAGTCCCTATGTGGGTCTTTTTGGCACTGTATGGGGCATTATGAACTCCTTCCGTGGCTTGGCAAATGTCCAGCAGGCTACGCTGGCTTCGGTGGCGCCAGGGATTTCTGAGGCGCTGGTCGCAACGGCAATGGGTCTGTTTGCGGCAATCCCAGCTGTTATCGCCTATAACCGTTATTCGGCGCAAGCTGATAATTTAGCGGGTCGTTATGAAACCTTTGCTGAAGAATTTTCCAGCATTTTACATCGTAAGGTGCATTCCTCTGAGGTGCCGCAACAGGCATCTGGCGCAGGAGCTTAGCCTGTGGCACGTATCCGACGTCGTCGTAAACCGGTCTCTGAAATTAATGTGGTGCCCTACATTGATGTGATGTTGGTGTTGCTGGTGGTGTTTATGGTGACCGCGCCACTGCTCACGCAGGGGGTTAGTGTTAATTTGCCAAACGCGCCTTCCGAAGCGCTGATTATGAGTGAAAATCAGCAGGTGGTCGTGGTTTCAGTTAAAGCGGATGGTCGTTATTACATTGATTTGGGTAGTGATCCAGAGAGATCCGTGAGTATTGATTATATTGCCGATAAGGTGGCGAAAATAATGCGAGTTAAGCCAGCCACTCCGGTGTTAGTGCGAGGTGATAAAGCAGTACCCTATGGCACTATCGTTAATTTGATGACTGTTTTACAGACGGCTGGCGTTCCCAATGTGGGGCTTATTTCTGAGCCGCGTAAGGGCTAATCATTGACCGTTATGGCGCTACGTTTCTATATTTTCCCTGTGTTAAAAGCCCTGCTTTTACATGCGTTGGTGATTGGTGTGTTCTTTTTTAACTGGGAGCGTGATGCCGATAGCGAAGTCCATTCTGCACCTCGTATCGTGCAGGCTAAGGTTTTAACCATGGCTGACCCTATTGCTGCACGCAAAGAAGCTGAACGTAAAAAAGAAGCGGCTCGAAAGAAAGCAACAGCCAAGCAAAAACGTGAGGCTAGAAAGAAGGCTGAGGCGAAGAAAAAGACGGCGGCAAAAAATAACATAGCGGCTATTAAAAAGGCCGATGCTAAAAAGACAGCAGAGGCGAAGAAAAAAGCGGATAAAAAACGACAGGCCGCTGAGCAACTGCGTGCTGAAAAACAACGCGCTGATAAAAAACGCCAAGATAAAGCGGCAGCAAAGGAGCGGCAGCAGGCGCTTGCTAGAGAGCAGGAGCGCCGAGAGCAGCAGCGTTTGCTGGTGTTGGCTGACAAACTCGCTAAGCAACAGGCCGAAGCTGAGGCGGTTGCGGTGCAGAGCTATAAAAGCTTAATTCAGCAACGAGTTAAGGAAAGTTGGCATATTCCTTTAAGTGCGCGTGACGGTATGACAGCGGTACTGAGAGTTAATTTGTTACCGACTGGAGAGGTAGTGAATGTTGCCATCGTAAAAGGTAGTGGTGACGATGCTTTTGATCGATCTGTTGTGCAGGCAGTACAACGAGTAGAAAAAATTGAGGAGTTACAGCAATTAGAAACACGTGTGTTTGATGCCAATTTTCGGCAATTTAATTTTTTGTTTAAGCCACTGGATTTAGATTAATGAATATAAATATCCTGCCTATCAACTTAGTGTTGTTGATGCTTCTTTGTTTAGTCCGCCCAGTGTGGGCAGAGCTGACAATCGAAATTACTCAGGGGGTTGATAACCCAACTCGCATCGCTGTGGTGCCATTTGAATGGCAAGGTATTGGTGGGTTGCCGGAAGATATTGCATCGATTGTTGCGGCGAATTTGTCCCGCAGCGGCCAATTTATTGCTTTGGATGAAGGTAATATGATGAGTTTGCCCTCTGAGCAGAGCCAGATTTTTTTTAGGGACTGGCGCGTTCTTAGTCAGGAGTTTTTGTTGATTGGTCGAATTTTACCGCAGCTGAAGAGTGGATATAAAGCGCACTATGAACTGCACGATGTCTTCAAAGGGACGCTTGTTGTTGAGGGTGATATAAAGGTTGGTAAGGATCAGTTGCGTGATGCTGCACATTTGATTAGCGACAAAATTTATGAGCGTTTGACAGGTGTTAAAGGTGCTTTTTCAACTCGTATTGCCTATGTTGCAGTAGACCGCACAGAAGGCAAAGAGGATCAGTTCCATTTAAAAGTTGCCGATGCAGACGGGCACCGTGAGATTACTGTTCGGGACTCCATGGAGCCCCTTTTATCGCCGCATTGGTCACCCGATGCCAGCAAGCTGGCTTATGTTTCCTTCGAGGGAGGTCGTCCAGCGGTTTACATTCAGGATGTACGTACCGGTAAACGTGATAAAGTGCCGTCATTTAAGGGTATGAATAGCGCACCAGCTTGGTCACCCGATGGTAAAAAGTTGGCGCTGGTGTTATCTAAAGACGGTAATCCGGAGGTGTATATTTTTGACATTGCCAGCCGTCAGTTTACTCGTGTCACACGTCACTTTTCTATTGATACTGAGCCCAGCTGGTCAGCAGACGGTAAATCATTGATCTTTACGTCGGGGCGTGGTGGTAAGCCGCAAATTTACCGTAAAAATTTAGTAACGGGCCAGGTGGAGCGTTTGACCTTTGATGGTGATTATAATGCCCGTGGTCGTCTGAGTGAGGATGGGCGTTATTTGGTTATGGTACACGGTCAACAAGGGGTGTTTCATATTGCTGTGCAGGACCTTAAACGTGACCGATTAAGAGTGCTGACGCAGACCCAATTAGATGAATCGCCGAGTATCGCGCCGAATGGAACTATGTTAATTTATGCAACGAATGAGGGTGATAAAGGTATCTTGGCGTTCGTTTCCCTTGATGGGCGGGTAAAGTCTCGAGGCCCTGCTAAATTTGGGGATGTGCGTGAACCGGCTTGGTCATGGCGCTAACCTAACCTTAGGCAAGAAACGGTGCTTTATTAGCTCAAATTATTATTCAGTATTGATCTAGGAGATTGAAAATGGAATTAACGAATAGTTTTAAAAACGCATTGGTAGCTTTGCTGTTAACCGCTGTGGTGGGCTGTGCGAGCACAGGTGGTTCTGACACCGATTCCTCAGACGTTGCTAGTGGTGAAAATGGATATGGAGCTGGAGATCGTGCGGCGTTAGAGGTAGATGAGAATGCTGCTTCCCTGGCAACACAAAACCTATTAAAGGTTACTACCTTCTATTTTGACCTTGATCAAGCGACCATCAAACCAACATCGCGGGCGGCATTGCAGGCCCATGCAGCCTATTTGGTTGAAAATGGTGGTAGTGCTGTATTAGAGGGCCATGCCGACGAGCGTGGTACTCGTGAGTACAACTTGGCATTAGGTGAGCGCCGAGCTCAAGCTATTGCTCGTTACTTGATTGTTTTGGGTGTTCCTAGTGAACAACTTGAAACTGTTAGCTATGGTGAAGAACGAGCTATCAGAAGAAGCCATGATGAAACTGCGTGGGCCCTTAATCGCCGTGTTCAGTTGAATTACGGTCAGTAGTTTACGGCGTAACAATGACAATTTTTCGATATGTGTTGATTGTTTGCTGCACCTTGGGCGTAATGGCGGCTAGTACCGGCAGAGCGAATGACGTTATCCCAGTGGTGCAGTCTTCGGCGAATGCTAATAATGCAGCGCTTTTTTATCAGCTGGAAACCTTGCAACAAGAGGTGCAGACGTTGCGTGGTATTGTTGAAGAGCAAGAGCACCAAATAAAACGAATGAGTGCTGCACAGTTAGATCGTTATTTAGATCTTGATCGACGTCTTACTCTGTTGAGTCAGCCAGTCGTTAATAGCGTTCCTGACGTAATCGTAAAACCTGATACTGCTAGTTCGCCAGTTATTCAAAGCACCCCTGTGGTGGAGTCGAGCGCGGCAATAGTCGCTCCTGTTACTAGCCCAGAGCTAGATGCGCTGAGTGAGAAAGACACTTACCAAGCGGCATTCTCTCTGGTGCGCAACAGAGAATATAAGGCGGCTATTAGTGCATTTGAAGCCTTGATTACGGCTTATCCAGATGGGGATTATACTGGCAATGCCTATTATTGGCTGGGTGAAATATGGTTGGTTGAAGTTGATTATAAGCAGGCTCTGTCAGCGTTTGAAATTCTTTTAGATAGTTATCCTGAGCATAGAAAGACAGCTGCGGCGAAGTATAAGCAGGGTAAAATTTATTTGCAGCTTGGTGATAAAGCGCGAGCCAAACAAATGTTGCAGAGCGTGGTTGAGCAGTACGCAGGTAGCTCGGCAGCAACGCTTGCTGCAGCTGAAATAAGGAAGGCGCAGCTGTAAATAGACAGTTGTGTTTTTTAATTACTCTACTGAAACCCCTTGTAATCCCCTATTTTTATGATAGACCCTCTTGTATCAAACATGGCCTCAGATCAACTTAGAATTACCGAAATATTTAATTCACTACAGGGTGAGACCCGTAGTGTCGGCTTGCCTACCGTATTTGTCCGATTGACTGGTTGTCCATTACGCTGTGTTTATTGTGATACTGCCTATGCTTTTAGTGGTGGTGAACAAATGAACCTTGAGTCGATTGTCGCTGAAATCAGACAATACGCCTCTCGACATGTCACCGTGACTGGGGGTGAACCGTTGGCGCAGCCTAATGTATTGAAGCTACTGAGGGCCCTGTGTGATTTTGATTATGAGGTGTCCTTGGAAACCAGTGGTGCTATTGATGTTAGCGGGGTTGACCAGCGGGTGATAAAAATACTCGATTTAAAAACGCCTGCATCACAGGAGTGTCATCGTAATCTGTATGAGAACGTTGAGCTGTTGAATCGACACGACCAGGTTAAATTTGTCATTTGTGATCGTCAGGATTATGACTGGGCGAAAATGCAAATAGATCAACATCAACTCAACAGCCGTGTGGATGAAATTTTATTTTCTCCCAGTCACGGTGAACTAAAGGGGCAGCAATTGGCTGAATGGATACTTGATGATGGCCTACAGGTGCGTTTTCAATTGCAGCTGCATAAGTATCTTTGGAATGACGAGCCGGGCCATTAAACAGGGTTTATACCCTCCCGAGCATTAGTGCCCAGTTCGGTGTTATTAAACCTGCAAATTTCTCACTTTCGTTCGAAATGACATAGCAAATATGACGACAAAAAAAGCAGTAGTTCTTCTCTCTGGCGGCTTAGATTCCACCACCGTGTTGGCGATGGCTAAAGCGAACGGAGCTGAATGTTATGCGCTGAGTTTTAATTATGGCCAACGGTGCAGTGCTGAACTTAGCGCGGCAGAACGTATCGCTTCTGCAATGGGCGCTAAACATCAAGTTATTAATATTGGTATGGGTGTTATTGGTGGCTCGGCGCTCACCGATGATAGTATTGATGTGCCAGAGGATGAGCCTGAAGGTATTCCGGTGACTTATGTGCCAGCGCGTAATACCGTGTTTTTGTCTTTTGCACTCGGTTGGGCTGAGGTGTTGGCAGCGCAGGAAATTTATATTGGCGTTAGTGCAGTGGATTATTCTGGTTATCCAGATTGTCGGCCTGAATTTATTGATGCTTTTTCGACGCTAGCTAATTTAGCCACTAAAGCGGCAGTTGAGGGTGAGAGCATAAAAATACAGACGCCACTGATGCACCTTAGCAAGGCAGAAACGGTGCAGGCGGGCACTTCGCTGGGGGTAGATTACGGCCTAACAGTTAGCTGTTATCAGGCAAATGATGAAGGTTTTGCCTGTGGTAAATGCGATAGCTGCCGTTTACGCTTGAAGGGCTTTGAGGATGCAGGCATTGCGGACCCGACGCGTTATTTTGATCTCGTTCATTAGGGTAAAAAAATGTCGTAAAACTGTCAAGAAAGGGTTGTCATACGCTTACAAATCAGTATTATAGCGACCTCTTCTGGGGGCCGTTAGCTCAGTTGGTAGAGCAGTTGGCTTTTAACCAATTGGTCGCTGGTTCGAATCCAGCACGGCCCACCATTTTAAAACCACCGACAGGTGGTTTTTTTTGGTGAAGAAGAAATGGATGAGAATGCAGTTCGAGCCGAGCAGCAACGCTGCGAGACAACGCCGGCGCGTAGCAACGGCGGCCCGAAGGGCGAGTGCAACGCACGAGTAATCCAGCACGGCCCACCATTTTAAAACCACCGCCAGGTGGTTTTTTTGTTTCTGGTTTGTGTTGAAATCTTTTTACACGTTATCGAAACAAAATTCTTTATTTTTGATAGCTTTCCTACCTGCGTCCATTTTTATAGTATGCACTCTGAGTATGTCGAGTTAACCCCGATCCTGAATTGAGAAGTGATTTTCCTATGTCTACCGATGTTGCAGAACAATTAGCCAGCCAAATCCAATTGGCTCTGGTCAATGAAGCCAAGGTAATGGGCAGCGAGGAACGCCAACAATATAAAGATAACGTTAAGCGACTTTTAAGGCGGGAAGACGCCGTTTTGGTGGCGCATTATTACACTGACCCCATTCTTCAGGAACTCGCAGAGGAAACTGGCGGTTGTGTGTCGGACTCGCTTGAAATGGCACGTTTTGGGCGACAGCATCCGGCTTCTACGTTAGTGGTTGCTGGGGTAAAATTTATGGGTGAAACAGCAAAAATTTTGACTCCAGATAAGCGGGTGTTAATGCCGACGCTGGAAGCGACTTGTTCGCTGGACCTAGGTTGTCCGATTGAAACTTTTGCTCCTTATTGTGATGAACATCCGGATCATACGGTAGTGGTGTATGCAAATACTTCAGCGGCCGTGAAGGCGCGGGCCGACTGGGTGGTGACCTCAAGTATTGCGCTGGATGTAGTTGACCACCTGCAGGCTGAAGGGCATAAAGTGCTGTGGGCACCTGACAAACATTTGGGTGCCTATGTACAGAAAGAGACGGGCGCTGACATGTTGATGTGGGATAGTGCTTGCATTGTGCATGAAGAATTTAAATCTAAAGCAATCAGCGATTTAAAAGAAATCTATCCTGAGGCTGGCGTATTGGTACATCCTGAGTCTCCGGCGGCAGTGATTGCCATTGCTGATGCGGTAGGATCTACCTCGCAGCTAATTCAAGCTGCTCAGGACTTACCGCATAACATGTTTATTGTTGCAACTGATCGCGGTATTTTCTACAAAATGCGTCAGGCGGCTCCGCATAAAACCTTTATAGATGCCCCGACGGCCGGTAAAGGCGCTACCTGTGTTAGTTGTGCCCATTGCCCGTGGATGGCAATGAAT
>Ga0233427_10003254_pt1 | contig 14438 bp, 13 predicted proteins | sample SI_118_April2016_5_FD_179885 | JGI IMG/M metagenome (GOLD analysis project Ga0233427, IMG submission 179885) | Seawater microbial communities from Saanich Inlet, British Columbia, Canada - SI_118_April2016_100_MG | ecosystem: Environmental > Aquatic > Marine > Inlet | place: Canada: British...
TTATTCCTAGATATTTTTTTTAATAAATTGTAAAGATTTTCTTCTAGAGTCTATATCTCCAAATTGAAGAGCTTTATCATCAATGTAGAAATCAGCCATAATTTTAGGACTGTATCCAGAGATTTTTTTTTGATCTGGTAAATTTTCATTAATAGCATCAAATTCTAAACCTTTGGATCGGCACCAATCTATAGCCTCCGTAAGAACCTTGTATTTATCATTATCCCCTCTATTGGTCCAAAGTATTATTTTATGACCTTCCTTTTTTAATTCAATAAGTGTTTTTAATAACTCTTTTTGTTGTGCTGTTTGACCCCCTATTTTTGGAAATGCATACTCACAAAGTGTGCCATCAAAATCTACTGCAATCTTTTTTGACATATTTAATTAAGATTTGATTTAATAAGATTTGTAGAAATTTCACAAGCATCATTGATGTTATCTAGGTCTTTCCAAAACGATGAATCGTCATAATCATATATTTCTTTAATATTTTTGTAAATGATGTTTCTTGCAAAAGTTCCAATACAAACCCCTTGAATATTTACTCCAGATTGCTTAGCTAGATCTAAAGTAAGAGAGTTCGTTCCTCCAGAAGTTGTTATAGTAACTTCTCTATTTTTTTTATATACAACTTTCTTTTTTCTTCTACTAAGCTCCATATTAAAAGCTTTATTTATAACATCAGCTGTTGCAACTGCTTGCAAAGTAGTATTATAATTATCCTCTCCTCCACTCATTGGATAACCGTCAGCTTGTATTATCAATTTCTCACCACTATACTCTTTTGCTTTTCTTATCCTACTTTCAAGTCCAAAGTTGCCCATATGTAATCTATCTAGACACATTGAATTGAAGTTTAATGGGTTGGACTTAATTACTACCTCCCATTCTTTCATAATCACTTCATCTTCCGCTACTGCAGCATGTAGTTCAATATTTTCTGCTCCCAGTTCAATACATTCAGGCAGAATTTCTTCGAGTCCTTTTCCATTATGAACATAGGAAATCACTTCTGGTTTTGGACAAATAGCACTGCAGTCTCCACACCCAATACATTTGGGTTGATTAACAACTGCCAAGGTTTTGGCTCCGCCCCACTCTATAGCATCAGTCGGGCAAACAGGATCTACACATAAACCACACATAATACATAAATCAGGGTCTATAAGTGCTTTTCTAACATGATGGTCTCCTGGCATTCCGACACTGACCATTATAAATGGCCTTATCTTAATCTCTTTCTTGAGTTTATGAGATATTTCATATGCTCTATCTATCCCCTCCATACAGGCCTTAACTACAGAAGGGGTTGCTGAAATATCCATACCATTGGCACCAGATAATGTATAGATCATAGAAAGTCTTCTTACCTCTTCTAGGTCCTCATTTCCGGCTCCACAGATTAGTTTGAAATAGTTGTTTGAATCAAATAATTCTTTCTGAGCTAGAAAACGATTTGATATAGTATTGTCCATAATTTTAAAATTAGCCATAAAAGAATTTAGCTTATTCTATCTAATGCTTATTCTATCTAATGCTTATTCTATCTAATATTATCTTTGAGCGCTTAATATAAGATTCTCCAATATCATTATAAAATTGCGCTTTATATTGCATCCATTGTGACTCAAATAACAAAGCATCTTTTATTAAGTCATCCATATCTTTTGTTCCTGATTTTGAAAGATCTACTATGATATTCCTAGTTTCAATTTTATCGAGTAAGTTTTCTGCAATCAACTCTTTAATAAATTTAATGCTGCTATGACCTATATTTCCTCCCATAATCGTTTTGAAGTTGTAAGACTTCGCCTCTATGAAAGTTTTTTTTACTATTTTACAAATCTCTTTAGAGTTTGCTTGTTGCTTCCCATAACCAAAAGATTTAGTTAAATCTGATCTTCCCACTACAATTCCTTTGAGTAACTTTGAAGAGGGCGAACTAAGTATTTTATTTAGATTTTCAATAGCAGTTTTACTTTCAATATTTATAAAAAAGTCAGTTGAATTGCGATCTAAATCATTAGTGTTTGAGATTATTGATTCAATGAACTTTTCAAGAGCAAATTCTGACTCTATCATTGGCGCTACTATTCCTGAAGCCTCCATCATCATAGAATTATTTAGGTCAGAAATAGCTTCACATCCTCCTATTTTGATGTTGAGTTGAAGATTTAAACTATCACACAGTCTTTTAATTTTTAGTACATCTTCTAGAATAACCCCTTCGTCTTCAAAAGATTGTTTTATACCAACTACACCGCGCTCCATAAGTAACTCTAGCTGCTTAGATATCTCTATCAGTGAAATAGATTTTTTTTTCATATTTTTCGATTAATAATTATAAAATTTTAACATTTGAATAGAGTATCTAATTTATTTTTATTGAGTCTTTTCTATTCATTTATATCTGGTACGAAAGCTTCATAGGGCTTTTTATGTAAATTTTAAAAATAAAATATTGATGATTTCAACTACTGATTATTATCCTAATCCATCATTTATATTGATTAAACCACAAATCATATGGCATTACTTCCCTAACGTATTGAAGGTCTTCTGGTGTATCAACGCTAACTGCATCGCTTTCTACGTAAACAGCACGAATCCTTTCTCCATTCTCAAGTATTCGAACATACTCATTAAATTCAATTTTTTCTAAACTACCTCTGTCCATTTGTGCATACTCTAATAGGAATTTCTTTCGAAATGGTATTATATGATACGCTTTAAGCATAGGTGGATTATTTAATCTTGAACCTGAAGGAATATCTGAACGAGAAAGGTACATTACGTCATTATTTTTATTTAAAACTACTTTTATGTCTGAGGGTGAGTCTTTTTTACTAAAAGAATTTACAAGTATTCCAACATTAATATCAGGGTTTTCAATTAATTCTTTTGTAACTCTATCAATATATTTAGGATTAACTAGTGCCTCATCTCCTTGAATATTAACAATAATTTCAGCATCTAATTCTAAAGCTGCTTCAGCAATTCTATCAGTACCAGTTTCATGTTTAGAAGATGTCATAATAACTTTACCACCATATTTTTCAACAACTTCTTTAATCTCAAAACTGTCAGTCGCTACATATACCTCATCTAGTTTTTTTGATAAAAGACATCTTTTATATACATGAATTATCATTGGTAACCCACAGATATCTTTTAAAGCTTTTCGTGGTAATCTGGAAGATTCCAATCTAGCAGGTAAAATAGCAATTACTTTTTGATAATTACTCAATTACCACCCTCATTCTTAAACCAATCACTTACATCACTCAGTTGAGAATAAATAATTGAGGAGTCAACATCATAAGTTATGAATTTCATACCCATATCTAATAACCATTTAACATCATCTCTAGATTGCGGTACAAAACCTCCTGCATATTTTCCTTTTGTATTGACTATCTCTACACCACGTTGAATAGCGCTAATAACTTTTCGATTTTTTACTTCTCCAGGACAACCAAGAGATTGAGAAAGATCAAATGCACCAAAATAAATTATATCTATACCATCTACATCAATAATTTCTTCAAGATTATCTAAGCCTACTTGTGACTCGATAATTACTACTGAGAGAATTGAATTATTAGCATTATTAACATAACTAGAAACGTTTTTATTATTAAACCCTCCAGCTTTGGAAAAAGGAGTAAATCCTCGAGTACCAAAAGGGTGATATTTAATTGAACTCAACAAATCAATAGAATCTTGACTATTAGTAATATGCGGAACAACAACTCCATGAGCGCCCTGATCAAGCGCTTGAAGTGCCATCCAATTTTCCTTTGAAGGAATTCTGACAAGTGGCGTACAGGAAGGTGAATTTTCACATGCGCTAACATGTAAATGCAAATTATCTAGAATAAATGGGCCATGCTCTAAGTCAATGATTTGGAAATCAAGGCCTGATTGAGCCAAGACTTCAGTTACAAGAGGAGATGCAAGTGTATTCCATGTTCCTAAAACTGGCTCACCTTTGCTAAGTTTAATTTTTAACTTGTTAGTTTCTAACACTATAACAACTCAATTCAACACAACATTATTATATCTCAATGTACCCTTTAATTTAAAATAATCTATCACTCAATTACATAGTAATTGACCTCAAACTTAGAAATCTTAATTGGAAAATATTGATTTCTGATCTGTTCATTCATTAGTTCTCTTTCGTGTTTTTCTCTTTAAGTTTGAGACAATTGATGAAGAGGACCAGTTCTTCACTCTAAGGGTCTTTATTCCACTTTTATTCAACCATTTTGATATCTTTCTGTAACTCCACCCTTCTCTATCATGAAGATGATGGATAAGAAGATAAATGATCTGTTGTCGTTTATTGTATTCTTTTTTATAAATGAGTTTGTTGGATTGGAATTCGATTGAGAGCTCTAGACATAGAATGACTTTTTAATAAAAGGCTCCATCCAAATAAATTCCGTCACCGTTTAATGAATTTGGATTGTGCCCTTAAGCGTCAATTTTTTACCTTTTTGATTGATTTAACCAATAGAATATCTTTTGACAAGCTAAATCTTAGGATAAAGATCACCATTATAATAAGGGTGATCTGAACACAATCGTTTAAATATTAATACGTCATCTCCAGACTTAATACCGTTAAAAGTTCTATGAAATACTTTTAACGATTTTTCCTCCCGTTTTGATAATTTCTTTATTTTATTTATTGGTACAGTTTTTACCCCTATAACCTTAACTATATATTGTTCTCCATAAATATAGGAAAATATTTTATCTGCTCTTGAAACGTGATAATCGCTTGTCACTATTAACAAGTTATTCATACTCATTTTCTTGACAATATTAATCTTGGTAAATATAGCATCCCCAACAGTATCTCTTGAGTTTGTTTCAGTTAAAACTAACTCTTCTGAAATATGACTATTATTAACTATATATGACTTCATTGCATCAGCAATTGCAATATTATATTCACCATAATAATCCCAACCAGATGTAATAATAAAGGCATGTTTATTCTTACGAAATAAATCTATAGCAAGGTCTATTCTAGAACATGACTCTTTGTTAAGTTGGCCTGACTCGTCCATAAAATTTCCAAGAACAATGATTATGGAATTTTTCATACTTTATATTACTCGCAATGTGACTTATAACTTCTGACTAAGATTAAAAACTTAGAGTTAAAAACTATCTAGTGTTAGCTTAATTATTTTGAAAAAGTATGTCATGTTTTTTTACATATGGTACTAATGATATTATGTCAATCGAAATGATAGTATTTCTGTTAACTCTTATTTAACTTGTAAAAATTAACTTTTTTTCAGTATTAAAGAGTTTAAAACCCAATTTTTCAATCATTTTAATCGAAGGGGTATTTTCCTCTCTAATCTCGCACAAAAAAGACCCTTTTTGTTCAATTAAATATATACTCATCATTATCTGAGCGATTTTCTTACCTCTATGCATTGGACTAATTGAATAAGATAGTTTTAACTGATTTTTCTCCAACTTATCTTCTCTGATAGTTCCGACTGGAATTTCATTGTATTCTAGGATGAATAATGTTCTGTTGGGGTTGGCAATCGCATTCTTAATATATTCTTTATGTTCACTCACAGAAACTAAATCAATTTCAAAAGAGTTTTGTCTAGTGATTTTGTCATTTCTCCATTCCAGTAAGATTTTCCAATCGCTTTTTTTAACTTCCCTTAAATTAAAAGATTTTCTCATAAAATTTAGTATACCAAATTAATCAAAAAATATATAAATTAACCTCAAAATTTGAGATTTTGGTTGGGAAATTTTGATTTCTTATCTGTTGAATCCTTAGGTCATGGTCATGTTTTATCTTTAAGACTAAGATACCCGATAAAGAGAACCAGTTCTTTCCTCACTATATCTTTATCTGACTATTCTCGTAACAGTGATTTTTAGCTTACTTCATAAGAGGAAATTGACTAAAATGTACGAGTATGTAAAAAAAAATCAAATTGTAAAACCCTTTAATGTTGGAACATTTTTTATGCAATTGCTTTAATTAATGCTTAAACGATAATAGAGTTAACATTATTATTAGGATTTTTTATAATAATATTATTAGAGTAAATTATGATAAATAAATGTCTTTTTCCAGCTGCAGGATATGGAACACGCTTTCTACCCGCTACAAAAGCTGTTCCAAAAGAAATGCTCCCAATACTAACAAAACCGTTATTGCAATATGGTGTTGAAGAAGCCTTGAGTGCAGGAATTTCCCAAATGTCCTTTGTAACTGGAAGAGTTAAACGCGCAATAGAAGATCACTTTGATAATTCATTAGAACTTGAATTACAACTTCAAGGAACATCTAAAGAATATTATTTAGATGAAATTAAATCTGTAATAGAACAGTCTACTTTCACTTATATACGTCAACGCCAGATGCTTGGATTGGGTCATGCAATATTAACTGCCAGGCCACTTATTGGTGAAGAACCTTTTGCTGTTATATTGGCAGATGATCTATGTGATTCCAATGAAAATAGTGTAATGTCACAATTGGTTGAAATATACAAACAGAACCAGTGTTCAGTCGTAGCTATAGAGGAAATACCAATTAATCAAACCCATAAATATGGAATCATTTCTGGCAATCTAATGCATAACTCAAAAAATACATATCAAGTAAGAGATATGGTCGAAAAGCCTAAAGCGATAGATGCTCCAAGCAATATGGCAATAATTGGTCGCTATATACTTACTCCTGATATCTTTAACATCCTTGAAAATATAATGCCTGATAAACATGGTGAAATACAAATAACTGATGCCTTAAATATTCAAGCGAAAGAAGGCAAGGTTCTGGCCTACAAATTTAAAGGTAAACGCTTCGACTGTGGAAGTGTTACAGGATACCTAGAGGCTAATAATTACTTTGCAAAAAATCTATAAAATTAAATACAGTAACTTAATTTCTTTTAAATTCAGGAACTAGCTTAATAAGCAACTCATAAAGTTTTTCTGGTTCCGAATAAATAGCTCCTGCAAATAATTCATCCAGGATGGGCTCTAGCTCTTCCCACTTAATCAATTGCTCTTTAGCCTGCATAATCAACTTATTCTGGGTTAATGAAAATTCACCCTCGACCAGAAGCTCTTCATATAATTTCTCACCAGCTCTTAACCCGGTGTATTGAATCTCAATGTCACCCTCTGGATTGCTCTCATTTCGCAACTGAAGTCCACTTAAATTAATCATTTTTACCGCTAAATCATAAATTCTAACTGGTTCTCCCATATCCAAGACAAAAACCTCGCCACCTTGTGCCATTGCCCCAGATTGAATTACCAACTCCACCGCTTCAGGTATTGTCATAAAATAACGTACTATGTCATTATGAGTTACAGTTACTGGGCCACCATCTTTAATTTGTTTTTTAAATAAAGGTATAACAGAGCCGCTTGAATCCAATACATTACCAAAACGCACCATAGTAAAGCAAGTATTGTGGGGAAGTTCTGCAAATGCTTGTAAAACCATTTCTGCAATACGCTTACTAGCGCCCATAAAGTTAGTTGGTCTTACTGCCTTGTCAGTTGAAATCAAAACAAAAGTTTCAACATTTGATTCAATTGCAGCCTCAGCTATTAGCATTGTTCCTTTTGAATTATTAAGTATTCCTTGGGATTGATTATGTTCTACAAGTGGAACATGTTTATAGGCAGCAGCATGGTAAATAGTATTTACACAAAAAAACTTGCAGATATTTAAAACTCTTTTTTTATCTAAAACAGAGCCAATAACTGGATGGATCTCTACATTTGGAAAGTTTAGATTGTGAAGCTCTTGATCAATCAGATATAAAGCAGACTCACTCATTTCAAAAAGAATTATTTTTTTTGGCTTTAAAGATACTATCTGTCTACAGAGTTCTGAACCAATTGAACCACCCGCTCCGGAAACCATTACCACTTTATTGGAAATATTTTTTTTAAAAAGCTCTTTATTTGGCTTAACTGGTTCTCTTCCAAGCAAGTCTTTTAAATCAATTTCTAATAAATCATTAACTTTTACCTTGCCTTTTGCCAATTCTGAAACTCCAGGTAATGAACGAACTATAACTGGATAGATTTCTAAAAAATTAATAATTTCACGGCGTCGAGCACGAGTCAATGAAGGTATTGCAATTAAAACTTCTTTAATATTTTTTGCATCAATCAATTTCTGTAAATCATGTGGATAAAATACCTTAAGGCCATTAATAAAACGATTATTAATTTCACTAGAGTCATCAATAAAAGCTACTGGATTAGTATCTTTTGACTGAGTCAAAGCAATAGATAATTCTCTGCCTGCGGCGCCTGCCCCATATATTACAGTATTATTATTTTTGGATTTTTCTAATAAAAGCCAACGGGCAAAAAATCGTGAGCTGCCAACGGCTAAAATTACAAATAACCAATTAATTATAATCACAGAGCGTGGAACATGCTCGATATTACTTATTAATACAATTAAACCCCACAATGAAGCATAGATTGAAGCTGCCTGGATAATACGCCATAGCGCCAAAAAACTTACAAAACGAACTATCTCGAGATAAAGTCCAAAAATATTAAAAATTGGAATTGCTAATAATGGTGAAGCATAAATTGCTATCAACAATAGCTCATTACCTGATGGGTGGTAAAAATAACCAAGACGAATCCAGAAAGCAGCATAAATAATGCTGATAAAAGTAACAGCATCAAAAGCAATCATTAGTGATTGCTTGCTTCTTCTTGAAATATTAAGAAGAAAGTGAATCATACATTGCATTATAGTTCACAATTGTTTATTGATGAGCATCATAACACTAGTTATATTTAGATAAACTAGCTCGTAACGTAAGATATTGCCACACCCTATATTTCAAGAAAGAGCAGGAATTTTTTCAACACAAGACTCAAGACATAGAGCATATTTGGAGAATGTAACTTGCCTCATTTCTGCTTCACGAAATAAATCAATTATTAGCCTAGGAATTGATTCTGTATATTTTAACTCTACAAGGACATCCGTCGGTGAATTAAGAAGTTCATGTTGACTTCGGGCTCCAGTTAAAGAAAAGTTTAAACTTCCACTGATTCTATAATCAAATGTAATACGAACATTAGGAAAAAATTCACTATTAAAGGGTTCACGATAATACAAAACTGATACTGATGGTCGAAGCGACAGCCTTGCCCACATATATTCAAATTCACGCATGGTCTCATCAGTATTACTATAATTATGATTAAAAATTCCTGAAATCAAGCCGTCAGCAGATGATCTATCAATAAGTGACCGCCTTTTTTGAACAGTTTTATCATATCGACCTTTAAGCTCCAAAAACCACTGGCTTGGACTTGAGTCTAATGTTTGTAAGTGAGTCCTAAGTCGCGGTTTCATTCTTAGTAAAAGTCCTTCTTGTTTCTCCCTATAAAAATAATAACGTGGTGAATCAAAATAAATTGAATGATTATAGTATCCATCCATGCCATTAGTATTCTCGTCAGTAGAAAATAAATTTTCTAATCTTCCCTTCAAGTAAGTTACCTGATCATGAGTTGCTAGGTATTTAACTTCGTAACGATTTGTAAATGTGCGATGTAGCATAAGATAATTGTTATAAAAATAGAAATAAACAAAGCATATTCAGCTAGTTATTAATTATATTATTTGGTTGCTGCCCACTTATGATATTTACATTTCCACCATCAGCAACACGCACATCAATTTTGTTATTACTCCAGCTATTATCAGAAACCGAAACATTTCCAGAGCCGCCATAACGCCAATTCTTCCTGTATACATCTATTCCAAATTCTGTATTGCTAATGCTCGATTTTGTTAATGATAAAAGTGTGCTATCCTTAGAAGCAACTCCAATATATCCATCAAATATATTTACATTATTAAGTGCAATCACGCTTCCTTCGCCCCCAGAAACCCCCTTATCTCCAAAACCTTCAATACTTGAATTTTTAACAATTGCTTCAGAAGTCATGAAATCCAGCCCATCATTTCCCGCATTGACTAATTGCAAATTCTCAATATTTACTTTTACATAATCAAAATCAACACAATCACCAAAACAATCAGCAATAAGAGTAGATTTGATATCTGCAGAACCACCGATAACATGAAGTGTGTCATCACTAATTACATTCCCGTGGATTTTACTTGATTCAATTAAAACATCATTGGAGTGATGAAATGAAACCATACCTGAATATTGGATATTTTCATTTATGGACAAAGATCCACCTTTAATATCGGAAAATTTAATTATGCTGCCTGTTGATTTATTTCCTAATGCCGCTAAAACACCCCAAGGCTTCTTTGAATCCAAACGTCTGAATAATATTGGTTCATCAGCTGTACCAATAATTTTTAAGGGGCCTTTAGAAATAATAGAAATGCCGGGGGATAAGTTTATCTGTGTTCCTGGGATGATATTTATACCTTGTCCAACATTACTTATTATAGTCTCATTAATATCTACAACACCTGGTCCCAAAACAATATCTTTAAGAATCTTTTCTTTAAAAGACCATGGGTGGATTGATGCAGAACTATAATTAATCTCTTCAGGGATAATCTTATCAACTTTATTAATATTTGGAAGTATTTTTGAACCAGTAACAGAATTAATAAATGACTCGTTTAAAAATAAAGATATTTCATTTTCTTTCATTCCTGAAAATTCAAATAGATAGCTTTGCTGAGAAGGTGTAAGAGAAAAATCTGGAATACGGTTTCTTGATGTTGTGAGTTTATAATAAAAATCTTTATCTTCTTTTAAACCAGGATAAAGGCGCAATCTTTTTTGTGAAACTTCACTAAATAAACCATTTAATGTCTTATCAGCACTAACTGTTCCATCAGGCAGAGTACTAAGGTTGAAATCTGCAGCAGAATGGCCAGCAACTGAAATCAATGCTACGACTTTATTATTTTCCAATTTATGAGTATGAATATTGACATTAGACTTATCTAGTTCAGATAGTAAATAGTCATTTCTATCTCTCACCCAATTAAAAACTTCTTCTTTTGCATTATCATACTGCCAATTGGAATAAGGAACACGATTCCACCCAGAGAATAATGCACTAATATATGATTTTTTTCTATCCGCCTTAACTTCTGGATCAATTAAAGCATAAATGTCTTTTAATAAATCACTTTGAGATTCAGTAGAAGCATACCCTGTTAATGCTTCATACAAAACACGATTTCGTAAATCATAGAAATATGGATCTCGTAAAACAACATTAATTAATGGGTTCATTTTTTCATTTATTGGCACTTCAACAACTGGCAAATTTTTTTCAAAAATTCTATCAGTACCTCTTGGGTAAAGCATCGCGCCAAGACCAAGAATATCTGAAGTCAGGGGCTCTAGTTTCCCTGCTGAAGGATCAAAATAATATGCATGATTATGGCGAAAATTAGTATGAATACCGCCTGATATATTTAAAAGTGCGACCCACCGAGCAGTTTTTTCCTTATCGAGATTTCGCCATAACTTTTCATAACTCTCAATAGTCCGAGGCGCATACATCGCATCAACAGCTTCAGCCATTGGATTAACATACTTCAGTGAATCAAGATCACCATTCAATTCAAATTGTTCTGCTTGCCAAATTTCTTCTAAATGATCTCCAACATAAATCGGGCCTGGAACTCTACCATTAAGTCTTAACATATTTTCGTCTTCACGAGTGGTCATCTGGTATACACCATAATAAGCATTATTAATAAACAGGCGAACCAATTCAGTTTTATGAGCCAACACACCAATTTTCTCAGCCAATAATTCAGAATAATAATTTGCAATCATTGTTCTATCTTCAGGATTAACAAAATTAATATGTTCCTGCAAATTAATAGGGTTATCTTTAGAAAGCTTTACACGCAAGGAAGGTTTGTTTGGATCCCAATGCCAAATATTTCTTCCTCGAAATCGGAATGATATTTTTTTCCACATTCCATCTGGGTAAAGTAATTTACCATTGTAGTAGCTCTTTTTAGCACTTTCAGGCAAATTACTAGCCATTGTTTTTATTGCACCAGGCTCAACAGTCAGCCTTAAATCCTTTAAAGAGGTTTGTTCACTAATATTAGCATTTTCAAAAACTCCCCCAAAGGCGTTAGCAACAATAACACTTGCATCATAAGTAGAAGCAAGGATAATCTTAAAATTGCGTAACGTTGGATCGAACCCATAAATACCAAATCTTGCCTTCATTAAATTTGAATATGACCCTGCAACCAAAGAAATTAAAAGAAGGATAACTAATAAAAAGCCATATCGAAAAAATTTTTTCTTATACAACATTGTTTTATTTAATCCTCAACACCCTTTTTTATTAATCGAATTATTATGGTAACTGTCGAGTATATTAAATCTTAATGCAAATTTTTTTCTCGTAAAAAATACTTTTTTTAGGTATGTACTATTTGCGGACTTAAATATAAACCTGAGTAATATCATTTATCCAGGGCAATGAACAAAAAATATCATATTAAAGTTATGCGCTAACATTTCCTTCGCCGACAAGAAAATTCAATGAGACAGGAGAAACTTTCTTTTCCAAATCAATTAAAAAAGCATCATAGGTAGACTTTTTCTTTAACTCAAATTCAACTATGACATATTCTTCATTAGCTTCACCCTGAAGCTTCTCAACAGCAATTATTGAATGTTCTAAAGCATATGAATCAAGAACTAACAAAAGATCTTTACGTTTTTCTTTGTCGAGTCTTACTTTAATAACGTAATTTTGAGTACCAACATTTCCAAATCCAAAATATTGAAAAGACATAAGTAGCAATGAAAATACTAATATGAATATTAGGCCAAAAAGATAAAATTGTGTTCCACATGCCATTCCTACAGCAATTGCAGCAAATATAAAAACCAAATCACGTGAATCTTTGATTGGATTTCTAAACCTTACGATTGACATAGCACCAACAAGTGCAAAAGCTCTAGCGATATTAGATCCAATAATAATCATTATTAAAGCAATTGTAATGCCAACCAAGACAATAGAATGCACAAACGAGCGAGAGTATGAATACCCACCATGTGTTAAAGTATAAAATTTTGCAAGGATAAGATTGTAAAAGCTAGACATTATTAATGCCATCAAAACATCAATTGCAGTAACTGCAGCGACAATATTATAATCTTTGAATGACTCAGTTATTATTTGATCCATAGTCTTTGTTTTATCTAAAATAAATTAATAATTATAAAAATTTAAAAATTTTCAAGAGGGGAAATTCGATTATATAAGGTAGTTGTTTTTTTGTAAATGATTATAAACACATATAGTTTCTTTTTGATACTTAATTACTTCATATCATTAACTTCAATTAATAGATTTGATTTTAGAAATCTATTAAACTATTTTCACATTACTTATTGCTTGAGTATCCATCTTTATTCATTGATTGGCATCTCTAAGAATCTTGGCACATTTCATCAAGCTCTCATTATGCTTTCCAGTTTAGCTTTTCAAGCGCATAAGAAGGGTCTATATAACAAGATGCTTTAAAGATTCCAATAAGGAGTTACATAAATTATCAACTGCAACAACATCATAACCATTTTTATGGGTTCAATACAGGCATGTGAGCCTATATAGCCTGTTCCACCAGTTACTAAAATCTTGATACTAATTACTTTTTACTAATAAACTAAAATCACTCATTTGCCCATGATAGCTAATGAGTCACACCATCTCGTTTAATTATTTTTAAAATAGTCATCAATAAAATTTTAATATCAAACCAAAATGATTGACGATTCAGATACTCAAAATCCAGTGACACTTTTTCAGGAATTGACAACTCATCTCTTCCATTAACCTGAGCCCATCCTGTAATACCAGGTAATAATTTATCCAGACCTCTCTCTTTGCGCAAAGCAATTAAATCTAGTTGATTAAATAATGCAGGTCTAGGGCCAACAAAACTCATGTCACCCTTTAAGACTGAAAAAAATTGTGGAAGCTCATCTAAACTTGAATGTCTCAAAAATGCCCCAATAGGAGATAAGTAACTATCTGGATTAACTAACAAATGCGTTGCCACAGGGGGAGTGTTAATTAACATCGTTCGAAATTTTGGCATTTTATAGATAGTGTTATTCATCCCTACACGATCAGAATAATAAATAATAGGCCCCTTAGAACTAATTTTAATCATAATTCCAATAATTATTGATATGAAAAAAATTGGAATAATTAACAATAGCGAGAAGAACAAGTCAAACACACGTTTCATAAAAACTCCTTTGCAAGAATTTTGTTTATTATTTTAATATACTTGTCAATTACAATTGATTCGTCAAACTCTTTTAACATTTTTTCTCTACCAAGTTTTCCCATATATTCTCTATCAATCTTTGTCATATTTAGCATTTCTT
>Ga0233427_10003255_pt1 | contig 14437 bp, 11 predicted proteins | sample SI_118_April2016_5_FD_179885 | JGI IMG/M metagenome (GOLD analysis project Ga0233427, IMG submission 179885) | Seawater microbial communities from Saanich Inlet, British Columbia, Canada - SI_118_April2016_100_MG | ecosystem: Environmental > Aquatic > Marine > Inlet | place: Canada: British...
AATTCCTGCTGATCAAAAGGTACTGCATATCCTGCCTCAAGAATACATTATCGACCACCAAGAAGGGGTTAAAGAGCCACTGGGTATGTCAGGTGTGCGCTTGGAAGCGAAGGTGCATTTGGTGACGGGTACGGCAACAGCTGCTCAGAATATAGAGAAATGTGTGCGTCGTTGCGGGCTTGAAGTGGAGGATGTCATTCTGGAGCAGTTGGCGTCCAGTTATGCGGTGCTTACTGACGATGAAAAAGAATTAGGTGTGTGCATGGTTGATATTGGTGGTGGTACCACGGATATCGCGATCTTTATTGATGGTTCTATCCGTCATACAGCGGTTATACCAATCGCTGGTGATCAGGTGACTAATGATATTGCGATGGCATTACGCACGCCAACTCAGAATGCAGAAGAAATTAAAATTAAATATGCCTGTGCGCTGACGCAGTTGGCAGGTGTTGATCAAACCATCAAAGTGCCTAGTGTTGGCGATCGCCCACCCCGCGATTTGTCGCGTCAGGCTTTGGCTGAGGTCGTTGAGCCGCGTTATGAAGAGTTATTTACGCTGGTGCAGGCCGAATTGCGACGTAGTGGTTTCGAGGATTTGATCGCGGCTGGTGTGGTGTTGACTGGTGGTACTTCAAAAATGGAAGGGGCAGTGGAATTAGCTGAAGAAATATTTCATATGCCGGTTAGGTTAGCTTCGCCGCAAGGTGTTGATGGTTTGTCTGAAATAGTGAAAAACCCAATTTATTCAACCGGTGTCGGATTGCTACTGTATGCACAAAAACAGCAGCAAGATGGTTCATTGGATAACCGTAGGAAGAGCAACGTGGGTGGCACTTTTGCCCGCATGAAAAACTGGTTTAAAGAAAATTTTTAAACTGCATTTTAAATTCGAGAAAGTAAGCTTTTTAATTGTTGAGATAAGTAAAGGAGATGGCCATGTTTGAACTTGTAGATAGCGTTCCTCAAAGTGCTGAAATTAAGGTTGTTAGTGTTGGTGGCGGTGGCGGTAATGCACTTAACCACATGCTTAACAGTAATGTTGATGGTGTGGAATTTATCTGTGCCAATACCGATGCGCAGGCGTTGAAGGATATTTCTGCGAAGACTATTTTGCAGCTTGGTAGTGAATCCACTAAAGGTTTGGGGGCGGGCGCTAACCCTGAAGTGGGACGACTGGCGGCGATTGAAGATCATGCGCGTATTGCTGAGGTTCTGAGCGGTGCAGATATGGTGTTTATTACCGCCGGCATGGGCGGTGGTACGGGTACGGGTGCGGCACCGGTGTTTGCACAGGTTGCTCGTGAACTGGGTATCTTAACCGTTGCGGTGGTTACCAAGCCGTTTGCTTTTGAAGGCCGTAAGCGGATGAAGATTGCAGAAGAGGGGGTCAAGGCGCTGTCTGAACACGTGGATTCGCTAATCACCATTCCTAACGAAAAACTCAAGGATGTGATGGGGGAGACCACCAGTTTGCTAAAAGCTTTTGCAGCGGCTAACGACGTGTTATTGGGTGCGGTGCAGGGTATCGCTGACCTGATTATCCGCCCTGGTATGATTAACGTTGATTTCGCTGATGTACGCACGGTGATGTCCGAGATGGGCATGGCAATGATGGGTAGTGGTAGTGCTATTGGTGAAGGACGTGCTAGGGAGGCCGCAGAAGCGGCGATTCGTAGTCCATTGCTTGAGGATGTGAGTCTGCAAGGTGCGCGCGGTATTTTGGTGAACATCACTGCGGGTCCTGAATTATCATTAGGTGAGTTTTCTGAAGTCGGTGGTATTGTGGAGGACTTTGCTTCTGATAATGCCACGGTTGTTGTCGGCACGGTGATTGATGCTGATATGGGTGATGAGTTGCGAGTGACTGTTGTTGCTACTGGCTTGGGCGGGCATGAAGATAAGCCGACTATGTCGGTGGTAGAAACGCCTCAGTCGCAGCCTCAGCGTCCAGTAGTGGATATGTCGGGTAATGTTGACTATGGCACGCTAGAGCGCCCTACGGTTATGCGTAACCAAACGGTGGGTAACGCCGCGGTTGAACAAACGTCGGAGAGTGATGTTAAGTATAAAGAAGACTATTTGGATGTGCCTGCATTCTTACGTCGTCAGGCCGACTAAAGGTTAGCTAAAGAAAGTGTTTTTAAATGCTAGAAGCATTTTTTAGTACTGAGCTGTTGATCATAATGCCGATTTTTTTGTCGCTTTTGCGAGCGGCTGAGTTGGTTTGACCGCAGCACTTGATCGTTAGTTATGGATCCTGACATGATAAGACGGCCATCTTTATTGTGTCGGGATACGTATAAGTCGATTGGCTAAACGGCTGTTTTTTGTTAGTATGCTGGGTTAAATTTATCTTAAAACTTTAGGCATAAAATACATGATTGGACAGCGCACGCTTAACAACACCATTCGTGCCACAGGCGTTGGTCTACATTCTGGTGAGAAAGTTTATTTAACACTTAAGCCTGCGCCACCGAATACAGGTATTGTATTTTGCCGAACCGATCTTGACCCTGTTGTTGAAATCCCTGCGTTGGCTGAAAATGTTGGTGAAACGACACTCTCCACTACCCTCGTTAAAGATGGTGTTCGTGTTGCTACAGTTGAACACTTGCTATCGGCTATGGCTGGTTTAGGTATCGATAATGCCTATGTAGAACTCAGTGCTGCGGAAGTGCCCATTATGGACGGTAGTGCGGGACCTTTTGTATTTTTGATTCAATCAGCTGGTCTGCAGGATCAGCCTGTCCCTAAAAAGTTTATTCGGATTAAACGCAAAGTTGTTGTTAAGGATGGCGACAAGTGGGCGAGTTTCGAGCCATTCGATGGTTTTAAAGTATCCTTTACTATTGATTTTGATCATCCTGTTTTCAAAGATCGTGTGCAGGAGGCTTGCGTCGACTTTTCCTCAACCTCTTTTGTTAAAGAAGTCAGCCGTGCACGCACCTTCGGATTTATGCGTGATATTGAATACTTGCGCTCCCAGAACCTAGCGCTTGGTGGCAGTATGGATAATGCGATCGTGGTGGATGATTACCGCGTGCTGAATAAAGATGGTCTGCGCTATGAGGATGAGTTTGTTAAACACAAAGTGCTGGATGCTATTGGTGACTTGTATTTGCTAGGGAATAGTTTAATTGGCGAATTTAAAGGTTATAAATCAGGACATGGCCTTAATAATATTTTATTGCGCGCTTTGATCGCTCAAGAAGATGCCTGGGAAGTTGCTACTTTTGACAGTTTTGAAGATGCACCTATTTCTTATTCCCGGCCGCTTACTGCTTAACCCTCTCTCGCTTTTTTCCCAGTTAACCGCCGTTATTCTGGTGTTTTTTGCGGCCAGTATGAGCAAGATTCATTAAGGCGGTTTTAAGTGCTTTGTCGTTGGCTTCGTTTGCTATTTCTTCCAGTTGCTGAATATTGTCTGTAGAGATTTTACTGGCGTTTCGTTGTACTGCTGCAACGCTATAGCGTGGTTGAATTAAGACTTTAACGCTATGCAGGTTGCTAAACCCGCGGGCTGATTTTAGTTGTTGGATAATGGTACGTTGCTGCATTCGTAAGCGAGCGCCCCAAGCAGCAGAGTCAGTTTGTAGATATAAAATTCCGCTGCGATAGTTAGCTAGCCAGCAGTGGGGCCGACAGGATGGTTCAAGGATGGCGCGCACTGCCTGCTCTTGGGCCATTATATTATTGGCGCGATTAAGCAGGTTGCCTAGGGCAGAGTTTTTTTCTGCGACGGTTTCGATGCGTTTAAAGCGGGTATACTTATTATGCGGCATGAGGGGCATGGTATGCGGCTAGTTCCTGAAGCTCAAGAGTTTTTGATTTTGTTGTAAGCAATGACGATGCGCTGGTTATGCGGCCAGCGATAATAGGTCCTACATGAATATTATTTTTGTTAGTCATCAGCACGGCAAGGCAAGAAGCCTAGCGTTAAGTCAGCGTAGGCTATGGCTTTGTTTGCTGTTGCTGTTGCTGTTGGTCAGTGGCGTGTTTGTATTAGGCCATCAGATTGCCGGTAACAATGACAGTGTGCAGGAGCGCCAGACATTTGTACGAGCTTGGCAGCAGGAGCTGGGGCACAAACGTCAGGAAATTGAAGAAATGCAACGGCGTTCGCAGGAGCAGTTGAAGGCTTTAACTATTCGCGTTGCAGAGCTACATGCTAAATTAATTCGTTTGGATGCGCTTGGTGAGCACCTCGTTAGTGCGGCTGATATTGAAGCGGATGAATTCGATTTTTCTTCTGCGCCAGCGGTTGGTGGAGCGATAGTCAGTGGCTCGGATAAGGACTATAAGGCCCCGGATTTTATGCTATCAATCGAAGCTTTGGCGTTTGGTATTGCGCAGCGTGAGCAAAAGCTGGAGATGCTCAACCGTGTATTAGGAAATAAAGCGTTTGAGAATGATCGATACCTATCGGGGCGGCCTATCAAAAAAGGCTGGCTATCGTCTTACTTTGGACGCCGTAATGATCCCTTTACGGGTAAGCCTGCTTGGCACGAGGGGATTGATTTTGCCGGTAAAGAGGGTTCTGAAATTATGGCGGTGGCAGCGGGTGTGGTGACCTGGTCTGGTGACCGTTATGGCTATGGCAATTTAGTGGAAGTGAGTCATGGCGGAAGTTATGTTACTCGCTATGCCCACGCCAAAAAATTATTGGTCAAGGTGGGTGATGTGGTAGCGAAGGGCCAAGTGGTGGCGCTCATGGGTAGTAGTGGACGATCAACGGGCCCTCATGTGCATTTTGAGGTGTTACGGAACGGTAAGCCAGTTGATCCTCTGCGTTATGTGCGGCGTAAAAGAAAGTGAGACCTTTGCACGATTGTTCTTTTGTTTTCTAGCGGTGTTAAACACCTGCTCAATCGGTCATTTATAAGCATAAATACCCCGCTGGGCATAACCCCCCTCATTCCGTGCGTTTATGCCCAGTGGTGTGTTTTTTCCTTACTAGCAAACAAAATTCCGGCTCGTGCAAAGGTCTCAACGTAATAAAACGCGGTCATTTTTCATTTTCCACCTTGTTAAATCTGCGCTAGGCCACATTATTAATACAGCAATGGTTTTTCCCTATAGGGGTGCCCTATACTTAACCAGTTTACAATATGAGGGCTCGGCATAACTCGATCACCAAGATGAAATGGCTAAAAAGGCCTTACTTTTCGTTGGAAAACTTGCCAATAGCTTGCTGTTAGCTGTATTTCTCACCTCAATTAAGGTCTTTTCTCTCATTTGTGCCCAGAGGGGTACAAGGTGAATTGCGCAGCAAGAGAGGGTGCCCTGGGGCATTTCTCTTTCATTGCCGAGTTATGCGAAGGCCTCAATATTGAAATTTTACTGACAATAGCGTTGTCATGAGACCATTTCCCCGTTGCTCTTTCGTTGTGGAGTTATACAAAGGTCTTATTATGATAGCGCTCTTACATTCTAGGAAGCATTGAAAGCTATGTTTGGATCCATAACAAAGAAAGTTTTTGGCAGCAAAAATGACCGCGAATTAAAACGCATGGGCAAACTGGTGCAACAAATTAATGCCTTCGAGGCTTCCATCAGCAGCCTGTCTGATCAGCAATTATGTGCTAAAACAAGTGACTTTCGAGCCCGTTTAGAAACAGGTGAAACATTAGATCAGTTATTGGCTGAGGCCTTTGCAGTGGTTCGTGAGGCGGGGCAGCGTACCTTGGGCCTACGTCACTTTGATACTCAGATGGTTGGTGGTATTGCTTTGCATGAGGGGCGTATTGCTGAAATGCGCACCGGTGAAGGTAAAACATTGGTGTCGACATTACCTGTGTATCTCAATGCGCTGAGTGGCAAAGGCGTGCACGTGGTGACGGTGAATGATTACCTTGCTGGGCGTGATGCCGCTTGGATGGCGCCGATCTTTGAGTTTTTAGGGCTGCGTGTTGGGGTGATTAAAGCGCAGCAGGATTATGAGGATAAGCAGGCCGCGTACCGGGCTGATATTACCTATGGCACCAACAATGAATTCGGCTTTGATTATTTGCGCGACAACATGGCTTTTTCTGTTGAGGAAAAGGTGCAAAGGCCATTAAATTTTGCCGTTATTGATGAAGTGGATTCAATTCTCATCGATGAAGCGCGCACGCCATTGGTTATTTCCGGTGCTGTTGAGGATAGTTCCAAGCAGTATCAGAAAATCAACACAATTATTCCGGTACTTGAACGCGGTGAAGAGGCAGAGGATAAAGAGGGTACGCCAACCGGACATTACGTTATTAACGAAAAAAATCGATCTGCAGAGCTTACCGAAGCCGGTCACCAGCATGTTGAAGAGTTGTTGGCTCAGCAGGGTTTATTGCCAGAGGGTGAAAGTCTCTATGCGGCTCAAAATCTAGGGTTATTGCATCATATTCATGCGGGTTTAAAGGCGCATGTTATTTTTCAGCGTGATGTAGATTATATTGTCCAGGATGGGCAAATTGTTGTTATTGACGAGCATACGGGTCGTTCGATGCCTGGCCGTCGTTGGTCGGAAGGTATTCATCAGGCAGTGGAAGCTAAGGAAGCGGTGACGATTCAGAATGAAAGCCAAACACTGGCTTCAACCACTTTTCAGAACTATTTCCGTATTTATAAAAAACTGTCGGGCATGACTGGTACGGCAGATACTGAGGCCTTTGAGTTTAAACAAATTTATGGCTTGGATGTGGTTGTTATTCCAACCAATAAGCCGATGATCCGTCAGGATTATAATGATTTGGTTTATCTGACGGTGCCGGAAAAATACCAGGCAATCGTTAAAGAAATTAAAGCAGGTATTGAGAAGGGCTGCCCTATGTTGGTGGGTACTGCTTCAATTGAATGCTCCGAACTTTTATCTCAGCACCTGGATAAAGCTAACATTAAGCACCATGTTCTAAATGCTAAACAGCATGACAAAGAAGCGGAAATTATTGCTCAGGCAGGGCGTCCGGGTGCGGTCACGATTGCGACTAACATGGCGGGTCGTGGTACTGATATTAAGCTAGGTGGTAATTGGGAAGTGGAAGTGGCGGCGCTGAACAATCCTAGTGAGGAACAGATCGAACAGGCTAAGGCCGATTGGCAGCAGCGCCATCAGCAGGTGCTTGATGCCGGTGGTTTGCACATTATTGGTTCAGATCGCCATGAGTCGCGGCGTATTGATAATCAGCTGCGGGGACGAGCTGGCCGTCAGGGGGATCCGGGTTCGTCACGTTTCTTCCTGTCGTTGGATGATAACTTGATGCGTATTTTTGCCTCTGAGCGCGTACGAGGCATGATGAAGGCGCTGGGGATGGGTGAAGGCGAGGCGATTGAGCATCGCATGGTAAATAATGCCATTGAAAAAGCGCAGCGCAAGGTAGAAGGGCATAACTTCGATATTCGTAAACAGCTGCTGGAATATGATGATGTGGCTAATGACCAACGCAAAGTGGTTTATCAGCAGCGTAATGAATTAATGGAAGTTGAGGATATCTCTGACATTGTTGAGTCTGTCCGCAGCAAAGTGGTAAGTGACATCATTGATGAATTCATTATGCCGCAAAGTTTAGAAGAGCAGTGGGATATCGCTGGGCTAGAAAGCAAAGCGAGAATTGAGCTCGCTATGGATATGTCGGTTCAACAGTGGCTGGATGAGGATGATAGTCTGCATGAAGAGACGCTGCGCGAAAAAATTCTAGCGGAAGTTATTGCAGCTTATGCAGAAAAAGAAGGTTCAGTTGGGTCTGATGTAATGCGCAAGGTTGAGAAACAGGTGATGCTACAAACACTTGATGTGCTTTGGAAAGATCACTTAGCGACCATGGACCATCTGCGACAGGGCATTGGTTTGCGCAGTTATGCAGCTAAAAACCCTAAGCAGGAATATAAACGGGAAGCATTTAATTTGTTTGAAAGCTTTTTGTATAACATCAAACATGATGTGGTTCGTATTTTGTCACATCTACAAATCCGCGAGGAGTCTGATGTTGATGCGCTGGAGCGTCAGCGCCAGCAGGCCGCTGAGCAGGAGATGAAGTATACTCACGATGATGCGTCGGCAGTTGCTGCGGACGCTCCACCGGGCAAAGCTAAAAAAGCTGCTGCTCAAGGGTCTGGTTTGGCAACGCCGTTTGTTCGTGGTGCGGTTAAAGTCGGTCGTAATGATGCCTGTCCCTGTGGCTCAAAGAAAAAATACAAGCAGTGCTGTGGTCGCATTTCCAGTACGACTTGATAATGCGCAGCGATATGCTGGCTATGCAGATTCGTTTTGTTGATAACGTACTTAATATAATGCTTGTGAGCTCTACATAAATTCGTTAATCGAGTTATGTAGAGTTCTGGCCTATTTATAAATATTTGAAAGAGATTACAGAATGGCCGTTGGTGCAGATTTTTTTCCTGAGATGACTGCGATTTCTGGTGTGCGTATGGGCGTTGCCTGTGCAGGAATTAAAAAGCCGGGGCGCAAGGATCTGGTGCTATTTGAGTTATCCGAGCAATGCACAGTGGCTGCAGTGTTCACGGCTAATGCTTTTTGTGCCGCACCGGTCACCGTTGCCAAACAGCACTTGGCAGTAGCAACTCCACGCTACCTGTTGATTAACACCGGTAATGCTAATGCGGGCACAGGTGATCAAGGTGTTAGCGATGCGTTGGCTTGCTGTAAGGGTGTGGTTAAAAATACGGGCACGACGTTACCCCAAATTTTACCTTTTTCAACGGGAGTGATTGGTGAGAAATTACCGGTTGATACCCTTATTAATGGCATTCCTGCTGCCTATAATGCGCTGACGGAAAATGGTTGGGCAGCGGCGGCTGAAGGAATCATGACCACGGATACTCGAGCTAAAGGTGCCACGGCAAGCTTTGATTATCAGGGCGCTATGATCAATGTGAGTGGTATTTCTAAAGGTTCTGGCATGATCTGCCCTAATATGGCCACCATGCTGGCTTTTGTGGCGACGGACGCGGATGTAGGCGACACGCTACTACAGGAAATTGTGTCACATGCCGCTGAAAAGTCGTTCAATCGTATTACCGTTGATGGTGATACCTCAACTAATGATGCGTGCGTACTGATTGCTTCAGGCACGAGTGCCGCCCCGGTGGTTGAGAAAAGTAATAAAGTACTTTATCAAGGTCTTGTTGATGCGGTGACGGCAGTCTTTAAATCGCTTGCCCACGCCATTATTCGTGATGGCGAAGGCGCAACAAAGTTTGTCACGGTTACTGTTGAGGGTGGTCAAACAGCCGCTGAGTCTTTACAGGTGGCCTATACTATCGCCCACTCGCCACTGGTTAAAACTGCATTATTTGCCAGCGATCCAAATTGGGGGCGTATTCTTGCTGCGGTAGGCCGCGCCGGCCTAATCGAGTTGGATGTGGATAGCATTAATATTTATCTCGATGATGTCTGTATTGTTGAATCGGGTGGTGTTGCGGCAACCTATACCGAGGCGCAGGGCCAAGCGGTGATGGATCAGCAGGAAATTTTGATTCGTGTGGAGCTCAACCGTGGCGACATTAGTGAAACGGTTTGGACCACAGATTTGTCCCATGATTATGTCTCTATCAATGCAGATTACCGCTCATAATAAATGACCTAGACATGGATAAACGTGTGCATGTTGCTGTTGCTGTTATCACCGATAAGAAGGGGCGGGTTTTAATCGCTAAGCGCCCTGAAGATGTCCACCAAGGTGGTTTATGGGAGTTTCCGGGTGGTAAGGTTGAAGATGGTGAAAACACTGAAATGGCTTTGCGCCGCGAGTTATCTGAAGAAATCGGCATTTTGCTTGAGGCCTGTGAACCGCTGCTGGAAATTTATTACGATTACCCTGATAAAGCAGTGCTGTTAGATGTTTACCGGGTTTTTTCTTTTAGCGGTGAAGCCTATGGGCGTGAGCAGCAAGCCGTACGCTGGGTAACGCTTGAGGCGCTTGAAAAATACGCGTTCCCGGAGGCAAATCGACCTATTCTTGAGGTTCTGCCTAAGTTACTCGTTGAGTAAAGCAGTTTATTTTCCGCGCATGGCGGTGCTTGAATTTCAGCGGATTCCAGCGAATCATATAAATCGCATCGATAGGTCAATGGCCTTACAGTCCTTAGTCAATGCGCCAATAGAAATATAATCAACGCCCGTTTGCGCAATGGGGCCGAGTGTTTTTATGGTCACATTACCCGAAGCTTCAAGCTTACACTGCCCGTTGGCAATGGTAACCGCTGCTTGCATGTCACTTAAGCTAAAGTTATCTAGCATAATAGTATCGGCGTTAGCGGTTAATGCCTGTTGCAGTTCATGCAGATTTTCCACTTCGACTTCTACCGGTTTATCTGCTTCGTTAGCGCGAGCTCTAGCAACTGCTTGTGCGATGGAACCGCAGGCGGCAATGTGGTTTTCCTTGATAAGAAAGGCGTCATAGAGACCTATGCGATGGTTAAAGCAACCGCCACAGGTGACCGCGTACTTTTGCGCAATACGTAAGCCTGGGATAGTTTTTCGGGTGTCGAGTAGCTTCACCTTAGTGTTGTTTAGTAGTTTCGCATAATGCTGACATAATGTGGCTGTGCCAGAAAGGGTCTGTAAAAAATTCATGGCACTGCGCTCGGCGGTTAATAGTGTCCGTGCGGAACCGGTTAAGGTGACCAGTGTTTGGTTGGCCGCCACTTGGTCACCGTCGTTAACATGCCACTGTGCAATGATGCTTGGGTCGACCTGTTGGAATACCTCTTGGGCCCAGCCGACGCCACATATGGTGGCGGCCTCGCGGCTAATGATGGTTGCCTTTGCTTGGCTTTCCGGAGCAATGAGTTGGGCGCTAATGTCGCCATTACCAACGTCCTCAGTGAGTGCATCGGAGACGTTTTTTTTAATGGCTAGCGTTATTATGTTTGGCGTTATCATGGTTAGTACGTTAGGTGCCGCAAGTTAGTATTGAGGGTAGTATTTTAGCGTTAATGTATCACCGCGTTGGGTTATCTCAACCTGTTGTAATGCACTCATCCCCAGCAGGATTAAACTGCTCATGTTTGGGTTTATGCTGGCAGCAACCTGCTTTAGGGTAATGTTACCAATGGTTAGTCGCTCCAGCCGTGTTGAGTAAACGGTGATTGTGCCGTTAGCCGTATTGGCGCTGCTACGAAGGCCACGTTTGAGACCGTAGTGCTTGGCAAGGTCGCCCGAAATCACCACGTCAGTAGCGCCGGTGTCGAGTAGGAAATCTGCTTTATGGCCGTTAATACTGCCGGTAAAAATGTAATGCCCCTGGCGGTTACGCTGTAAAACAACCTCCTTTATGCCCGCTTGAGTAGTGTCATAATCAGGTGTTTTATTTGGATTGATCCAGCTGCTTTCGAGGTTGGCGAAGAAAAGCGTTAGCCCTGCCAGTCCGGTAAACCACATGGCAATCCACATACCTTTGGCAAGTTTCTTCCCTGGGGACGATCCGGAGTTTTCCATGTTGAATATTGTCGTCAGAATTGCTGGTTGGCAGGCAAGTATTTAAGTGTCAACTATACGCGTTTAATGGCTGTAATCCCAGCGGCTTGACTAGACTCGTGATTGCCCCTTTTGAGTGTCGAATAATGAACTTCATGTGACTCAGCAGTTAATTTTATTTTTTATCTTGGCTGTAGATAGGGGTGAGATTTTTTGATTTAAAAGGGCTGGCTGAGTCGTTTCGCTAGCGCTGAACCCGGTTACAAAGATTGCTGCGCCTTGGTTGATGAGTTATGGTGGTTACAGGATAATTTTTCTGGAGTATAGATGCGTCTGTCTATTAAAAACCACTGGCTTGATGGCGCTGAGCACATAGTTTCTCCAAACTATAATGAACGGCCCTGTAACCGTATTGATTTGTTGGTTATTCACAATATCAGCTTGCCGCCGGGTGAGTTTGGTGGCCCCTATATTTCCGAACTTTTCACCAATCAACTCCATCCAGAACATCACCCTTATTTTAAGCAGGTAGCCTCGTTAGAGGTGTCGGCGCATGTGTTAATACGCCGTGATGGGCATCCGATTCAGTATGTGCCTTTCGATAAGCGCGCTTGGCATGCAGGGGATTCCTGCTTCCAAAATGAAAAAAATTGTAATGATTTTTCCATTGGTATTGAGTTGGAGGGCGCTGACGATGTGCCCTATGAGGATGCGCAATATCGACGCTTAGTTGAAATCAGCCAGTTACTTATAGGGCACTATGACGGGCTGACGGGTGAGCGTATTAGTGGCCACTGTGATATCGCGCCGGGGCGTAAAACAGACCCCGGAGAAGCCTTTGATTGGGCTTATTATCGGCGACTTTTATAAGGAGCCTCTGAATAAGTCATGACTTATTTTTCAACGGTTAAAATTGCCTGCTTTTTCGTTGCAAATTTTGCCAATAGTCTGCTATCACCTGCATTTCCCGTCTCAATTAAGACTTTTTTCTCTCATTCCTCTTCCGTGCTGAGTTATGCTGAGGTCTCTATAACAAATTGATGTGAGGTCAATAATGACATTGTTGATTTTTTTATTAGCCGTTGGGGTCTATAAACTGCTGGGATGGCACTTTAAGCCAAGTCATGATCAGTGGTTTTTTACTTTTGGTGATTGGCTAGGGCAATGGCTACAGGATTTGCCCCGCTTGTCCATGCTGTTAGTGCTATTAATACCACTTTGTCCTGTTGCGGCGCTATTGGCTGTTACCAGTGACTGGTTATTTGGCTTGGTAGGGTTGTTGCTTCAGGCCATTATTTTAGTTTATGCGCTGGCGCGAGCTAACCTATTTGAGCAGCTGCAAACCTATTTGGGCTATTGGCGTAGTGGTAATCAACAGTCTGCTTTTCATCATGCGGAGAAGATTTTTAGCGAAAATCAAGCTGCTGCTGATGATAGTAGCAGCTTACATGCTCAAGTTTGCCGGGGCTTTCTCAAGCAATGGTTTGAGCAAGTGTTTGTTATTGTTTTTTGGTTTTTGTTGGCGGGCCCCTTGGCGGCGTTATTTGTGCGCCTGTTGAGCTTGTACGAGCAACATTCAAAGGTAATTGATGCATCGCAGTTGTTATATGTGCTGGAGTGGCTGCCATTGCGTTTGCTAGGGCTAACCTTTGCGATTGTGGGTAACTTTGCTTTAGGTTTTAAGGCCTGGTTAGCGGTCTTTAGTGACTGGGCGAAGCCCTCTTGCGCTGTGTTGTTTGATTGGTGTCTGGCATCGATAGGGATAAATGAGCAGGCATTAGTCGATAGTAGTGATGAACAGCAGGCTGAACATTTGGAGGCCGTGCAAAGTTTATTGGTGCGTAGCCTGGTGGTGTGGATGATTGTGGTGGCACTACTTACTATTTTTTAAGCGCGATTAATACGGGTTGAGAGCTTTAGGGCGCCTCTATTAATTGAAGCTGTTCCAGGCTTACAGGAGTTTTTGAGATCAAGGAAGCTTTTTAAAGTCATGCTCATTGCCTGACGTAAAAAGTTAACGATGAGATCGAAGGCTCCTGTAAGCCCCGCAGGGCGAGGGCAAAACCTCCATTCGCTGTGTTGCACTGCTTGCTAAGGACTCAGGCCATTAGCTGTGCAGTGCGCCTTGCGAGATGAAGGTTTTAACTCTCGCTGGTACAAATTTGAATTAATAGAGGCGCCCTTTATGCGTATTGGTATTGATCTGGGCGGTACAAAAATCGAAGCGGTGGTGCTTAATAGTAACGGTGACGTTATTTGTTGTCGGCGGTTACCTACGCCTAAGAACAACTACCAAAGAACATTATCGGATATTGTAGCGTTAGTTCATCAGGTAGAGGCTGATTGCTCGATTATAGGGCAGCGAATTGCCGTCGGGCTAGCTGCGCCTGGGACCATTTCGAGTGAGACAGGCAGCATGAAAAACTGCAATTCAACTTGTTTGAACGGACAGTTCTTATATGAAGACCTCCAGCGGCAGCTAGATAGGCCGGTGCGACTTGCTAATGATGCAGATTGTTTGGCTTTGTCCGAAGCAAACGATGGTGCGGCGATGAATTGCTTCAGCACGTTTGGTGTCATTCTTGGTACTGGCGTTGGAGGGGCGGTGGTTATCAACAAGCAACTACTGCAAGGCCCCAATGGTATTACTGGTGAGTGGGGACATAATCCCATGCCAGCAATGAGTTTTGGGTGGGCGGCCTCGGGACAGTCACGGCGTTGTTACTGTGGCCGCAATGATTGTGTTGAGGCCTGGTTGTCAGGTCCTGGTCTAGAACAAAGTTATTATGATTTAACGGGGCAGCAATTGCCTGCTGAGCAGATTGCCGCTAAGGGAGCGGCTGGTGATCTGTTAGCGGCCCATTTATTGGATCAATACAGTGAAGCGCTGGCAGCGGCATTAGCTGTGGTTATTAATGTGCTTGATCCTGATGCGGTGGTGCTGGGCGGGGGGCTATCTAATATAGAGGCTCTGTATCAACAGGTACCGCAATATTGGCAGCAGTATGTTTTTACAGATCGTTG
>Ga0233427_10003264_pt1 | contig 14403 bp, 17 predicted proteins | sample SI_118_April2016_5_FD_179885 | JGI IMG/M metagenome (GOLD analysis project Ga0233427, IMG submission 179885) | Seawater microbial communities from Saanich Inlet, British Columbia, Canada - SI_118_April2016_100_MG | ecosystem: Environmental > Aquatic > Marine > Inlet | place: Canada: British...
GTTTCCAAATTTTGCAAAAAAAGAAAAATTATTTACAATAAAATTTAGAAATTCAAAATGGTATTCCATAGACTCTTTCAAAGATATGGAAGAAAGTTCAACAGAAATTGAAAAAATAATCAAATAGTGTAATCTATGCACCAGTTCTGTGCAATGTAACCATCATGTATGCCACTTCCTCTACAAATGATTCATCATCACTGGTAGAAGCATATTTTGTTGCATTTTTCCAAAATCCACCATTATGGGAAGATTTTTCAACAATATTCTGTTCTGACAATATTATTGATTATCAAATCATCGGATAATGAATAACCTCAATCAAAATTAACCTATTACTAAAACAGATACACTAGAATATCCATTATTCATAATCCTGTTATGCGTATAGCATGTAGTTTAGGCTCATTATTATCAGTGGAAGAGGTGCTTCAATGTACACAGATAATATCTGATACAAAAATTGATTCAATTTGGATTCCAGAAACATGGGGAATGGAGAATTTTTCAATGTTAGGAGCAGTAGCAAATAACACCAATACTCAAAAAATAGGCTCGTCCATAATCAACATCTACTCCAGAAGCCCATCAACAATAGCCATGGGATCTGCAACCATAGACACTCTCTCAAATGGTCGATTAATCCTAGGACTAGGTACAAGCAGTGTACCAATAGTTGAAGATTTTCATGGAGAAAAATTTGAAAATCCTGTTCAAAGAATGAGAGAATATGTAGAAATTATCAGATTATCTTTAACAAAAAAACAAATCAATTATTCAGGAAAAATTTTTAATTTAAAAAATTTTACTTTATTGATAGATCCAAAAAGAAAATCAATTCCGATTTATTTAGCTGCGATAAATGAAAAAATGGTTAATCTATGTTGGGAAATTGCAGACGGTGTAATTTTTTATTTACGTCCGTTAGAGGAGATGAAGAAAACAATCTCTAAAATGCAATCACAAAAAAATATTGATGTTGCATGTCAAATTATTACATGCATTTCAAATGATTCTGAAGAAGCAATACAACGTGCTAAAAAAACAATAGCATTTTATGTATCTGTTGGTAAAATATATCGAGACTTTTTAGCAAATAATGGATTTAAAAATGAAACCAATAATATTTTTGAAGAATTTAAAAAATCAGGATTTAAATCCAATCATGAACTTGTTACAGATTCTATGTTAAATTCACTTAGTATATCCGGTTCTCCAGAAGAAGCAAAAATACAATTAGAAAAATTTAGAAATGCTGGAATTAACTTGCCAATAATTCAATTCAATCCAATTGGAAATACAATAGAATCATTTTCATTATTGAAAAAAACACTTCTAGATGAGGAATAATGGTAAAAGTAGGGATTGTAGCATATGGAACAACTCCATTTACAAAAGATGATCATAAAATTGAAACAATATTACATAAATCAACAAAGGATTTATTTCAAAAAAATCCAAAAATAGATAAAAAAGAAATTGATGCAGTCTTAATTTCTACAAATAATAATTCAAAATACCTATCGCCAATTTTGTCAGAAATGGTAGGAATTCAACCAAAAATTGCACATTCTATTGAAAGTCTATGTAATTCAGGCACAAATTCTATCGTTTCAGCATTTTCATACATTGCATCAGGTCTAGCAGATATGGTTTTAGTTTCAGGGGCAGAGAGGTATGATAGTCCAGGTCAAATATTAGAATGGGATAACTCCAGAGGAGAATTTAAGCATCCGATATTTTGGGCATCAATTTTTTCAAAATCATACAAAGAAAAATACGGTATTTCAGACGAAGAATTGGCAATAGTTTCTGTAAAAAATCACAAACAAGCAAGCAAAAATCCAAATGCATTATCAAAAAAAACATACACAGTGGAAGATGTTATGAATTCTAAAAAATTAACAGATGATCTAAAACTATTAGATTGTTCAAGACCATGTACTGGAAGTGCATCAATTTTACTGGCATCTGAAGAAATTATGAAAAAATATACAGACTCACCAACATGGATTACAGGAATAGGACAAAAAACAACTTCTGCAGGATTTACAAAAAACACTTCACTATCATCTATGGAATCTACTAAAATTGCAGGGCAATCAGCATTAAACATGGCAAATCGTGATATTTCAGAAATAGATATTGCAGAAGTTCATGATGCATTTTCAGTTTGTGAACCGATGATATTAGAATCCATAGGATTCACAGAACCTGGAAATGGAATGAATATGATAAAAAATTTACATCAAACAAATAATTTTAAAATCAATCCACGGGGAGGTTTAATTGGATGTGGACATCCATTAGGTGCAACAGGAATTTCACAAACTATAGAAATTATTGAACAATTACAAAATAATGCAGCAGGTCGTCAAACAGATAATCCAAAAACAGGTTTAATTCATAACATGTCTGCTGCTGCTACATCATCCACAGTTTTGGTTTTAGAGAAATGAGTTTTGAAAAAGAGTTAGAACAAGGACGATTTTATATTCCTGAATGCTTAGCATGTAAAAAATTAGTATGGCCACCATCAGAATTTTGTGATAATTGCAATGAGGAAACATCATTGAAAAAAGAGGAATTTGAGGGTAAAATTATCGAATTTTCTAGACAAAATGAGGAGTATTTTTGCGTGGTAGAATTTGGTGATTCAATTAGGATAATGGCTAAGATGATAGCACTCCCAAAAAAGGACCAAATTGTAAAAATTTCAAAATGTGGTATTTCTGAAGGAAGTTACTTTTTTCAGGTCATTTAAATTTTGTAAAAATATACGGAGTTTCAACATTTTGATCAAAAGTCCATACTGTAGGCAATGAAACAGTATCAAGCACATCTAATTGATTTTCTTCAATAAGAGAACTCCAACCACCATTTGATAAATTTCCAGATAACTGTCTTTTAGTATCACTTCCTGCAAAAACAATTCCAGTACTCATTTTCAAATTACTAATTGAATTAATTTTTTTGATAATGCTAGTTGCTAAAATATCTCCACCCATTTGAGCAAGACCTCCAATGAAAAACACAGGTTTTTTTAAATTTAATTTAGAATATTCAAATTCCAATGCGTCCTCACATTTTGGATTAAAATTTTGATTTGTCTGGGAACATATGGTATTTTGTAAATTTACAAGTACATCATCAATTTCAATACTATGAGAATTAAAATTTAATATTTTTCCACAGTATGCAATTCTACCATCACCTGATCCTATATCTACAAGTTCCAAATAACCTAATTTTTTTGCTACCAAAGACATAACATATGCAGACATAATCCATGTTGGATAAAATGGCTGACAGCTTGAACCATGTTTAATGCTGTTTAACCAATAATCATTGATATCTCCTTCGTATACCATACATGGTATATCAAGAATATTTTTCTCAAAAGAATTTAGATAGATAGGATTTTCTTGTGCAAATGTGTGTAATTGTGCTAAATTTTGTTCGTCAATTGGAAATTCCTTTGAGGAATCTAAGGGAATTACTTCCTGAATATGGGCATTTCCATCATAATTATTTGCAAAGTTTTGTTTTATCCTGACTAAATTATTAACTATTTCATTAATCATTAAAATTCTAAAATAATTGGGTATGATAAACTCATTGAAATTAGGATGGATTTTTAGATATAATTTGAGAGATTTCTTGTTGAATTTTATCTAATTCATTTATTGTATTTTTTTCCAATTCCTTAATTTGTTTAATCTCCTCATCAGTTGGTTCCATCATTAGTTCAAAACTGAGATGTTTTAAAATATTAAGATATGAGTCACGTTTTTCAAATAATTTTTCTAGATCAAATTGTGACATGAAAAATTATCAATTTATCAAGTATATAGAAATTGAGTCAAACAAAATTAGCAATATATTGAGTAATAGTGTAATAACCTGCTTTACTATATCTAATTTAATAAAAAATGACTATGAGAGGGAAATTTAGATCAACAACAATAATAAAACAAAATTTTTTAGAAAAAAATAACAATCATCAGAAAGCAGCTAAGACACGTAGACAACGAGGATATCAATGGGAAGATACAATTGTAAAGAGATTTAAAAAAACAGAAAATTGGAAAGCATTCAGATTAGGCTCACCAAGCATTGCATTGCCAGATGTATTAGCAGTAAATACAAAACAAAGTACAATATTCACCATCGAAGCAAAATCGGGAACAAGCACCTCATTACCAGTGCCAGCAGATCAAATTGAGCGATGTTTAGAATGGATTAAAACATTTGATATTTACAAAAAGAAACAGGTCCTATTGGCATTCAAATTTTTATCAAAAAAACGAATAGATGTTGGAGTTTACAAAAATAGAGAATTAAGAGAATTTTTTAAAATTTGGGACGAAACATTAGAAATTACTGACTGTGTTTGTACATATGATGGGAAAATATATTCCAAAATAAATGGAAAGAGAAAAGAATTGGATTTGAAAGAATGTAAAATGCCATTTAAAACAAAACAGAGAACTAGTGCCTAACCATATTTTATTTTCAAATGATTATTAAGGATAGAAGTACAAAAAATGGTATGTCTGAAGATAATTCAAAAGATGAACAAATTGAATCGACTAATGAATCACTATTAGAAACAGTATCAGATGCAGAAGTTAATTCAAGAATAAGTTTTGAAGAATTTACTGACGAAAGAGCATTGATTAGCCGTGATGCCTTTGGGAAAAAACAGATGAAAATCAAGGTTTTAGAAGTCTCCGATGAAAATCCAGTCTTAAAATGGAAATTTGGTGATCGTGTAAAAGTGACTAAAATACTCATCACTGTTAAACATCTCACCACACAAGAAGTTGAAGAAGCTGAATTTGATATCGAAGAAATAGAAAGAGAATTATCTGAAAAAAGGCACTACACATCTACAAATAGATGGATTCCAACAGGAGACATCAAAAATGGTTACGTTATAGGCGACAAACATACAAGATTAATCAGCGATGCCGCAGCTTTGGATTATATCGTATTTTAATCATAAACTAATTTACACTCAAAATTTTTGCTGAAAAACATTATAAACATCACAATTTGAAAATCATTATGAGTGCAAGAGAATTTGATGTGAATGGCACAGATTACACTATCACTATTACTGATCAAGTAATTGGACACGTAAATAATTTAAAAAATCTATACAATGCAGCATACGAAGATCCAGAAAGCTTTGAAGATGTTAGTTCTGAAATATCCAGTACAATTACAGATATCGCAAGCACGGTTGAACCAGAAGTAGAAGACAGTGATCTTGATGGATTAATTCAAGAGATCATAAAAGCAGTAGATAACAAGGCTGCAGAAATAGAAAAAGAATTATCTGCAAAAGAAAAACCTACAAAAAAATCAAAATCTAAAAAATAATCCCAAATTGACCTTAAAATCAGATAAAATTAGGGTAAGGGATAAATTCTAATCAAAATTATACTACTAAGGATATGTCTAAAAGTTGTGAATGTGGAATATGTGATCACCATTATGAATCAGAATGTATTGAAAAAGAATGCAAATGCTGTTTAAATTTTCATGAAAGATCAGGACCTAAAAGGAAATAATTAATTTTTATAACAAGTACATTTTTTTGAAAGATGTTTTGAACATCCAATTAATTTATGATCCCTACAACCACATAAAACACATTTTTTTTGTTCAGTCATAAATTATCTAACAATTCTTTGACATTATTAATCATATTTTTATTTTTTAGTGCTTCTAAAATTTTTAATCTCATATTTTTAATTCTAGATACATCATTAGAGTATAATGGAGCCATTGTAGTAATTTCTTTTTCAAATGAATAATCATCCAAATATTTTAAAAATTTTGTTTTGATGATCTTAAAATCAGGATTAGGAATTTTATCAAGATCAGTTTTATGAGAAATCACTCTGATGAAACCATTTATTTTTAACATTTCTTTTTCAATTTTAGCAAGATCACCGGGTTTATCCTCAATTTTTTCAAGAATATGATATGAATCAACAATATGAGTTAAAATTTTTTTGAGATGTTCTACGTATGTAACCACAATTATATCAAAAATATACATGCATCTAAAGTTTAGGAAATTAGCTAGACTCGTGTAAATGTTTCACGTTTGCTTTAAATTATTAGCAATTATCAACAATTACACATGAAGGAAGATGCTTATCTAAAATGTGTGAATCCAAAATGTGGCTTAGAATACCCAATTACAAGCACTAATGTTCAATGTGATAATGGACACGTATTAGATGTAAAATATAAAAATAAACCATCGGAAAAATTAAAAGATACATTTTATGAAAGAAGGAATTCCAAAGGTAGTATATTTAATGAAAGTGGAATTTGGAGATTTAGAGAATTATTAAATTTTTGTCAAATTGATACAGAAAATCAGGAGGAATGTTCAAAATTTTTAGTCTCATTAGATGGTGCTGAAGGAAGACAATCCAAGCCTTATCAAATGTCTAGAGCCGCAGAATTTTTAGGAGTAGATAAAGAAAATTTATGGCTACAGCCTGAAGGATACAATCCAAGTGGTTCTTTCAAAGATAATGGAATGGTTACAGCTGTAACTCATGCAAAACTAGTAGGTGCAAAAAAAATTGTTTGTGCATCAACTGGAAATACTTCAGCTTCAGCTGGAATGTTTGCAGCTAACGAAGGAATAGATTGTGATGTGTATATTCCTGCAGGACAAATTGCTCCAGGAAAACTCAGTCAAGCATATCAATTTGGAGCTCAAATTGTACAAGTTGAAGGTAATTTTGATGATGCATTAAAACAGTCTTTAGATGACGCAAAAAATCATAATGGATATACAGTTAATTCAGTTAATCCATTTAGAATAGAAGGTCAAAAAACAATTCCATTTAGAGCATTAGAATATTTGAATTGGGAAGTTCCAGATTGGATTGTTTATCCAGGGGGAGCTTTAGGAAACACATCAAGTTGTGGAAAAGCGTTGATGGAGTTATATGAATGGGGATGGATTAATAAAATTCCAAGAATTGCAGTAATTAATTCAGAAGGAGCTAGTACATTATCAGATTTGTATAATGGAAAATTTGAAGATGAAGAATTAAGATGGAATAAAGGAAATCCCAACACAGAATTAATTTCAAAATATTATGATCATTTAGATAAAGAAGGAATCAGACCTAAGACTAAAGCAACAGCTATTCAAATTGGAAGACCTGCAAATATTTTGAAGGGTTTACGAGCTTTAGAATTTACCAACGGTGTAGCAACAACTGTAACAGATTCTGAAATGTTAGATGGAATGTCGGTGGTAGGTCTTAATGGATTTGATTGTGAAATGGCATCAGGTGCATCAGTTGCAGGAATTAAAAAACTGATGAATGAAGAAATAATTAAAAAAGATGAAACAGTTGTAGGAATTCTTACAGGCAGGCAAAAAGATGCCATGATTCCTGTTGATTATCATAGTAATTCTCAAAACACATTTGCAAATCCTCCAAAAAATTAGCCTCAATTTTAGGCTCAAATAGTAACAAAAAATTAAATTAAATGAAGAGTTTAAATCCATGAATTGTTAAATTAGTATACCAAAAGATGGTGCAAAAAAACTAAATGAGTTATACCCGTTACAATAAACTTTCAAGGAGAATATTATGGTAGATTTGTGGATTGAAATTTCAGCCTTAGCTGTTTTAATAGGATTATCTGGATTTTTCAGTGGATTAGAAGTTGCATTAGTAGGAGTAAGAAAATCAAAAGTAGTTCAATTATTTAATGAAGGAAAAAAAGGTTCTAAAGCATTACACAAATTAAAAATGAATCCAAGTTGGATGATGTCAAGTGTAAATCTTGGAAATAATTTAGTAAATGTTGGAGCATCTGCACTTGCAACTAGTGTTGCAATCAGAATGTTTGGTAATGATGGACTAGGAATTGCTGTTGGAATTATGACATTTTTAATTTTGGTGTTTGGAGAAATAACTCCCAAAACATATTGTAATGCAAATTCAACAAAAGTTGCATTAAGATATGCACCAGTATTACTTGCTTTTAGTTATGTGTTTTATCCAGTAGTAAAATTCTTTGAAATTATTACAAGAGGAGTGGTAAAAATAACAGGTAGTAGTTACACCCCTCCTCCAATAACAGAAGAAGAAATCAAAGGAGTAATTGATCAAGGATTAGCAGAAAAAGCATTAGAAAAAGAAGAAATGGAATTAGTGCATGGTGCATTAAATTTTGATGATACGGTAATTCGTTCAGTCATGACACCAAGAACAAAGATGTTTACACTAAATTCAAAAATGTTATTGTTTGAAGCTTTACCACTAATTAATCAAAGTGCACATTCAAGAATTCCAATTTTTGGAGATACTAGTGATGATATTGTAGGATTCATTCATGTAAGAGATATTTTAAAAAAATTAGAAAAAGAAAATGACGAAGTAGTAAGTTTAGAACAAATAGCAAGAAAACCAGTTTTTGCATCACAAGAAAAAATGGTTAGTGCATTGTTAAAAGAAATGAAAGGTAGAAAAACACACATGGCAATTGTAGTAGATGAACATGGAGGTGTGGAGGGACTAGTTACTCTAGAGGATTTGTTAGAGGAAATTGTAGGTGAAATAGAAGATGAAACGGATGTCCTAAAAGAAAAAGGATATGAAAGAATTGATCAAGATACAATAATTACAAATGGAGATATTGAGATTGACATAATTAATGATCTCTTTAAAACAAAAATTCCAGATGGAGATGATTATGCATCACTTAATGGATTACTTCATGAAAAACTACAAGATATTCCTCAAGAAGGAGATAAAATTGAAATTGAAGAATTGCGAATAGTTGTCGATAAAGTTGCAAAAAATATTCCAAAAAAAATTAGAATTGAAAAAATTAAAAATTAATCTTTTTTAGCAAAATATTTTTGTAATTTTTGTTTTTTCTCAGTCATATTGAAAATAGATTCAGTGTGGGAAAATGCTTCTTTATAGGATTTGTCAAACAACATTGCTTGCATCAACATATGGTTTTCAGGAATTACAATTCCTGTTTGATCATCAGAGTACATCATTTGTACAGTGTCACCAATGGATGTAGTCATATTTGCATGAATGTGAATCATATTTGTATCAGTGAAATTAAATCCCATATTTTGAGCATAATCACGAACATCTTTGGTACCTTTTGCAGTCCAAAGTGTCGCTACACCAAATTCATCAACAAACAAATCATGAATTTCAGATGGTTTTGGTGCAGTATTTTTGAATCGAATGTCCATTATATGCAAGTGCATTTGTCTAGTAGGAACTTTAATTGCACGAACGTATAATGGTGCATCTTTACCAAAATACAATTTAACATCATCACCATGATGGGGTTTTTCGCTCATCTCGATAGTATCTGAAACATCTTTTTCAGTTTGTTCAAGATCAGCCCATCTTCTAACCAAAGTCACATCAAATCGAATTAATTCATCCCCAAATTTTTCACGTAAAGGTTCCAAGATTCTTCCCATTCCAGTTACATTACAACTACCTTGCATGACATGTTTTTTATTTAATGCGAGATCATAATTTGCACGAGAATTAAAAAGTAAATCTGAAACAGATTCTGAACCAATTGTAGATTCACCACCCTGATAAATTGCAGGAATATTTTTTGGTTCATACAATGATTTTTTATTTTTATAACCATGGCCTCCAGGTGCTGCATCAATTACAAGATCACATTCATCTAATGCAGATTCAATACTTCCAGATATTTTATAATCTGAAAAATCATTTAATTTTTTTTCGGGGACATATACATTAAGACCACGAGAAATAGCAACATTTACTTTTTCATCGGGAGAATACTTTCCAATACCAATAACAGTAATTTCAGGATCATCTTTTAGAAATGAAGTAATTCTACTACCAATTGAGCCATATCCATTAATGAATACTTTTTTCACACATTATCTCAGATTATCTTACTTATTTACGTAATTGAACAAAGGACTAAATGTCATTAGAAAAATAAAAATTATTGATTCACGCTCCATCTCTGGCCATAGGTGCAATTATTGCATCTGTTGTAATTATAGGAGTAATTTTTGGTTTCAATAACACAACAAATGAATTAGAAATTTTACCTACACCAGCAATTGGACCTGCAGAACCAGAAGAAATTACAATGAATACTTTTGTATCAAATGGTTCACCTGTTTTAGGTGATCCTAATGCCCCAATAACCTTAGTAGAATTTGGAGATTATCAATGCCATTATTGTAATGTATTTTTTGATACTATTGAAAAAGACATTATGAAAAATTATGTAGATACAGGAAAAGTAAAGATAATTTTTAAAGATTACAACATAATCGGTCCAGATTCAATAAATGCTTCACACGGTGCACATTGTGCAGGAGAACAAGAATTATTCTGGGAATATCATGATATATTGTATTCAAATTGGACAGGGGAAAATAATGGATGGGCATCACCAAGAAATCTAACAATGTTTGCAAATGAAATTAATGTGAATATGGAACAATGGAGCGAATGTATGGATGAAAAACCACATTCTAAAACAATTATTGAAAGTAATAATGATGCTCAAGCATTAGAATTAACAGGTACACCAGCATTTTTTGTTATTACTGAAGAAGGAAAGGTAACAAAACTATTTGGTGCACAGCCATTTGAGATATTTAAAAAAGTATTTGATGAGCAATTAGAAAAATAGCGATCTTATGTCATTAAAATAAGAAAATGACTAAAAAATACTGTTCCTAGTTAATCAGAATTTACAACAAATACTTAATTACTCAATTATTAGACGAAGCTTATGACAGCCGGTATTGATGATGTCGCAATATACATTCCAAGATTGTATTTGGATGCAGCAGATTTTGCAGATGCAAGAGGGCTAGATCCAGTAAAATTACAAAAAGGTCTAGGTGTTTCTCAAATGGCAATTGTAGATGCAAATCAAGACCCAGCATGTTTGGCTGCAAATGCATGTTTACGAATTATGGAGAAAAATAACTTAGCACCAGATGATATAGGTAGATTATACATCTCAACAGAATCAGCATTTGATGAATCAAAAGCAATGAATTCCTATGTTATTGGAATGTTAGAACAGGTCTACGGTCAAGGGTCTTTTGAACACTGTGGTGGAGTTGAAACAAAATTTGCATGTGTAAGTGGCTCATATGCACTATATGACAACACAAATTGGATAAGAGCAGGAGAATCAGAAGGTAAAAGTGCATTAGTTGTTGTTTCAGATATTGCAAAATATGACATGGGTTCTAGTGGAGAGATGACACAAGGTGCAGGTTCAGTTGTAATGTTGCTAAATGATAATCCAAGATTATTAGAATTTGATCCTAAAGTTACAGCAACATCAATTAAAGATGAATATGATTTCTATAGGCCATTCGGTAAAGAAACACCAATTGTACATGGACAATATTCAAATTTACTATACATGATTCAAGTTAGAAAAGCATTAGAAGCATATAAGAAAAAAGTTATTTCAACAAATTTAATTCAAATAAAAGAAGGGGAAACAATTTTAGATCATATGGATTACATTAACATGCACTTACCATACAGTAACATGGGCAAAAAAGCATTAGCATATTTGGTCAGACATGAATGGCGTCAATTACCAAGATGGAAAAAGATCCTAGAACAAATTGGAATTGAAGAACCAATACCAAAAGATCCACGTGGAACCATAGAATCAGTATTGGGAGACGAAGAATTTATGGCAAAAGACCATGAATTTACAAAAATGTTTACAAAAACACAAGACTATCAAGACGTATACGAATCAAAACTATCAAGTTCATTAATTGCATCAACTATGATTGGAAATTTGTATACAGCATCATTATACTTAGGATTTAGAAGTAGTTTGGAATTTGAATATCAAAAAGGCGTTGATTTAGAAGGTAAAAGAATTGGATTTGGATCATATGGTAGTGGAAGTAGTGCAATGGTTTTCAGTGGAGTAGTACAACCAGAATACAAAGAAATTGTTAAAGCCATGAATTTAGAGGCAGAGATTGGACCAAGAAGAAGGCTAACCTGGAGTGAATATGAGGATTTACACGAAAATAAATTAACTCCAGAAGAATCAAAGATGCATACAAAGAAAGAATTTGTTTTAGTAGATGTTAAGACTGAAACTGAAAGTAGAGGAGAAAGACGATATGTCTTTACAAGTTAACCTACATCCATAGAACAAAAACATAGAAACACATTCATTCGAAATATGTACCAATCTTTTATTATTCTCAAGGATAAGAATTACTACAGAATACATGTCAAAACAAATGCAAACACCATGTAAGGAGTTAGTATTAGACAAAATACTAGAAAAACCTACTACCTTTATGAAATTGGTTTCTGAATGTCAATGTGCTACTGAAACTGTTGAAAAATATCTGTCGATCTATATTGAAAAGAATTCCATTAAACAAAAAAAAGGCAAATTTAGAGTGTTATACTCTCCAGAATTAGATGAAGAAATAGTGGAATTTTATGAAATACTATTAAATCCAACTACTAAAGCAATCTTGTTAGTTTTACTAAAATCAAATTTAGCACTATCTCAAATTGAATTAGTTGCAACAATTGAAAAATCTAATCCATCAATTTCTCGAGGATTAAAAGTACTTCTTGAAAAAAGATGGATAAAAAGAAACTACCACGCACCATTCAGTACTTATCAGATATCCAATAAAACAAAATTATTTGATATTTTAGAAAAGACATATCCACGGATTGCAACTAATTTTGAACAATTTGATTTGTGTTATCCAAAACCAAAAATTTTTCTAGATGTTTATCAATAATTTTAAAATCGATGAATTAATCAATGGATAGATATCAAATAAAGTATTGAAATCATTATTCATTACTGGGACGGATACAGATGTAGGTAAAACATACATCACTGCAGGATTAGCCATAACTTTACGAAAAATGGGTATTGATGCAGGAGTGATGAAACCGTTTGCAGCAGGAATAAAACAAAAAAAAGGATTCAAATCAGAAGATGTTGAAATTTTATCTAATGCAGCACAAATTAATGATCCTGAAGAATTACTGAATCCTCAATTTTTTCCAATTTCTGCATCACCATATACGGCATGGAAAAAATTAAAAATTAAGCCAAAAATTCCATTAATTATTTCTAGTTTTAAAAAATTATCAAAGAATCATGAAATGATACTTGTTGAAGGGATGGGAGGTACGATGACTCCAATTCTCAAAGATTACTTTGTTACAAATTTAATAATAGATATGAAAATTCCTACAATAATTGTAACACGAAGTAAAGTAGGTACTGTCAACCATACATTGATGACAGTAAAAATGTGTCAAAAATACAAAATTCCAATTAAAGGAATCATAATCAATAATTTTGATAAAGGATACCCAATCAATCAATTAAAAAAAGACTTGGAAAATTTGACTGGAATCAAAGTTTTAGGCTCTATTCCATTCATTAAAGATATGAGTGATAAGTCACTGTACAGAATTTTTAAAAAAAATATAGACATGAAATCCATATTAAAATAATCAAATTCTCAAAATTTTAAATTTATTGGATTTTCCAACATTAGAAAATTGTGCAATCTCAAAAATTATTTTTGAAAAAGAATTATTTCCTTTAGATAAAACAAATGATTTGGAATCAATAGGAATATCTTCAGATAATACTACCCAAATATTGTCTTTGTATGGCTGGATTTCATTTAATTGAGAAATTTTTTCATCTATAATTTTTTTGTCTGAGGATTTTGGAATTAAAATCAAGAGAGTCATTTTAGCATCTTTTTCCAATGTTCTAACATCAGGAATTACAATATCTAATTCTAATCCCTCATACTCAATTTTTCTTTGACTATTTAGAAGAGCATTCGTAAGCAAATAATGGAGTAATCCCGTGGCTAAAATTCCCACAGATTCTTCTTTTTTATCCATCGATATTATTTTCTCATAACAATTTTCAATTATTTCATCAATAACAATATCAAATTTTTTTTCAGAAATTAATTTTGGGATAGTATTAGATTTTTCAATATATTCAAAAAGATAGTCTTTGATAGGGTTTTCTTCATCAGACATAGATTTTTACAATTTTCTCTCCATTATAATCTAATTATTTTTATGTCAATAATTTCTATAATATTAGATATGGATTTTTTTAAAAATAAAATTAAAAAATTTCAGGAAAAAAAATTAGATGAAATCTTATTTAAAATACAATTTCACGAGTCAACTAAAAAGAAATTAGAAGAACAGGTACAAAATACAGATTTTCATGATGACAAAATTTCAAAGGATATCTCATATCATTCTCAAATGATAGAAATTTGGAAAGGTAATGAAAAAAAATTGCGTAAAC
>Ga0233427_10003266_pt1 | contig 14398 bp, 13 predicted proteins | sample SI_118_April2016_5_FD_179885 | JGI IMG/M metagenome (GOLD analysis project Ga0233427, IMG submission 179885) | Seawater microbial communities from Saanich Inlet, British Columbia, Canada - SI_118_April2016_100_MG | ecosystem: Environmental > Aquatic > Marine > Inlet | place: Canada: British...
GCCATCGTGGCGAAGAAGCGACGCCGTGACGATCAGAACGCCAACGATGATCGCTACGAGGACCAATAACCGCTCGTTTCGGCGCGTCGAGTCGGTGGCAGGACCCGAGGTAGCCGACAGATTGCGCATCACAGCCAACCTGTCGGCTCCAGTCCTCGTTTTGTGACGACACACTCGACCAATGGTCGCATGAGCCGTCGGAAAAGCTTCAAATTCGGGCCTTAGTGGAACTGCTCTTCTTCGGTGCTGCCGGCAAGGGCCAGTGTGGATGCATTGCCGCCGGAGACGATCGTAGCAATCTTGTCGAAGTAGCCTGCGCCGACTTCTCGCTGGTGCTTGACAGCGGTGTAGCCGTCGCCTTCCATGGCGAACTCGCGCTCCTGCAGCTCAACATAGGCCGTCATGTCCTTAGCCGTGTAGCCCTTGGCGAGCTCGAACGCCGAGGTGTTTAGGGCGTGCCAACCGGCCAGCGTGATGAACTGGAAGGCGTAACCCATCGCACCGAGTTCACGCTGGAACTTGGCGATGTCATCGTCATCAAGATGAGCCTTCCAGTTGAAGGAAGGCGAGCAGTTGTAGCTCAGCATCTGATCGGGGTAGACCGCCTTGACAGCCTCAGCGAACTCGCGGGCCTGGGCGAGGTCAGGAGTCCCCGTCTCGCACCAGATCAGGTCGGAGTAGGGGGCATAGGAGATGGCACGCTTGATCGGCGTCGCCATCCCAGGCTCGGTGTAGTAGAAGCCTTCGGCCGAGCGCTCGCCGGTGAGGAACTCCTGGTCCCGCTCGTCTACGTCGGTGGTGATGAGGTTGGCCGCCAGGGCATCGGTGCGGGCAAGCACGATGGTCGGCACGTCAGCGACATCCGCTGCCAGGCGAGCAGCGGTCAGCGTCGTGATGTGCTGCTGGGTCGGAATGAGAACCTTGCCGCCCATGTGACCGCACTTCTTCGCTGAGCTGAGCTGATCTTCCCAGTGAACGCCGGCAGCCCCGGACTCGATCATGCCCTTCATAAGTTCGTAGGCATTGAGGGGGCCGCCGAAGCCAGCTTCGGCGTCGGCCACGATCGGCAGCATGTAGTCGATCGATGGATTGCCATCAGTCTCGCTCCACTCGATCTGGTCAGCGCGACGCAGAGCGTTATTGAGACGGGCCACGACGGAAGGCACCGAGTTGGCGGGGTAGAGCGACTGGTCGGGGTAAACCTGACCAGCGAGATTGGCGTCACCGGCGACCTGCCAGCCCGACAGATAGATGGCAGGGAGGCCACCCTTGGCGTAGTTGATGGCTTGGCCACCGGTCATGGTGCCGAGGGCATGGACATAGTCCATAGTGTTGACACGGTCCCAAAGCTTCTCGGCGCCTTGGCGCGCGAGTGTGAACTCTGGGGCAACGGATCCGCGAAGGCGAACCACATCTTCTGCGGTGTAGTCACGGGTGACACCGTTCCAACGAGGATTCTCGGCCCAGTCCTTTTTGAGGGCTGCGACCTGCTCGTCAAAGCTCGGGTTCATTTGAATTCTCCTTGGAAGTTTCACGCCGGGTTCGTTGCCGGCGCAGGTGGGTTGGGCTAGTGCAGCCCAGCGGTTTGATGGGGAATGAAGTCGGCGAGGTCTTCGGCAAGAACTAGATCCAGGAGGATCGAGAAGGCTTCGTCAAAGCGCCCTGACGACCACTCGGCTTCGCCGAGAGACTTGCGTAAGTTCTGGTGCTCGCTAGTAGCGAGTCGACGAATAAGTGCCTCATCAACGGTAAATCCGTTGGTGAGTTCAATGCCATGATGACGCCACTGCCAGACTTGAACCCGACACAATTCGGCCATGGCGAGATCTTCGATGTGATCGTCGATGGCGACTGCACCGGTTCCGGCTAACCATTCGCCGAGGTAGTGCATCCCGATTCGAAGGTTGCGACGGAGCCCGGCTTCAGTACATTCCCCCCGGGTGGTCGTTATGGCCAGCAGGTCGCCGGCGGTCACGTAGACGTCGTCGCGCTGGACCTCGATCTGGTTGGGGCGATAGCTCAGGACACGGTCGAACTCGGCTTCGGCGAGGGAAACGACTGCGGGGTGAGCAATGCGGGTGCCGTCGAAGCCATCGCCGGCTTCACGGCGCTTATCGACCGTGACCTTTCGCAGGGCAGCGGCGGTGCGGTCGGGGTTGATCGGGTCGGGCACTATGCCCGACATGCCACCGAGTGCGTGTGCTCCTCGGCGGTGACACACCGAGACCAGTAGTTCTGTGAACGAACGAATGAAGGGCGTGGTTGCGCTGAGATCAGCGCGATCGGGGAGTACGAACGACGAATCATTGCGGAACGACTTCACGATCGAAAACAGGTAATCCCAGTTTCCGGTGTGGAGACCGGTGATGTGGTCACGCAACTCGAAGAGGATCTCGTCCATCTCGAAGGCCGCAGCGATCGTCTCGATAAGGACGGTGACTCGGATGGTGCCGCGGTGCAGTCCGAGTCGTTCCTCAGTGAACTGGAGAACATCGGACCAAAGCCGAGCGTCAGCAGCGCTTTCGAATTTCGGTAGATAGAAGTAGGGCCCTGTTCCGGCAGCGATGGCGGGTAGGGAATTGTGGAAGGCACATACGGCGAAGTCGAACAGGCTGGCTGCAACCGACTCGCCGTCGATCTTCATATTGGACTCGTCGAGATGCCAGCCCCGGGTGCGGACCATGATCGCAGCAGCGTCAGGACCTGGGGTGCGAATTTCGCCGTGAACGATGGCGGTGAGGGTGCCAGCGTACGCGTCGCGAAGATTTGCTTGTCCCGAGAGAACGTTGTCCCAGTTGGGTGTCGTGGTGTCTTCGAAGTCGGCCATGAAGACATTGGCGCCAGAGTTCAGTGCCTCGACCATCGCCTCGCGCCGCACGGGACCTGTGAGCTCTGTGCGCCGGTTGGTCAGATCAAGCGGAGGGGGAGCAATGTGCCATTCGCCCGAGCGAATGTAGGCGGTCTGGGGATCAAAGGATGGGCGGGCTTGGTCAGCAAATCGTTTGGCTGCATCGGCGTGGTTGGCTAGCAAGACATTTCGACCCGGCTGAAACGCGCGGTGGAGATCGACGAGAAACTCCTGGACGTCAGGCGTCAGGACCGAGTCCACCAAGCGGTGAGGAGTTAAGTCGACGCTATGCAGCACGTCAACAGCCGTTGTCATGTAATGAGCTTCGGCGCGAATGGCGAGAAGAACAACGTGATTTGTGGCCTCTTGAGTGGAGAAGGTTTGCGTTTTTCGAAAAACCTGTCACTCTTTCGGTCATGGATGATGACTTTGACCTCCTTATCTTGGGAAACCGCATCCGCCATGCCCGGCGTCGGGCGGGCGCGACGCTTGCAGATTTGAGCGAACGGGTCGGCCGGCCGGTCCCGTATCTGTCACAACTTGAAAACGGGAAGGTCGAGCCGAAACTTTCGCTAGTCGGTGCCGTAGCCTCCGCACTCGACACCACTACGGCTGACTTGCTCGACAACTCACCGCCTAGTCGTCGTGCTGAGCTCGAGATCGCCATTGAGCGGGCGCAGGCTGATTCTCGCTACGCAGCACTCGGCCTCTCTCACCTGAAGCCCTCCGCCAAAATTTCTGATGATGTGCTCGAACACGTGGCCGCCCTCTGGACGGCATACACCGATCACCCGTCCGCTCCTCCGACGTCTGACGAAGCCGCTGTGCGTGCCCGTTCCGCCAACAACGCACTACGCGACGAGATGAGCGAGCGGGGAAACTATTTCGCCGAGATCGAAGCCGTTGCAGCTCGAGCGCTTGCTGCTGCGGGGTACTCCGGTTCGGGCCCGATATCTGAACGAGTGCTCACGGAGTTGGCGTCTTGGTGCGGCTTTCGCATTGAGCGAGTCAATCACATGCCGCGAAGCGCTCGCAGCATCACCGATCGTCGCGACAAGATCATTTTTATCCCAGACCGTGGCGGACTGAAGATCCGCCAGGCGCGCAGTGTTGTGCTCCAGACGCTGGGTCACTTTGCGCTGGACCATGCCGAGACCTCAGACTTTGCCGGGTATCTCCGCCAGCGGATCGAATCGAACTACTTCGCCGCCGCCGTGCTCGCCCCAGAGCAAGCAGCTGTCACATTCCTGAAGGAAGCTGACGAAGCGGAAGACATCTCTGTCGAGGATCTCAAAGAGGTCTTCTACATTTCTTACGAAATGGCAGCACATCGGTTCACTAATCTCGCCACCCGGCACTTCGATATCCCGTGCCACTTTCTCCGCACGGATTCGGAGGGCGTGATTGACAAGGCGTACCAGAACGACGACATCAACTTTCCGACCGCAACCGATGGAGGGCATGAGGGCGAGCGCGTGGCCCGCCAGTGGGGAAGCCGGCAGGCCTGGAATGCCACCGGCAGCTTTTTGCTCCATAGCCAGTACACCGTCACAGATGATGGCGAATACTTCTGCACCACCTACATCGAGACCGAAGGAAGTCGTAACCCCCATGCGATTTCGCTCGGTACTCCGGTGCACTACGCCTCCCGGTTCCGGGGCAGCGATACCTTGCGCCGCGAGTACGCCCGAGCCCGCGAACTCGAGCCGGACCCGGTCCTCATGGAACAGTGGCAAGAGTTTGCTTGGCCATCAGCGGCGGAGCGCTCACACGTCCTGTCGGCTCTGCCTCCGTCGAGTCGGCAGTTCACCCCATTTCCAGGAATTGACCTGCTCGACGTCTATCGCTTCCTCGAACGCCAGCGCCGCTCCCGTCGAACCTGAACAACGCACGGCTGGGGACAGTCCCCAAACGTGCGTTGCCACAGAGATGATTATTTACGCTGTGCTGTTTATTTACGCTGGTTTATTTACGAACGCTCATTGTTAGAACGCTAGGGGGGACGACCAAACGGCTACGTCAACGAGACAAAATGACGAGATGGTCGATGACGTTGATGGCGATGTGCACGGTCGCTCGGCGTGGATTGTCGAGTCGGAGCGCCAGGACGTTGTAGCCCGCGGAGCGAAGCTCGCCGGTGAGCTCTTCGCCACCAGTGGCTATCTGCACGCGAGGCCGTTCGGCGCTGAGTTCGACGAGAGCATCAGCTAGGGCAAGATTGATCTCGAGGGGACGATCGCCGGTTGGTGTGTTGTCTCCGGGAAACGGACGCAGGAAGGCTATGGCATCGTGGCGGATGACGATGTCGCCGAAGCGGTGTACGCGAAGAATAGCGAAGTCGGAACCAACGGCAACGACCGCGCCTGTATGACGTCCGCCCGCCGTTGTGGCGATAGTGATGGCCTGTCCTCGCTCGGCGAGATCGATGATCGAGCCGACGAGCGTCGCCTCTTCTTCGGCCTGGCGTTCCAGCCAATGTTGGCGAGCACGCGCTAGAGCGGCTTGGTCAGAGGATCCCTCTGCGACCCACCGACTGAGGGCGACAAGGGGGTCGCTGGGGCTCAATCGGATCGGTTGGCGCGGCGTCGCTGGTTCGTCGGGCACACGCCGAGGGTACCGATCGCGCGTAGCTCACTGTCGGTGGGCCTCACTGGGCGGTACCATCCCGGATAGAAGATGAGCGAATCAACCACTATCCGGATTCCCGGCAACCACCTGATGAGCGCGTTGGTCGGTGAGCATGATTGCCACCTGCGCCGTATTGAAGAAGCGTTTCCCGGTGCCGACATCACGGTTCGCGGTAACGAGGTACACCTGAACGGCGATGATGCGGACACGGCTGCAACATTGTTCGAAGAGCTTGTGGTCATGGCCGAGCAAGGGCAGCGTCTCGATGAGCGGACCCTGGTTCGCACGATCGACATGGTGCGCGCCGACGAGCGTCCTTCTTCGGTGTTCACTCATGAGGTGCTACGTGCCGACCGAGGCCGCATCATTCGCCCGAAATCAGCGGGCCAGAAGGCATACGTCGAGGCGATCGAGAAGAACGTCGTCACCTTCGGAATCGGCCCCGCCGGCACTGGCAAGTCATGGCTGGCTGTGGCGATGGCGGTTCGAGCATTGCAAGAGGGTGAGGTGGAGCGAATCATTCTCACCCGTCCAGCGGTCGAGGCTGGTGAGCGACTGGGATTCTTGCCCGGTGACATGATGGCGAAAGTAGACCCCTACCTACGCCCGCTTTATGACGCGCTTCACGACATGGTGGGCAACGATGGCATGGAGCGAATGGTTGAGCGTGGCCTTGTTGAAGTTGCACCACTCGCATTCATGCGTGGCCGCACCCTGAACTCGTCGTTCATCATCCTGGATGAAGCACAGAACACCACGCCGGAGCAGATGAAGATGTTTCTGACCCGTATTGGCTACGGCTCGAAGGCCGTTGTCACCGGCGACGTCACCCAGGTTGATGTACAAAGCAGCAGGAGCGGTCTTAGTGGCCTCGAGTCGATGCTCGGTGCCGTCGACGGGATCGGCTTCGTCCGCCTCAGCGGCCGCGATGTTGTGCGCCACCGGATTGTGCAAGACATTGTTGACGCCTATGAGAAGGCGGCTGCCAATGAGAGCGACACTCCTTCGTGACTGACCCTGCCAGTCCGGTCGTGGTTGCGGTGGATGAACAAGACGAGTTAGTGGTCGATCTAGATCGTTGGTCGACGCTCGCTCAGGCCGCACTCGAATACGAAGGCGTCCCAACCGGCGAACTAAATTTGCTGTTTGTTGAGACTGACTCGATTCGTGAACTCAATCGTGAACACATGGGGAAGGATCGACCGACCGACGTCTTGTCGTTCCCGCTCGACGATGACGATGGCCTGCCGGGCGAGACGCTGCTTGGAGACGTCGTCGTCTGCCCAGCAGTGGCTGCGGCCAATGCCCCTGAGCACGATGGTCAGGGGCATCACCGAGGGTCAGTCGACGATGAGATAGCGCTTCTCGTTGTGCACGGTGTCCTGCATGTGCTCGGATATGACCACATCAACGATGATGAGGCCGAAGAGATGGAAGCCTTGGAGCAGACCGTGCTTCTCGCTCACTACCGATGACCAGCGGTGTCGCCATGGCCCTTGGGGCCGTCGCCCTCCTGATTGTGCTCGCCGCCGTGGTGGCTGCCGCTGAGACAGCGCTTACTCGGATCAGTCGTGCTCGCGCCGAGAGCTTGGTCATGCCCGATGATCCAGCATCGAGTGCACTCGTCGATCTCCTCGAAGATCGACAGGCCAGCCTTGTGCCCCTTCTCCTCGTTCGCCTTGCCTGCCAGGTGGCGTCGGTGGCGGTAGTGATGGTCGCGGTCCTCGAGGACTACGGCTCTGCAGCGGCTGCAGGGGCAGCAATCGGAATCGGGTTCGTTCTCTACGTATTCGCCGAGGCAGGCCCGCGCACTTGGGCACTTCACCATCCAGATCTCGCCGCTCGTCGGGCGGCACGGCCGCTTCTCGGCATTTTGCGGGTGGCCCCACTGCGTTGGTTGACCCGTTTCCTCAATGGGATCGGCAACGCGGTAAGCCCTGGCCTTGCTCGCGCGCTGGTTGTGTCCGAAGTCGAATTGATCGCACTAACAGAGGCGGCTGCTGCTGGCGCCGCGATCGAAAACGAAGAACGAGATCTCATCGAGTCGGTGTTTGCCATGGGCGACACAATCATCCGCGAAGTGATGGTCCCGCGTACTGACATGATTACAGTCGGCGCGGTCAAAGACGTCAGTGAAATTCTTGATCTTGTATCCGACAAAGGTTTTAGCCGGTTACCCGTCGTCGGCGATGGGATCGATGACATCGTCGGGATCTTGATGGTGAAGGATCTGCTGGGCCAACGTCCGGGCGGCGAAGAACTGATCGGCCGACTCATGCGTCCGGCGTGGTTCGTCCCCGAGACCAAGCACGCTGATGAACTCCTGCGTGAGATGCAGGTTGGTCGTCCTCATCTCGCAGTCGTCGTGGATGAGTACGGCGGCACCGCTGGTCTAGTCACCCTCGAGGACCTGGTGGAGGAGTTGGTCGGCGAAATTGTGGACGAGTTCGACAAGGAAGAGCCACTCTTCGAACCAGCCGCCGGGGGCGGCCTTATCGTTCACGGCCGGATGCCGGTCGATCAACTCGAGTCGCTTATCGATGCCGAACTTGACGACGGCGACTGGGACACAGTCGGTGGTTTGATCTTCAACACGCTTGGCCATGTTCCCGAGATCGGGGAGTCTGTGGACAACGGTCAGATACGGTTCGGGGTGGAACGAATGGAAGGGCGCCGGATCACCCGAGTGCGCCTGTCGAGACTCACCGATGACTGACGCTGAAGCCACGAACGAAGAGCCCAAGCACCGGTCGGGCTTTGTCTCCCTTGTGGGCCGGCCCAACGCGGGAAAGTCCACCCTGCTCAACCAGATCCTCGGGCAGAAAGTTTCGATCGTTTCTGACAAGCCCCAGACCACTCGGACACAGATCCGAGGCGTGCTGACCAAGCCCGAATTCCAGCTCATCTTTGTTGACACCCCCGGCATCCATAAGCCACGAAGCGCGCTGGGATCGAGTCTCAACGCCACCGCCGCAGCAGCCACGAACTCCGTTGACGTGGTGTGCTTCGTTCTCGATGCCACTGCGCCCTATGGCAGAGGTGATGAGTTCATTGCCAAGTCGCTCCCGTCCAATGCCGTAGTCGTCGTCACAAAGGCCGACATTGCCAAGCCGGAGCAGGTGCTGAATCAGCTATCGGCCACTTCTGAGCTCGACGCGAATGCGTGGTTCCCCGTGTCGGGTAAGACCGGCGAGGGTGTCGATCCGCTGATCGAGCACCTGCGCGCTCGCCTACCACTAGGGCCACAGTTCTACCCCGAAGACATGATTACCGATGTGCCCGATGCATTCTGGGTCGCCGAGTTAGTCCGCGAGCAACTGCTTGCCGTGGCCCGTCAGGAGCTTCCGCATTCGATCGCCACACGCGTAACGGAATGGGAATGGCCCCGTGTTCGGTGCGAGATCCTTGTCGAGCGCGAGTCGCAGAAGGCGATGGTGATCGGTAAGGGCGGCGAGACGCTCAAGAAGGCTGGCACAGCAGTGCGCCGCCAATTACCAGAGGGCGTGTTCATCGAGTTGTTCGTGCGCGTCGAGAAGAATTGGCAGCGACGTCCGGCGTCGGTTACTGAGCTCGGTTACTGAGTTCGCTCAGATACGAGTCGGATCCTCTGGCGTTTCGTCGCCATACTTTTCGGCGAACGCCAGCCATTCGATCAGCCAAGCTGTGTAAACGGCCTTGTCTACTTCACCGGTTTCGGCAGGCAACGATGGAGGTGCTGGTGCTGTGGCGGCAGCGGTCGATGGCTGTGATGGTGGCTCTGGGGGAGCCGTGAGCGCCGGGGCTGGAGGTTCTGGAGATATAAACGGATTCGTGCCTACTTTTCGGGCAGGCATGCGATGCCCACCCTGTTCAGGGTGTGGAGTGGGAGCGGTGTGTGGCGCTGAGGAAGGCGGAGTATGGCTACGGAACGGTGATGGAGGCATGTCGTTGGGCAGGACCGAAGGGTCCGAATTGCCGAACAGGGCAGTGTCTTGAAACGGTTTTTTCTCGAACCGACCCCGCTCAAACAAGTTGTCAGAGGTGATTGGTTCTTTCTCCGCAAGAAGAGGATCATTGGCGTCAGCGTTAGCCCCGAGAGGGACTCGGCGGGGGAGTGTGAGTGCGCTGTCGGGTTGGAGTTTGGGCTGAGCCAACTGCCCAACAGCGGGGAGACACTCAAGCTGAGCCTGCATCTGTACGAGCAGCTCTTTCTGGTCGGGTTTGCGTGGGCTATCGGAGTGGACGCCGTCCTTGCGCCGTAGGTGCATGGTGATTAAGCCGACGGCGATTAGTGAGCCAATACCGCTAATCGCCCAGGTGATCGGGTTTTGCATGTCGGAGCCACCCAGCCAAGCATGGTACGAGCCGGCGACGACTGTGACGATGGCTAGCGCGTGGGCGACTCGCCAGGTCGTGTTGCTGATCCGCTTGCGAAGCAATGATGTGAGTTCAACGGCAAGAAGCGACCAGAGGGCAATGACTCCCATCGATGCAGCTGTGGTTTCCCAGGTTGACTCACCCGGGATCAGGAGGGCCCTCCACGAGAAGAGTTCCGTGTTGTACATGTACAGAGTGCCAAGATGAGTGACCAGAAAGATCACAGACACGCCGCTGAGGAACCGGTGCAGATCAAAGAACCACGATCTAGTGAGCGACTTGATTGAGTTGCGGGAGAGCAGCGGCCCGATAAGGACCGATCCGCAGGCTGTCACCCAGGTCATCAGACCTGCGGCGCGGGTTGCGTACCACCACACTTCTTCGTTCACGGTCCCCCCGTCGGCAGAGGTGTTCCAAAAGCGAGGATTCCGGGCACTCTCGGTCAGGCAGGAACTTCTTGCTCGCGCTCGTTGGCGTCGCGCAGTTCGCGTAAGAAGGTCTCAGCCTCACTGAGGTTACGGGTGCGGCGCATTGGTGGAAGGGCGTTCACGAGCTCCCACCGGTAGCTGCGGGCGGTGGCAAGACGGGGATCGAGCACCGCCACGACACCTCGGTCTGTGGTTGAGCGAATGAGCCGGCCGGACCCTTGGGCAAGCAGGGTTGCTGCTCGTGGCAGGTCGATGGTTCGAAATGCTGATTTCCCAGCCCTGTCGCGACGGGCTTGGAGCACGGGATCGTTTGGACGCGGGAACGGTAATCGGTCGATGATTACCAGGCTGCAGGTCGATCCTGGAGCGTCAACGCCCTGCCAGAATGACATTGTGGCAAAGAGGGAGGTTTCGGGTTCCTCGACGAATTGGTCGAGGAGGGCGCCCTTCGACCCTTCGCCTTGCACCAAAACTGGCCATGGGAGGCGAGGGCCAAGTCTCTCGGCAGCATCGCGCATGGCGGCGAAGCTCGTGAATAAGCCGAGTGTTCGTCCGCCGGCGGCGACCATGAGCGACTCGATTTGCGCTAGTTGGGCGTCCTTGTGATCGGCGGCCCGTGGGTCTGGGAGGTCGACCGGGCAATACAGCAGGGCGTTCTGTTCGTAGTCGAACGGTGACCCCACGTCGAGTGAGGTGGTTGTATCGGGAAGGCCGAGACGAGCCGTAGTGTTCCTGGGCAGCGTTGCCGACGTGAGGATGCTGGCCCGTTTGCCCCAAAGCTCTTTGGCTAGGATTTCGTCGACCGCAATCGGGGTCGACCGAAGTGTGGGGTTGGATGATGGACCGTCGACCCACAGCACTTCTGAGTCGATCGGCCATCGCATCGCGTCGAGGTCATCGATAAGACCCGTGGCTACTTGGCGAGCGCGGACGGCCTTGGCTTTGGCGTCGACCGGCGCATCATCGGGAACCGCACGAAGCGCGTTGAGAATCTTGCCGGCTGCGGACCGAGTGACATCCATTGCTCGACCGATCTCCTCGGTGGGTCCTTCCAACAGACGTTCGCCGATCTGGCTTTCGAGTGCAGCGTGAATGGCAACAGCAGTGTCTTCGGCCGCTTGGATGAACGTCGGTTCAGAGAGGATCGCTGCGGCCGACCGTGCGGTGGTGATGACGCGAGCGGGACTGAGTTGGCGGCCAGCGGCGTCCGCCATGATGTCTTCGAGCTGATGAGCCTCGTCAACAATGACGAGCTCATGATCTGGGAGGATCCCGGGGTTCATCACGTCGAGGGCATAGAGATGAAGGTTGACGATCAGGATGTCGGCCGTCGCAGCCCGATGTCTGGCGCGTTCGGCGAGGCAGTCGTCGCCGCGTGGGCAGCGTGAGGCTCCGGGGCACTCATCTCTACCAACGGACACCAACCGCCATGTGCGGTCATCGATATCACTGAGCTCAGCGCGGTCGCCGGTGGGGCTGGCAGCGGCGAACTCACGAAGTCTCTTGACGGTGATCGGATCGAGGGGGTCATCATCGACGTTGATCTCAAGTGTGCCGGCCGAGCTGTCTTCGGCTTCGTCGAGACGTTGCAGACAGAGATAGTTGGATCGACCCTTCAGAACAGCGAAGTTGACGGCCCCATCCGTTTGCTCGACGAGGAAGGGCAGGTCTTTTGTTGCCAGCTGATCTTGAAGCGCTTTGGTTGCTGTGGCCACGACGGTTTGGCGCTGAGCGGCGACCACGGGCACGAGGTAGGCAAGCGACTTACCTGTCCCGGTACCGGCTTGAACGACGGCGTGACCATCATTCTTGATTGCCTCAGCGACAGAAATGGCCATTTCGCGCTGTCCATCCCGAGTCTCACCGCCACCGGGCAGGGCTGCGGTCACGACATCAAGAAGTTGCAGGGTTGAGTCGTCGAGGGTCACGAGAGGCTCTGGAATCGAGGGAGCCTATGCCAAGGCGAGAACCACCACGACGATTGCGGCTGTCAGGGCGACGAAGATCAGCAGGCTGACAGAGCGAACGCGTTTACGGGCCCCACTAGTTCCATGCAGTCGTGAGAGCTCATTGGCCCACTCTTTCTCAGACACAGGTGTGACATTAGTCATGAAAAGGTCCCGCTTGGGCCATAGCGCAATTGTTTGTGGCGAATGTGAAACGCGTTGTCCGGGTGACGAGAGGGTAGGTTCTGCAGGTGACCCTCGGAGGACTGGATCCGGACCGGATTCCCGCGCATATTGCGTGTGTTATGGATGGCAACGGCCGCTGGGCGCAGGCCCAAGGTTTGCCGCGTACAGAAGGCCACAAGGCCGGCGAACACTCCTTGTTCGAGGTAGTGGAAGGCTGCTCAGATCTTGGTGTCGAATGGCTAACCGTCTACGCATTCAGCACCGAAAATTGGAAGCGTCCAAAGGACGAGGTCCGCTTCCTCATCAATTTCCCCGAAGAGATCCTTGTCCGACGCCGTCAGGAGCTTCACGAGCGCGACGTACGAATACGTTTCGTTGGGCGCCGTGATTGGCGTGTGCCGAAACGGCTGATTCGTCGGATGGATGAGTCAATCGAACTCACCAAGGACAACAGAGGACTCACGTTCACGATTGCGTTCAACTACGGCGGCCGGGCTGAGATCGTGGACGCGGTGAAACAGATTGTCCTTTCCGGCACGCCGGCCGACAAGATCAACGAGCGAACTATTGCCCAGTACCTCTACGACACAGACATGCCGGATCCCGATCTGATGATCCGCACCTCAGGTGAATCCCGAATCTCCAACTTCCTCTTGTGGGAACTCGCCTATAGCGAGCTTCTTTTCACGGAGACGCCGTGGCCGGAGTTCGACCGACAGGCGCTCTTTGGCGCTATAGCCGAGTACCAGGATCGCGAGCGGCGATTCGGGGGCGTGGACGACTGACATGAGCCTGTACCGCGACCAGGCCGTTGTGCTGCGGGCGTGGAAACTTGGTGAGGCCGATCGCATCATCTCGATGCACACACTTGACAACGGCAAGGTCCGTGGTGTTGCCAAAGGCGTCCGCCGCACCAAGTCGAAGTTCGGTTCTCGCCTTGAGCCGCTGAGTCACATTTCGATCCAGCTCTATCGAGGCCGCGGGGATCTTGACACGATCACCCAGGTCGAGACGATCGACCGGTTCCCCAAACTGCGAACTGACCCTGATCGATTCGCCCGGGCTGAAGCCATGCTCGAGTGCGTTGAACAGGTTGCACAAGACCGAGAACCGGACCCCCGACTCCATGTGATGCTGGTTCGTGCACTGGCTACGTTGAACAGCAACGACTCGCCGCTGGTTGTGGCCGCGTTTTTTCTAAAGTTACTCGCCCACGAGGGCCTTCAACCACAAGTCGACGAGTGCGTGTCGTGTGGCGCTACCGAACAGATCGAAGCGATTGATCTCAATGACGGCGGCGTTCTCTGCCGCAACTGCCGGCGCGGACGTCCGGTGTCGGAGGAAGCGGTCGGCCTATTGCGACGGATCCTCGGAGGAGGGCTCGCTAGCGTACTTTCAGAGAAGGTTGGACCCGCTACCGGCGAGGTAGACCTGCTGTCGACCGCCATGATGGAGCATCACTTGGAGCGGCGAATTCGGTCAGTAGCGGTACTGGACCAGACCCAGATCTGATCAAGCTCAGCGACTGATGGGAATCCAGCGGCTTTCGGATTCGCTCCATTCCATCCACTCGCTCAGCTCTGGGTCCCATTGGATGTATGTGTCGCGAGCCTGGTCCCATTGAGGCCCATCGGTGCCGAGTTGCTGCGGTTCAGAGTCGACCGCTTCAGAGTCGACCGACTCGATCTGGTCAGCCTCTGGTAGAGCTGACTCCATCTCGTCGGGTAGGGGCTGATCAATCGACTCAGGTTCGCTGGGTATGGGAGGAAATGCTGGCGGCGGGGCTGACGCTGGCATGGGCGGTGTGGGAGTCGGCGACGCGACCACTGGCGGCCCGGTGGGAGCCGCAAACGGCGGTAGTGGAGTGGTGAGCGGCGCTTGTGCGATGCCGGTTGGTGGTGGGGGTGCGATGCCGAAAGCGGCGGGGGCCGAGGCGGGAACGCTTCCGACTCCGCGAACTGGGGTGGGGTGGCCGACAAGAGACTTGTCAACAACGAACGTTTTGG
>Ga0233427_10003267_pt1 | contig 14388 bp, 9 predicted proteins | sample SI_118_April2016_5_FD_179885 | JGI IMG/M metagenome (GOLD analysis project Ga0233427, IMG submission 179885) | Seawater microbial communities from Saanich Inlet, British Columbia, Canada - SI_118_April2016_100_MG | ecosystem: Environmental > Aquatic > Marine > Inlet | place: Canada: British...
TGCATCAACAAAACCCGTGAGCGGAAGATTAATCCCTTCGGTGCCCGTGATAACCTCGTTGCCTCGCAACAGACCCGGCCAGCCATCGGCTTCCAGGAAGTCTTCAAAGGACGCCTTGGTGGCGCCAAAAGTATTTGTCTCGTGCTGAAAACCGGCGATAAGTATTCTGGTCAAGTTACTTCTCCTTAGAGCGATTGCAGGTTTTTCCCAGAACGATAGTTTCCTTCACCCATATCTTATGGATATTCGCCGGGTCAATGAGTGGATTGCCCGATAGCACTGCAAAGTCCGCTCTTTTGCCTATCTCGATGCTGCCTCGGTCATGTTCCTGAAATACCTGCCAGGCGGCATCGATGGTATGTGCCCTCAAAGCGCGAAGGGGTGATACAGCTTGCTCTTTGCCGATTACTTTTCCCGAAAGAGACTGTCGATTGACCGCGCACCATATGAGGTGCAGGGGCCGGGTTGGCGTTACCTGGGCATCGTTATGTATGGTGAAGCGAATACCCCGCTCTTCAGCCCAGCGGGTGGGGCACATGTTTCGTACGCGGTCCGGGCCGAAGGTAACGCTGCTATGAAAATCACCAAAAAAGTGCAGATGCGCTGGAAAGAAACTGACGCTTACACCGGATGCCGCCATACGATCCAGCTGATCCTCACGCAGGTTCTGAGAATGTATCAGTGTGTGGCGATGATCCTCACGCCGGTTGGCTTTTTGGACTTCTTCAATAGCATCGAGGGCCCGATCGGCCGCCGCGTCTCCGTTGGCATGAATATGACACTGAAACCCAAGATCATGGAGTTTGCCAATACGGGCCACCATTTGTTCGTGACTGACTGAAAGCTCACAGCGATGGGTAGGGTCACCATTGTATGGCCTGAAGTATGGTTTCGTCAGACAGGCCGTCTGCAAGTGAAATGATCCATCGATAAAGAGTTTTCTTGGTCCCAAAAAGATACCACTATCTTGTTTGGGCAGAGGAATATCCAAATCACCGGCGGTTAAACGGGGTTCGAGAAATCCTGCTGGCAGGACCATGACGTCAATAGTTTGCTGCGATTCGTTTGCAATTTTCCCGAAGTAACCCAGAAGTTTCTTCGTCGCCCAGGCATTTTGGGCAAGGGTTACTCCATGGTCGAGATACTCATCGGCTGCGTGGGAGAACGCAGAGAGAAATTTTTCGTAAGTTATCTGGAATTCGGAGTCACCCATCTTCCCCATGGCCGACATCCCTTCACAAAGACCGTCGAGTTCTCCGGTAAGTAGGTCACGGCCGAACTTTCCGCCCTTTGGGTCCTCCGACGTGCTATCAACCGCACGAAACTCAAGAGCTATGCTATTAGCGACGCCTGCATGACCGGATACGTGGAAGAGCCAGACCGGATGGTCCCGCGAGACAGTGTCTAATTCATCCTGGGTCGGAAATCGCTTCTCCGCGAGCTCGGCGGGGTTCAGCATCGCTCCAACGACCCAGTCACCCGGCTCGGTCACCCGCGCTTTCTCACGGAGTCTTTCAAGAACGTGATCCATCTTGGAGCAAGAGCCCAGTGGAGGAGGTGAAAGATCAACCCGATGCAGGGCAAGAAAACCGGAGTCAGGAAAGTGACCGTGAGGGTCAATGAAACCTGGGACGACTGTTTGTCCCAGAAGGTTGGTTTCTTCAGCACCGGTTGCAGCAGCGCGGCATCGTGCTTCACTTCCCAGGGCTTTGATTCTGCCTCTGTCGGTCAGCACGCTGTCTGCCGACGAGGAATCCGCGTCCATGGTCAAGAAATTGCCGTTATAAAGAAGTCGCTGACTCATGGGGGTTGAATTAACGTTAAGTTATAAGCGATTATGTCATCTCACCACCTTAGGCGGGCACGTGAGCGAGATCATCGATAAATTTCCCCATCGTGTGGAGGAGTGGGAGCATATCTGGATTCCCATGCCGGATGGCGTTCGATTGTCCGCGAGGGTTTGGCTGCCGGAGGCTTCGTCGTCTGCTCCTGTGCCAGCAATCCTGGAATACATTCCTTATCGCAAACGTGACGGCACCCGAGTGCGTGATGACTGTAGACACCGTTACTGGGCTGGACACGGCTATGCCGCCATCCGACTGGACATCCGAGGCACCGGGGATTCTGAAGGATTAATCACTGACGAGTATGCGCTGGTTGAGCAGGATGATTGCATTGCGGCGATCGCCTGGATTGCACAACAGAACTGGTGCTCCGGTCGGGTTGGAATGACCGGGATTTCCTGGGGCGGCTTCAACGCACTGCAGGTCGCTGCCCGGCGCCCGCCCGAACTAAAGGCGATCATTACGCACTGCTCTACTGACGATCGCTATGCCGATGATGTGCACTGGATGGGTGGGTGCCTGCTTACTGACGGGTTCTTCTGGGGGTCCGGCTTTTTTCACTCCATGTCCCTGCCTCCAGACCCCGAGATTGCAGGGGTGAACTGGCGCGACGCATGGCTTGAACGCCTTGAACACTGGCAGCCCCCTGCGCCTAAAATTTGGATGCAGCATCAGCGACGTGATGAATACTGGCAGCATGGGTCCGTCTGTGAAAGCTATGCAGATATCGAATGTGCGGTCTATGCGGTTGGTGGTTGGGAAGATGGCTATTCGAACGCGGTGGCGCGCATGCTTGCTCATCTTTCTTGCCCCGTAAAAGGCCTCGTCGGACCCTGGGGTCATAAATACCCTGAGCAGGGTATCCCAGAGCCTGCGATAGGATTTCTTCAGCATTCGTTGCGGTGGTGGGATCACTGGTTGAAGGGAATCAATACGGGCATCATGGATGAGCCGGCCTACACGATGTTCCTGCAGGAACATGTCGCCCCCGATGCGTGTCTCGATGCAGTTCCGGGAAAATGGATCACCGAACCCTCCTGGCCATCGCCGAGAATCAAGACCCGACAGCTTTTCCTGAACGCATCTGGGTTGGGTTATGAAGCTGAAGATGAGACGCTGCTGTCACATGAATCTCCGCAGACCCTGGGTGTCGCAGGAGGAAGTTGGTGTCCCTATGGCTTGGGCGGGGTGAGCCCGGATCTTGCTGTCGACCAAAGAGAGGATGATGGCCGCTCTCTGGTCTTTGACTCGAGCCCCCTGACAGACGCCCTCGTCGTAGTGGGTGCCCCTGAAGTTCACCTGCGTCTTGCCGTGGATCAGGCCAATGCATTTGTGGTGGTGCGGCTTACGGATGTTTCTCCCGACGGAGTTTCACGGCGGGTCAGTTACGGCATGCTCAATCTTTCACGCAGGTCAGGTTTTGACGCGACCGTACCGATGGTGCCCGGAGAGCCGACCGACGTCGTCATCCGTCTCAATGACCTGGCACACCAATTTGCGGCCGGACACAGGTTGCGGTTGGCAGTGTCGACTACTTACTGGCCCATGGTGTGGCCATCCGGCAGCCCGGCCAGCCTTACGCTGACGGCAGCGGCCAGCCGGCTGGCGTTACCAGTGCGGCCACTGGATCTGGATGACGAAGTCGAGCCGGTGTTCGATCCGGTCGAGATGGCGCCACCGGCCAAAACGACCACCATGACACCTCCGGATGCCTCACGAACCATAGATCGTGATCTCAAGACCGGCCGGTGGACAGAAAAACTGGTTGAAGATCACGGGCGTTACCACATACATGACATAGATCTTGATGTGACCCATAGTGTCCACTGTACTTTCGATATTGTTGAGAATGATCCACTCTCAGCAGATGCCAGATGGGTATGGCGTTCGAAACTGGACAGACACGGCTGGCATATTGATATTGAGGCGACGACCCGTCTTCGGGCGGATGCATCGGACTTTATCGTCGATACCGATATTGATGCCAAAGAGGATGGAATCTCGATCTTCTCGAAGGCATGGCGTGATCGGATTCCGCGAGACGGCCTCTAAAAACCAGATGCAATACTTAAAAAGGTCGGTAACAGACGATTGATCTATGCAGTTAATGATCTAATGAAAGAAAAAGGTCCGGAGGAGAAAAGAAGATGAAAACAAGAAGCAGTTTCCCTAATCAGATAGCAGTTAAGGATCCCGAATTCATTGAGTTGTCTGATGGCACCCGGCTCGCGGTGCGAGTCTGGCTGCCGGTGGACGCAGATGATCAACCCGTACCGGCGATCTTGGAATATCTGCCTTATCGGCGGAAAGATGGAACTGCAGACCGTGATGCGCTTACGCATCCATATTTTGCAGGGCATGGGTATGCCGCAGTGCGGGTCGATATGCGCGGCTCGGGCGATTCAGACGGGGTGTTGTTGGGCGAGTATCTGAAACAGGAGCAGGACGATGCGCTGGAGATTATAGATTGGATAACGGCGCAGCCGTGGTGTAGTGGCCGGGTCGGCATGATTGGTATCTCGTGGGGCGGTTTCAATGGATTGCAGGTTGCAGCAAGGCGTCCACCAGCGCTGAAAGCCATTGTTTCAATCTGCTCGACGGATGATCGTTACGCGGATGACATCCACTACATGGGCGGGTGCCTGTTGAACGACAATGCCGCTTGGAACGGATACATGTTTTCAATTAATACGACCCCTCCCGACCCGAGGGTGCTCGGTGATCGCTGGTACGACGTGTGGATGGATCGGGTGAAAGGAAGCGGGTTGTGGCTCGAAGACTGGATGGCGCATCAGCACCGGGATGCGTTCTACCAGCACGGCTCAGTCTGCGAGGACTATGACCAGATTGAAGCCGCGGTCTACGCTGTAGGTGGTTGGGCTGACGGTTATTCGAATGCAGTCTTCAGGATGCTGGAGCACCTTAAGGCGCCGACCAAGGGGCTCGTTGGACCTTGGGCGCATAAATACCCCCACATGGCAGAACCTGGCCCGGCCATTGGATTCCTGCAGGAGTGTCTACGCTGGTGGGATCACTGGCTTAAAGATATTGATACGGGGGTGATGGACGAACCCCAACTGCGTTGTTGGATCGAGGATCCTGCGCCGCCCCGGACGTACTACAAGGAACGTCCCGGTCGCTGGGTGGCTGAACCTTCGTGGCCGTCACCGAACATTGTTCCCCGCAAGTTTTTTCTCAATGCCGGGACGCTTGATGACAAGGGAGGTTTGGTCCAATCACTTTCTATTAATTCTCCAATGACAGTCGGGGCTATGGCCGGACAGTGGTGTCCGCATGGGCTGGATCCGGACCTGCCCGGAGACCAGAGGGCAGAGGCAGGAGGCTCCCTGGTCTTTGATTCACCACCTTTAGAAGAATCAATCGATCTCCTTGGGGCGGCGCAGTTGTCGGTCACGATCTCCAGCGATAAGCCGGTTGCCAATATCGCTGTCGTTCTCTCGGAAGTGTTGGAGGACGGTGGCGTGACCCGGGTGAGTTATGGACTTTTGAACCTCACCCATAGAAATAGCCATGAGTTACCCGAACCCCTTGAGCCGGGTAAAGAATACGAGGTGCAGATCCAATTATGTGAGGCTGGCCATCGATTTGTTGAAGGAAACCGTATCCGGGTGGCTCTCTCAACGTCATATTGGCCAATTGCCTGGCCTGCCCCTGAGAAAGCCACCATTACATTGACAGCGGGCGTGGGATCATTGGCATTGCCCATCAGGCCAGAGCGCGTATCTGATCTCGAGCTGCCGCAATTTGAGGAGGCAGAGGGTGCCGAGCCTTTACGGAAAACCATCAGTCGTGGTTCGGATTATCAGTGGGAGATCAAAACGGATATGAAAAACGGTGTGGTCACAGAGCATCAGTGGTTTGACGAGGGCCGCGTTACTTATGATGATCATGACGGGTGGACCGTGGAGTCCACACACGATGAGTATCGTTCCATCCACCCGGATGATCCTTTGAGCGCGAGACTGGATATCACCTGGACCGAGCACTTTCAAAGGGATGACTGGGAAGTCTCCTCGATCACCCACACATTGGTGACGTCAACCGACGTCCAGATTATGGTTCAAGCCGATATGGAGGTCAGGATGAACGCTAAGGTGGTGCACGAACGCAACTGGCAGCTGGCGTTTCCAAGACAATTGTTGTGACAACAATGCTGTATTTAGCGGCATACAAGGCCACTGGCGGGGTTTCAAATTCGCGAGGCGGCAACAGCGCAGCTCGGTGCTGCCCGGAAGAGGGATCTGAAATGAGCCCCGCAGAAAAGGTTTCTTTTGCGTGGGATCGAATTACCGTATGATCGTTTGTGCGCTTGAGAAAAATTATTTAACACAGAGGAGGAGTCGTTATGGAGTCATTTAAGCCAACACGCAGAAGTTTTCTTCAAACCCTGGCGTTTACCGGTGCGGCTGGATTGACAGGCACGTTTCCGGGAATTGTCTACTCGGCCAGCGGGAAGACGCTGACAGTTAGGTTTGATCGTGAGATGGAAAGCCTCGACCCGGGATATTACGTGGGCGGTCATCCGCCCAATGACGTCAACTGGTGCATCATGCCGTCACTGGCGAATTATGGTGCGGAATCCGGATGGGTCCCGTCCATGCACGTCGAAAGTATCGAAGTTCGGGATGCTACCCACATTGATTTCACGCTCAAGCAGGGATTGCAGTGGAGCGGTGGATTCGGTGAAGTAACAGCAGAAGATGTTGCCTATTCTTACGATCGAATGCTCGAAAGTGAGTGGAAAGGCGATTATGTCGCGTATGATCATACCGAAGTTAAGGATCGGTACAGCGGTACGATCGTTCTGAACCAGCCCTTCGCACCGTTCATGTCGGCGACACTCGCTTCAGGAACGGGAATCATCAATTGTAAAAAAGCGCTGGAAGGGGCAGGCGGAAAATACACAATTGAAGTGCCGGCCAGCTGTGGCCCCTATGTCATTCTTGAACACAAGCAAGGTCAGCATCTCAAACTGCGAGCGAATCCCGATTGGAACGGACCCCAACCCGCGTTTTCAAATATTGACTGCATCTTTGTAACGGAAGATCAGGCCGGTGCGTTGGCATTTGAGGCAGGCGAGCTGGATTGCGCCAAGATCACCTCGAACTCCTATTCCCGATATCTCAAGGAAACGCCGCCGAATTCGGCACTCACCGTTGCAGGGGCCCTGCAGTATATGTGGATGGGGATGAATACCGACCATCCGAAACTGAAAGATCCGCGGGTCCGTCAGGCAATCCAGCACGCAGTGGATCAGGACTCCATCATTCAGGGAGCGTATTCTGGTACAGCTGAGCCGTCTTTCGGTGTTGTCTGCCCGGGCCTCGTAGGTCGTAGGACTTCAGCCGGGTATTCCTATGATCCGGCCAAAGCCAAAGCGCTGCTCGCAGAGGCGGGGGTTTCCGGCCTCGAGCTCACCTTGCGTACCCTGAACAATCAGGAGCGGCTCTTGTCAGCGCAGATCATCCAGGCCAATCTCAGTGCGATTGGAATCAAGACCGAGATCATTCCGCTCGATTCCGGACCTTTCTGGGAAATGGGTCAGGAAAGCAAAGGCGATACCTGGAAAGATCTGGAACTTTGGATCATGCGTTATGGCTCCGGTCCGGATCCCTACGAGCCTTTCCAGTGGTTTGTTCGCGATCAAGTGGGCGTTTGGAACTGGGAGCGTTGGTCCTCGGATGAATTTGAGGATCTTTTCGCAAAGCTGGTCGCAGAGACCGTGTCCGATAAGCGGGCCGCGATCGCCATCCGGATGCAGGAGATCATGGAAGAATCCGGAGGCTACGTCTGGCTGACCCATGAGCCCGAGGTATTCATTCACCGTGCGGATATCTCAACGCGTTTCGCACCGTCTGGTGAAATGTTACTGCCTTACTTTAGCTGATATCAGTAGTCCGGCACCCGGCACATCGTTTGTATCTTCGGATCAGGAACGATGGCCGGGTTCACCGGGCAAATTCTTCTTAATGGGTGCGGCCGGCTACGCGCACTATCGCTCTGTAGACGCTGTGCGGTTCTAGGAGGTTATCCCGGGATTACCTTCGCACGGCGTCTTTGTGGTAATTAATAGAAAACTCAAAGATGCTGCTCTACATCATCAGGAGACTGGCCTTGTCTGCTGCCATCGTATTTTTGGCAGTGCTGGTTCTTTTTCTGATGCTGCACTCAATCCCGGGTGATCCGGCAAGTATTGCGCTCGGGCCACGGGCAACACTTGAGGTTCAGGCGGCGTACCGGGCTAAGATGCATCTGGATGAGCCGCTGTACTACCAGTTTGCTATTTTCGTCGGGTCGGTTTTTCAGGGCGACTTAGGAAGCGATGTCTTTTCCAATAGAAGCGTCGCGCTAACGCTCTCCGAACAATTACCTCACACGATTTCCCTTGCGATCGCTGCGATCGGCTGGTCGGCGCTGCTCGGAATCCCCCTGGGCTGCCTGTCGGCTATTCGGCCCAACAGTCTTCTGGATCGTGTGACCGGCATCTTCGCTGTCGGCACTATTGCTGTCCCTTCGTTTCTGGTTTCGATCTGGGCGATTCTCATTTTTTCGATCGCTTTGGGCTGGTTTCCTGTGCTGGGTGCGGGAGATGAGGATGACATCATCGACCGGTTGTATCACCTCGTCCTTCCTGCGTTTGCCGTGGGGCTTGGATGGGTTGGGTACCTCGCTCGAATGGTGCGTGCCACGATGCTCGAGGTGATGAATGAGAACTACATCCGCTCGGCTCGAGCGTTTGGTCTGTCACCACAGACCGTGGTTTTTCGATACGCATTAAATGTTGCAATCCTACCGACGATTACGCTGATTGGCGTCGGATTTGGCGGCCTCCTCTCTGGGACGGTCTTCGCCGAAATTATTTTCTCACGTCCCGGGGTTGGAAAGATCATTTATGACATGGTGCTTGCTCGCAACTTTCCGGTGGTGCAGGGCGCAGTGCTGGTCACGATCGCCATGTATGTGATCGTTACTTTAATCGCTGACCTGTTGGTCGCATGGTTTGATCCCCGTGTCCGCGAAACCCTATAGAGCCATGGCAAAGAGCGAGACCACCACCTCGCCGATGAATGCGCGTTTATTGAGGCATAGTGTCGGGCGTGAACGGTTGCAACTCTTTTTGCGCAACCCCATGGGGATGTTTGGATTCATACTGGTGCTGCTGTTTTTTGTCGCCGCTATCTTTGCACCAGTGCTTGCCACTCACGATCCACTTGCGCTGGACATTCCAAACCGGCTGTCGGGGCCGACGCTCGAGAATTGGGCAGGGACTGATCAATTGGGGCGGGATACCTATTCCCGTGTTCTTTATGGTGGAAGAGTTGCCCTTCAGGTGGCGGCGATTGGTGTTTCAATTTCCCTGATTGTGGGGCTGGGTCTTGGCATGCTCGCTGGGTACGGACCGAGGTGGCTCGACAACATCCTGCTGCTGTTGTTTGATTCCATCCGTTCTTTTCCTACGATCGTTCTCGCATTGGCAGCCGTTGCACTACTGGGCCCAAGTCTGCATCTCGTGCTGGCGATTGTGATCGTGACCTCGATTCCAAGTTATGCCCGCCTAGCACGGACCAGCACCATGGCGCTCAAGAATACCGATTTTGTGCTGGCGGAGAAGTCGCTTGGAGCAGGGACAGTACGAACGCTCGTACGCCACATCATGCCCAACGTTATCGGCCCGCTATTGATCCTCGCGGCGATGGATGTACCCGTTGTGGTTACGATTGAAGCGGGCCTCAGTTTCCTGGGCTTGGGTGTTCAGCCGCCGATGGCGAGTTGGGGCACGGTGTTAAATGAAGGCTATCTCATTGTCCGGCTTACCCCTTGGCCGATTGTTGCGGGCGGGATACCGCTGGTCCTGACGACTCTCGGGTTTACCTTTCTTGGGGAAGCCTTGCGGGATATTTTTGACCCGCGACTGCGCAAAGGACGTTAGGCCTTGGACCCTCTCCTTTCTATAAGAGGCCTCAACGTGGAGTTTCAGACTCCCCGGGGGCGGTTGCATGTGCTGCGTGATATCAACATCGATGTTCCCAAGGGGAAGATTCTCGGCGTCGTCGGTGAGAGTGGATCGGGCAAGAGCACGGTGATATGGGCCATCAACCGTTTGCTCGCTAGCAACGGCAGCATCAACAGCGGGACGGCGAAATTTGATGGACAGGATCTGTTGACCCTTAATGACCGCCAGATGCTGTCGGTGCGGGGAGAGCAAATCTCGATGGTCTTCCAGGACCCAATGACTTCCCAGATTCCGGTACTTACCTATGACCGGCAGATGTCTGATATTCAATATCGTCGAAAGGAACTCAGCACAAGGGAGAAGCGTAAAAAAGCGGTCAGGATAATGCATAAGGTGGGAATACCGGATCCGGAAGACCGTATCCTCCAATATCCTCATCACTTCAGTGGCGGAATGAGGCAGCGTGCGGGAATTGCGATGGCGCTCCTCATGGACCCGCTCTTGTTGATTGCAGATGAGCCAACTACTGCGCTCGACGTTACCCTCGAGGCGCAAATCATTCATCTCATTCAGGAACTGCGGGCAGAATTTGACGCGACTATCATGGTGGTTTCCCATAATTTGGGACTCATCGCTGAACTTTGCGATGACGTTGTGGTCATGTATGCAGGGGAGGTCGTTGAATATGGAAGCGTGAGTGATCTTTTTTATCGCCCCGCCCATCCCTATACGCAAGCGCTTATGGACTGTGATCCAGCGCGGACACACACCAAAACCGGATATCTCCCTGTGATACCGGGTGATGTGCCTGATCTTCACTCTCTTCCGACGGGGTGCATTTTCGCGTCGCGGTGCAACCAAGCAGTGGAGAACTGCAGGACGACAGCACCCAAGAATATCCAGGTTAGAGACTCGGAACATGCCGTGCGCTGCCACCTTCTGGATCCCGAGTTTGAGGGAATTCGTTTAACTGCTAAAAGTTCCGCTCCTGATAATTCAGCAGGAGAGATAGTCCGATCCAGATCTTCGCGCGGGAAAGAGAAGTTGCTGAAGGTCGCAGATCTTTGTGTCAGGTTCCAGACTAACAGTTGGATCCGGTCGGCAATTCAGAATCGACCGAGATTTGTTGACGCTGTGATCGACGCTTCGCTTTCGCTGCACAGCGGCGAGACGCTGGGACTGGTGGGTGAGAGTGGATCTGGCAAGACCACATTAGGACGAGCTATCCTGGGCCTGGTTCAGGCGAAATCCGGCTCCGTCGTTTTTGATGGTCAGGAACTGAGAGGCCTGAGTCGCAAAGGTTTTGCCCAACTGCGTCGTGACATGGCAATGATGTTTCAGGATCCTGTGGGGTCTTTGAGTCCCCGCCAAACGGTCCGCTCGCTGATTACGGAGCCATTTCAGATTCACCGGATCGATGCCGATCTGAATGAGGAGGCTGCCCGCCTTTGCGAAATGGTGCGTTTGCCGCAGGATTTTCTGGCGCGGTATCCCCATGAGTTGTCTGGCGGGCAGGCGCGTCGGGTGGGTGTGGCAAGAGCATTGGCGCTTAATCCTAGAATCATTATTGCTGATGAGCCTACTGCAGGGCTGGATGTCTCGGTGCAGGGGGAGATACTGAATCTGATGAATGAACTACAGGCTACGCATGGCCTATCCTATCTGATCATCAGTCACAATCTGCCGGTAATACGTCACGTTAGTGATCGTCTGGCCATTATGTATCTCGGCCGGTTGATCGAATATGGGAATTCCGATGAAATTTTTTCCCAGCCGGCTCATCCCTATACTGAGGCCTTGGTCAACGGCGTCCCTCAGCCCGACCCCAACAGAAGGCGATCGCTGGTCTCGATCGAGGGGGAGGTTCCGAGTCTCGCGAGCCGTCCGACAGGATGTGAGTTCCATACCCGCTGCAAGTACGCCACCAACCAGTGTCGTGAGACCCGCCCTTCGATGACCAGCATTCATGTCAACGAGAAAGAGCGCAAGGTTGCTTGTCACTATCCATTGGCCGAGCGGAGAAGTGACTGATAACCCAGAAATCTATTTTATCCGCTACCCTCTGGACAAGGGCCTTGACGCCGTGGCTGAGACCATCACGGCCTGCCAGAAGCACTCGGACTGAATGGGCTTAAGCAAAACGTCTTTTGGCGTTGCCCGAGTGTTCTTATTTCTACGTTAATGGGCGGGGCGTTTTCGCAAGAGCTGGAATTCCTTGGCCACTAGCCCAATGCCGCAGGCCGCAATGGTGCCGACGCCTATTAGTGATATCAGGTCCGGTATTTCGCCCCAGAAAATTAGCCCCACGATCAGGGCAAAAGGCAAAGCAAAATAATCAAAGGGCGCCAGAAGGCTGGCATCGGCATAGCGGAATGAATAACTCAGCAAGATTTGTTGCGCGGCCCCCGTTACGCCGAGTAGCAGAATCAGTCCCAAAAGCATGGGCGTTTCGGTCCAAGCATCAGCGAACCCGATAAAAAGAGCCCAACCCAAAAATACAATGGTGCCTGCGAGATTGTAATAAAACGAAATACGCAAGGGATGTTCTGTGCGATTCAGCTTGCGTAACCAGACGATCACGAACGAATAGAGAATAGCAGCCCCAAGTGCTGCGTAGATCGCAGGACTTGAGCTGCCAAATCCTGGTTTGATGATCATCAAAATGCCGATAAATCCGATGATCACGGCAATCATCCGAGAAAGCCGTATCTGCTCGCGCAGAACAAAAAAGGCGAGCACGACAGCAATGATGGGGGCGCTCAGGGTCACGGCAGTGACGTTGGCAATAAAGGCCTCTGAAAGCGCTACGAAACTCAAACCGATTGCCGCCATGCCGCAGCCTGTTCGAATCATGTGATCGATTGGATAACGGGTCTTGAAAAACCCCGCCTCCCTTTTTGGGCCGATGATCACCAGCAGAACCAGGAGGGTAAAGCTGAACCGCACCAGCAGCAGTTCGATCACTGAAAAGTAGGGCGCGAGTGATTTCACCAGAATACTAATGACAAGGAAACAGGCGACTTGTGAGACGTAAAGGAAAATGCCGCGAAGCGGCAGGTCATAAGCAGCGGGGGACACGGATGAACTCAGGAGCGGCCAGCTGAGTGCGTGGTGCTGATGATACCTCCGCCGAGGACTTGGTCGCCCTGGTAAAGCACCAGAGATTGTCCGGGCGTAGGAGCCCGCTGGGGTTCGTCGAATTCGACAAGAACCACATCGCTTGCTTGGATATGAACCACGCAGGCCTGGTCAGTCTGCCGGTAGCGTGTTTTTGCACAGCAGTGCATCAGTGAGGCATTGGGAGTATTGCTCACCCAATGCATACTTTTAGCCACAACCGATCTCCTCATGAGCTCGGGATGGTCATGCCCCTGAACTACCGTCAGGACATTTGTCTGGATATTTTTGGCTGAAACATACCAGGCTTCACCCGGTCCGCCGATGTCGAGGCCTTGGCGCTGGCCGAGGGTATAAAACCATAAGCCCTGGTGCTCACCGACGGGCTCTCCATCGGGGGTACACATCCTGCCGGGCTTGGGCGGCAGATACCGGGCCAAAAAGTCCGCAAAGCGCTGTTCTCCGATAAAGCAGATTCCTGTGCTGTCTTTGCGGTCGGCATTGGGAAGGCCCAACGTGTTCGCCTCGGTCCGGATATCTTTTTTCTGCGCCTCACCTAAAGGAAACAGCGTGGGCGAAAGCGCTCTCTGGTCCAATGTATGCAGAAAGTAAGACTGATCCTTGCTGTGGTCATGTGCCTTCAACAGCCGGAAAGCGCCGCCCACTTTCTCGATTCGGGCGTAGTGCCCAGTGGCAATGTAATCGCTTCCGAGTTGATGCGCGTAGGAAAGAAATTCTTTGAATTTGATTTCACGGTTACAGAGTACATCGGGGTTTGGAGTTCGACCGGCTTCGTATTCGCGTAGAAAGATTGCGAACACCCGCTCCCAGTATTCATGAGCGAAATTGACTGTACGAAGCGGAATGTCGAGCGCTTCGACCACCTGCTGCGCCATCGCAAGGTCTTCCCGGGCTGCGCAATACTCAGCATCATCGTCTTCTTCCCAGTTTTTCATAAAGAGGGCTGTCACATCCCAGCCTTGCGCCTTGAGACGGGCAGCAGCAATCGCGGAATCTACGCCCCCAGAGAGGCCCACGACGACTTTTTGGTTGCGCGGCGTCATGAGGGGGCCGGCATCTCCCGGCTAAGTGTGCCGTCAGTCCTGAATCCCAAAGGTCAGGATCTGAAGGTCGGTGATGTCAAACCAGTCGGTGCTGGGGGAGAGGTACGGCAACATGCCGTTATCCTGAAACCAACTGTCGATGACAAAGCGTTCACCCGTGTTGATTTCCTCGATCTGTCCAGCCCAGTGCGCATCAAAACCCGCCTTTCGGTAGGCCCGGTCGATCACTCGGTGCCGACGCAGATGCCCCTGGTCCTGGAACAACTGCATGTAGGTGGTGATGTTGAGTGACTCGTCTATGCAGTCAAGCTGGCCAGGAAATTCAGGATTTTTCTCAAGGTTGAGCCCTTTGTCACGGTGAGTAGGCGTGTGCCGCCCGATGACGACC
>Ga0233427_10003272_pt1 | contig 14374 bp, 13 predicted proteins | sample SI_118_April2016_5_FD_179885 | JGI IMG/M metagenome (GOLD analysis project Ga0233427, IMG submission 179885) | Seawater microbial communities from Saanich Inlet, British Columbia, Canada - SI_118_April2016_100_MG | ecosystem: Environmental > Aquatic > Marine > Inlet | place: Canada: British...
CAAGTCCCATCATAAGCTGACGATCATACGATTGAACTGCGCCATCAGCAATATCGGCAGCAGGTTCATTCAGGTCGCCTTTTTGAGATTTATACTTTTCTTTCACCTCGCTAATTATGGAAAAACAAATTTCTTCCAACTTAGCCCTGAATAAGGCAAATTTAGTTTCATTCATACAAATCTTTTCCTAAAATTATCATTACTGATGAGGTACTTCCACTAGAGGCACATCCCCCCATAATCTTTCGAGATCATATTGTGAGCGAACATCTTTATGAAAAACATGCACAACCACATCGAATAGATCTAAAACTACCCAATTCCCAGAGTTATAACCCTCTGTAGAAAACAACTTGTAAGATGATTCGTAAACTTGGTCAAGAATAGAGTCGGTAATAGCTTGAACCTGCATTCTTGAATTCGCACTACAAATTACAAAAAAATCTGTCAGATCTGATCGCTCCCGCAAATCCAAAACCAGAATATCAAAAGCTTTCTTTTCAGCAGCCGCTTTAACTACCAATTGCTTTAGATCATTTAATGTATCTATCATTCATGTTATCTTGGTTTAGGTTTAAAGCTTACGTTAGGACTTATAAATTTGGTGCTCAATAATATATGTTTCAACTTCTGGAGGCAACAAGTTATCTATTGGCCTTTCAGATGCTAATCTTTCTCTAACAATACTTGAAGAAATATTCCACGGGCTAATATCATATACTACCAAGCTAGTTTCTTTTTCTTTGTGGGAAAATTCTAGATTTCCACTTTTTATTTCAACTGAGCAATACGGGGAAGCTCCATTAAACATTCTATAAACTTTTTCTTCTGATGAAATTGATTTTATACCTGGGCGAGAAGCTACCAAGATATTATATCTTTCCATAATTCGTAATGAGTCTTTCCATGAATCTAATTCTAATAAATTGTCATATCCTATTATGAGAAATAACTCACTCTCTGGATATGTTAATTCACAAAAGTTTAATGTATCGATAGTGTATGAAGTTTCTTCTCTTCGTATTTCTATATCCGAAACACTAAAATAGGGACTATCTTTAAGGGCCAACCTTAGCATTTCCATACGGTGAAGGGTCGACGTCATGGGGAAATGAGACTTATGAGGTGATTGGAAAACAGGTATAAATAGAATCTGATTCAAGTTAAACTTTTCACGTGTTTCTTTTGCTAAACCAATATGCCCCAGATGCACAGGATCGAAACTGCCACCCAATATTCCTATTTGATGTTTTTCTTTATTCACTTTCCTTCCTTAAACGGCTAACTCTCTGATATTAGTTTCTGCGTACTTCTGTTCTTTTTAAAGTCTTTATAAATAATTAAGCAAAAACTGCCGGCTTAATAAAAATAACCATACCTTCAAATTTCTCCACGTCCTAGTCTGATATATTGGCTAACGTAGAATATGACCCGCCTCTGAGACGTTGACTTTAAAATTAAATGATTTTACTCTGCTATCGGGTTATATCTAATGTGATATTTAACAGTTCACCCCAAACACTACTAATGTATTAGTGATTTTTTTAAATTTTTAACTAACTTCATTCAACTAGGGAGTTAAGCGTGCTATCAAAATTAGATCGAAAAAAAAATACTATGGGTTTTAGTTTTTTAGAGTTATTAATTTTACTAGTTATCATCGGCATTCTAGCAGCGATAGCTACTCCTCAGTTAGAGAATTTTAAAAAGGTCAGGCATGATAGAGAGTCAAAGGACAATCTAGAAAGAATTTATCAGGCCTGTAAAAAATTTTGGTTAAATGACATTACCATACAATGCTCTTTGAACATCGCTAAAGAAAAGACCAATGGCTTCATTCAATCTTCTAATGTAGTTATGACCATAACACCTGGAAAGGAAACAAAAAAAAATTTTCAAGCAACAGCAAAACATAATAGTAGTGACAAAATCTACGCTATCGATGAAAAAGGCAATATTCGCTAATATAAAATAGTCGTAGACTTATGTATTATTTTTTTCTTTTATTCATTCCATTTTTTTAATCCTAAAAATCCTTTTCAAGTTTTATAAAACTATTTTACGATCCTTAATTTACCAAGAGGTAGATGCAAGAGGTCATCCTTCTCCCACCCTATTATCTTATTGAAAACAAAGGATAAAGCATTTATAATTTAAATTATGATAGTTGAAAAAGATTTTCTAGTTATTGGAAGTGGCATCGCTGGGCTAACTTTTGCCCTCAAAGCCTCCCAGTTTGGATCGGTAGCAATTGTCAGTAAAGACGAACTAGATGAATCCGCTACTTTGTATGCGCAAGGTGGAATAGCCTCTGTCATGACCGATGATGACTCATTTGAACTACATGCTAATGACACAATAGAGTCCGGCCGTGGATTGTGCCGTGAAGATGTTGTTCGCATTATTTGTAGGGAAGGACCGTCCTATGTAAGAGAACTAATTGACTTGGGTGTTAAGTTCACACGTAGAGGTGAAGACTACCATTTAAGTCGTGAAGGAGGGCATTCCAGAGATCGAATTCTTCACGCTAATGACCTTACTGGACGAGAAATAGAGCGCGCTATGCTTGAGGCAATTGATAGAAAACCAAATATAACGGTTTTCCCACACCATATGCTAGTCGATTTTATTACTCTCGGCAGATTAGACTCTAAAGTGGAACCTGGAACCTCTAAAGATGAAGCACTTGGAGCATATATTCTTGACGTAAATACAAAGCATGTAAAAACTTTTCTTAGCAAAGTCACTTTACTAGCTAGTGGAGGTGCTGGGAAAGTTTATCTTTATACCTCAAACCCAGATACTGCTACGGGTGATGGCATTGCGGCGGCTTACCGCGCCGGCACAAAAATAGCCAACATGGAATTCATTCAATTTCATCCTACTTGTTTATATCACCCTGAAGCAAAATCATTTTTAATATCTGAAACAATACGTGGAGAAGGTGGAATACTGCGATTGAAAAATGGACATACTTTTATGGAAAATTATCATCCCTTAGGATGTCTAGCACCAAGGGATGTTGTGGCACGCGCCATAGACCACGAAATGAAAAAAAGTGGCGATGACTGCGTTTACCTAGATATTACTCATATAGAAGGTTATCGCATCCGCGAACGTTTTCCGAATATTTATCAAACCTGCCTGCAGTTCGGATTTGATATGGTTAAAAAACCTATCCCCGTAGTGCCTGCTGCTCATTATACTTGTGGAGGAGTTTTGGTCGATCTTAATGGCCAAACAAATATTCGTCATCTTTTTGCTAGTGGTGAAGTTTGTTACTCTGGACTTCATGGCGCTAATAGGCTGGCTTCCAACTCCCTTTTAGAGGGGCTTGTATTATCAAACCGAGCTGTTTCTAAGGCTTCCTTGTTACTTAGATCAGAGTCATTCAGCAATACAATTCCTCATAATATACCTAGTTGGGATTGCGGCAGCGCAGTTGATAGCGATGAATCAGTTGTCGTTTCTCATAATTGGGACGAAATCAGAAGAATTATGTGGAATTATGTTGGTATTGTGCGCTCGGATAAAAGACTACGTCGTGCTGAGAGACGCATTCAATTACTTCTTGACGAAATCAAAGAATATTACTGGAAGTTCACAATTACCAAAAATACATTAGAATTAAGAAACATAGCTCTGACCGCTCACATCATTATCATGAGTGCTTTGCAACGTAAAGAAAGTCGTGGGCTCCACTTTACGCTAGATTATCCAAAAATTGACAGCAACTGGAAAAAAGACACAGTGCTTCAAGATAATTCACATCGTTTAGCAAATCAAACCCCTCTGAGAACAACATATCATGAATGAAAAAACGTCTATATTTATTCGCGATTTTTTGGGAATAGCTGTCTTCGCTTTTTCCTTATTCACTATCATATCTTTAGCAACCTATTCCCCGACAGATCCGTCGATGAACACATCTCTTTCTTCTCAGAAAGTGGTCACAAATTCCGGGGGTCTGATTGGCGCCTATATTTCTGATGGGTTAGTTCAACTTTTCGGAAGTGGTGCGTTTTTCTTTCCCATTATAACCCTGATTATTGGATGGGCCTGTATAAGAGGAAAAGAATTTAATCATTGGCCACTTCGTTTAACTTCTGGAATTTTTTTACTTACGGGATTGTGTGCATTGTGTGCAATCCAGATGAACTCTGATCCTATTTTTAAAAATTACGCTCAAGTAGGAGGTCTCACGGGTGCAGCCCTAGGAACATTTCTAGTCATTTGGTTAAGCAATACCGGTGCTACTATTTTTCTGGTAACCATGATTTTAATCTCACTACTTGCCATGACAGGAAAAACTGTAAACTCCACACTTGATATAATAGGCAAACTTCTAGGAACGAGCATTGGTAAATTATTACGACTGTTTAATAATTTAAAAGTTATAGGGAAAAATTGGATCACTACTGTTCGTGAGTCTTCTATAATTGCTGAAGAAAAAACTGACGAACTATTTGTGCCAACCGAACCATTAATTATAACCAGAGCGAAACTTCCTGAAAAAACAATAGAATCAACTCAAGCTCCTATTATTGTCCCTCGAAAAAATAAGAAAATTGTCGATTTTGTTGTGCATGAAGAGCAACCCCCTTCACCTGAAAATGGAAATTACCAAATCCCATCTGTTAACTTACTAAATAACCCCCTACCGACAGAAAATTCAGATGAAATAAAAAAAGAGATTCTAGTCAGCACTTCTATACTTGAGCGCAAACTAGCTGATTTTGGTGTGGAAGGGAAGGTGGTACAGGTTCTTCCGGGACCAGTCATCACCTTATATGAGTTTGAGCCTGCCCCAGGAATAAAAGTGAGCAGAATTCTCTCCTTGAGTGACGACCTTGCGCTTGCCATGCGAGCGCTTAGCCTACGTATTCTTGCTCCAGTCCCAGGAAAACCTGTCGTAGGGATAGAAATTCCTAATATTAAAAAAGAAGTTGTTTCATTTAAAGAAGTAATAACTTCTAAAGAATTTGTTGAGTCAGATTCAAAGCTAATGATGGTCATAGGAAAAGATAATATTGGTGAACCTGTAGTACAGGACCTGGCTACAATCCCTCATCTTTTAATGGCTGGTTCTACCGGAGCGGGTAAAAGCGTTGGGTTAAATGCAATGATCTGCAGTATTCTTCTTAATGCTACACCTGATGAAGTTAAAATGATAATGGTCGATCCAAAAATGTTAGAACTTTCAATTTTCGACGGAATTCCTCACCTTATTGCGCCGGTTGTGACAAACCCGAAAAAAGCTGCCGCTGCTTTATCCTGGGCTGTAGATGAAATGGAAAACCGATATAAGTTAATGGCCAAAGTAGGTGTTCGCAATATCACTGGATTCAATGTAAAAATGGAAAAAGAACAAAAAGAATACGAAAAAAAACTCAGCCAGTGGGAACAGGATAATAAGAAAAATATCAAACCTCATGAAAGGGAACTTGAAGAATCCGCGATAGAGAGCGATAAGCCGATCGAACCCCCAGAAAAACTACCCTATATTTTGATTGTCATAGATGAGCTGGCCGACCTTATGATGGTTGCTTCAAAGGGTGTAGAAGAAGCGCTCACACGGCTTGCTCAGATGGCCCGCGCGTCCGGAATTCATTTAATTGTTGCTACTCAGCGCCCTTCAGTTGACGTTTTAACTGGGATCATTAAAGCAAATTTCCCATCTCGTATTTCCTACAAAGTTACATCTCGAGTTGATTCTAGAACTATCCTTGATGCAATGGGAGCAGAAAAACTTCTTGGGAAAGGAGATATGCTATTCATGCCTCCAGGAACTCACCGTCTATTAAGGATTCACGGTGCAATGGTAAGTGACGATGAAATCGAAAAGATTATAAGTTTTATTAAAGAACAAAAAAAACCTAATTATAAAGAAGAAATTTTTGAAGTTGCTGCAACTGACAAAGAAAAAACGGAGAACGCTGAGGAGTATGACGAAAGATATGATGAAGCATTGGCCATAGTCGCAAAAGACCGACAAGCTTCAATCTCCTATATTCAACGAAGATTACGAATAGGCTACAATCGCGCCGCAAGCATTATCGAAATGATGGAGCGAGATGGTGTGGTAGGACCCTCCGATGGGGTTAGGCCCCGTGAAATCTATGTTAGTCCTATTCCTGTTGAGTAACTTCCCTGATTACTGAGAAACAATAGGTAATTTCAAAAATATATGTCGTTTCCCCCTCCTCTAACAACTTCGACTAAAGATCAAGCAGAAAACCCTATACTTTTTATTTTCCTTGGCGCAAGTAATCTTGCTCGTTCTCTGGATGGGTTAAAACTTTGCATCAAAAAATGTATGCTTCCAAGAGAAACTTTTTTTTTACATGCTATGGGCCCAGGAAGGGGTTATGTCAGTCGCGGAGGAATACTTAATGCAGTCTATTCTCCGATTCTCGATAGTGGTATTTTTGAAGCGCTCCGAAAGAAAAGGATTAAAAATCAACAGATAGTGGCCCTTATCACAGATATTGGTAATGACATTATGTACGGTGCTTCACCAGATAAGATAATTGGTGGCCTTCAATACCTCTATAACTTTTTAGACACGTTTGAAACAAATATTTTTATTACTTCAATTCCTGTAGACCTCGACAATGATATTAGTGAACTCTATTTTAACATTCTCCGGAAGATTTATTTTCCAAATAGTCCAGTATCATATTCTCAAGCCTCAAACAATATTAAGTCTATCAATCAGTTTATTCTAGAGTCCTCTAGTCAGAGGATAAGTGTGATTGATGATATGAAACCGTTCTATGGCATCGATAAAATTCATTACAGCATCCTAAAAAGTCAAGTGGCATGGTCCCATATCGCAGAAAAATTAACTGCTTCTTTTAACATTAACTTTGCCCCAGAATTAAAAGCCTCGGAGGTAGCACTATCAATGGTAAATAATATCTCCCGAATACTATTAACTGATATGCTTGGCATTAAAAAGAAAACCAATGAGACATTCTAAAACTGCCATGGAATACCTACTCGCTATAACAAGAATTATCCTATTAATCCCAATATATCTTTTTTTTGGATTGTTAGGCTTAGGATTACTTTTTATTTATTTTTTTTCTGAAGCAAATTATTATCGAACAGTAATTTTTTTTTTACAATTGTGGGCACAATGTTCGTGTTTATTCTTTAACATTAAAGTGAAGGTGTCTCATGGACCGAAAGTTGTTCCAGGGTCTCTTATCATTGCAAATCACGTGGGGGTACCAGATATTTTTGTTATGGGTGCATGTTTCCCATCTTTTTTTGTAGCTAAATCAGAAATCAAAAGATGGCCTGGTATGGGCTGGCTAACTCAACTTGGAGCAACTATTTTCGTCGACCGAAACAGAAAACAACAAGTGCGTTCAACAGTTAACCAGATTCAGTATCGCTTGAAGGCGAAGTGTTCTGTTATCCTTTTTCCTGAAGCACAGGCTACTGACGGTAAGAGCATTTTACCATTTAAGTCCTCTCACTTTGAATCAGCTGTTCAATTGGAAAAACCAATAGTACCTGTTGTGATTCGCTACCATGACAACAAAAAACCATCCATTGCCTGTTGGTATAATATTAATTTTTTAACTCACCTTGTTAGACTTCTAAAACAAAAACAATTGGATGTAACGATCCAAATTTTACCCTCCCTTGAAGGGGAAGTTGATCGAAAAATTCTGGCAAAAAAATGTTACGATGTCATGCAAAGTTCATATTTAGCTTCTATAGACTGAATAAATTCTAAATCCTAAGTTTGTATTTAACCTTAGAATTATTTTAAGTGCTTTTTTGGAAATAGTTAGGTTTTTAAAAACTAATAAACTCTGAATATTTAAAATGCTTTTAGCATTTCAAAACAAAATACCCCGAACTGACTCATCAAGCTATATTGTTGACAGTGCTTTAGTAATAGGCGATGTAATAATAGGTGCGGAAAGTAGCATTTGGTTCAATGCCGTGATTCGTGGTGATGTTAATTATATTAAAATTGGAAAACGCACAAATATTCAAGACGGTTGTGTTCTTCATGTCGCTCGCGAAAAATATCCACTCATCATTGGAGACGATGTAACCGTTGGACATAACGCCACCCTTCATGCCTGCACTATTGAGTCTCGTTGTCTAATAGGTATGGGCGCAACGGTAATGGATGGTTCAAATATTGGAGAAAACTGCATAATTGGTGCTGGCTCTCTTGTAACCCCAAATACTGTCATAGAGTCTGGTAATATGGTAATGGGTTCACCAGCAAAAGTTAAACGTAAATTAGCTGACAATGAAATCCATTCGATCATCAAATCGGCAAGCCATTATGTAAACGATATCAAATCTTATTTAGACTAATGAAGAATCCTTCTAGACAAACCCCTATTTCGGTTTCACTTGGTGTTATAGGTGGAAGCGGTGCATACGACTTACTTGCTAATGAAACCCTTGGAGAAAATGTAGAGACCTTTACATTAGAAACTCCCTTTGGCAAAAGCGCACCTGTTCATCATTTTCGGGTCGGTAAATTAGAATATTTATTTCTTTCACGGCATGGAGAAAAAGACTATACAATCACAGCCCCCTTTGTTAATTATCGTGCTAATATTTACGCCCTAAAGGAATGTGGTGTTGAACGCATTATTTCTTGGTCTGGCCCAGGAATAATTAATACCTCTTTTAAACCGGGTGATTATGCAATACCCAGTGATGTAATAGATGAAACTAAAAATCGTGAAACCACTTTTTTTAAAAACAACGGTATTGGTTTTATTCGCCAAGATAAACCCTTTTGTCCTCAAATCCAACACGTAGTCCATGACTCAATGCAATCACTTGGTTTCTCTCATTATGAACAAGCGGTTTATATCTGCACTGAAGGCCCAAGACTCGAAACTCCGGCTGAAATCAGAAAGTTTCGTTTAAATGGTGGTGATCTCGTTGGAATGACCCTTGTGCCAGAACTTTTTCTCGCCCGTGAACTTGAAATATGTTACGCATCTATTTGCTACCTAACCAACTTTGCCGAGGGCACAATTTCGCGAGAATTTAAACCTGGGGAGTTGTTTGAAGGCATGCAAACTAATCAAGAGAAAATGCAGGTTGAAAAATCTATTTCTCGCTTCCCCAGTATCCTTGCTGGAACATTTCTAAATCTGTCAAGAACCGAACGAACATGCCACTGCAAAGACGCCATGAAACGATATAAAAAAAAAGGTTCCATTAATGACGATTGGCATACATGGCTAGGCCCTGCATAAAAATGGTTCCTAATCGAATAGTTAGGTACTTTTATTATCTAGGTTATGCCCTAGCACAATACGAAAGAACGGAATTCCATGTCTTCAAAGATAGCATGAGTTTTTTTTATTCTACATATATGTTCCATAGTTTCTGCACAAAGGAACCTCTTCGCTATCCATCAATGTTCGGACTTAATTAATTTACCATCATATTTAACTTTAACCTGCTATCAAACTAAATATCATCTTCCTTAAACAACCTATCATGAAGAACTTGATTTTAACTTTGCTAATCACATTAATCATAACCAATTGCAACAAAACTACTGAGACCCCCCTACTATTACCAACAGCCGCAGAACCTTCAGCAAAATTACATAATAATCAGGGGATTGAGCATTTCCACAAGGGTGCGTATTTAGAAGCCTTGATCAAATTCACTCAAGCTAATGTTGCAGATAGCACTACTGGAGAAATTTATTTTAATATTGGGTTAATGCGACACTTGAAAGGTAATCAAGAAAAAGCAAAAGAATTTTTTAAGCACGCTCACGACCTTGCGAATGGCAATAAAAATATTTTAGAGTCCACACTGATAAAAAAGTATCTTGACCTATAGTATTTTTTTTCAAACACTACTTTTCCCAAAAAAAATAGCTTATCCACAAACCTGCCTTAGTTTTGGTATTAATTTTTTTGCAAGCCCTTCATTAATAATCCCGTTTAATCTATAGAATATCGATACTTCTAATAACGAAATAGAAGCTGGCTTCTTGCAATGGGCAGCAAATAATAGAATCTGAATACATAGTTTATTAAAATTTGTATATTTTAGTTCATCTACCGCTTGACAAACTCTTATAAAATAAAGTATTTTATGGGATTATATTATTATAGAGATCAAACCTTTTCATTCAGGAGAGCTTCTTGGCTAACCATAAATCTGCACTTAAACGGATCAGGCAAAACGAAAAACGAAACGAACGAAATAAAGTCGTGCGCTCTAAAACGAAAAACGTAATAAAGAGTGTTCTAACAGCTATAGAAGAAAAAAGTGTTGAAGATGCTCAGAATTCCCTGAAGGAAGCATCAAAGATAATTGGGAAAAATGCTGCCAAGGGAGTAATGCATAAACGTGCTGCTTCCCGTAAAATTTCTGGTCTAGCAAAAAAAGTTTATCAATTATCTGCCTCAAGCTGAACAGATTCGAAAAAGTAATGTCTCTAAAATCCCCTGAGGGTCTCTCCCGGAAGTTTTAAGTTCTCTATCTGCTTCAAACAAATACTTCATACTCTTCCGTAACTGTGATCTATTAAAATTTTGTGTATATTGCATGGCCTTCTCAACTAAAAATGGTTTTGCTCCCATTTGTTTGGCTATTTTTTGTGTTCCATATTTTTCATCCTGATAGTGTTTAACTTCCCACAATGTCCTAATTTGCCAAGCAATCAAACCCAGTATTTTTATCGGTTCGTCCCCCTGGCCTAGCTGCTTTTGCAATACAAGTAGTGCTTTCTCTACTTTTTTGTTCTTAAGAGCCTCTGTCAATAAAAAAGCATTTTCCATTTTTATCTCACCAATAAGGTCTTCCACCATGGACTCTGTAATTTTTTTTTCTTTTCCTGCATATGTCATCAACTTTTCAAGTTCTTTCGCCAAGATTGCTGGTTTAGCTCCAACTTTATCTACTATTTTTCGAGCAGCTTCTAAGCTTAAATCATAACCGAAAGAGCTAACTCTATTTTTCACCCAAGTGAAAAGGGCTGCTTCTTGTGGAGCTTCACAAGGCAATGCACCCTGTTGAGCTGTTAGATTTTTGTATAGCTTTCTTTTTTGATCTGCCTTATCTGCTGTTATCACTAAACAAGAATCTAATTCTGGCGCTGCAATATATTGAAGCAGTGCTTTTTGATCAGTTTCTTCCAAAATAACCTCGTGTAAATTTCTAACAATAACAAGCTTTTTCCCTCCTAAAAACGGTAATGTCTTTGCCGCCGCTATCCAGTCACCAACTAATGACTCACGAGCCTCAAAATCCTCTAAATTAAAATCTTTATTGTCTGTTGAGATTAGCTTCTGATTAAGTGCTTTGATTACCTCAATACGATAAAAACTTTCTGCCCCGTAAAGAAAATAGAATGGGGAAATTTCCCCTGCCTTAATGCTATGAAGTACTTTGTTAATCAGCATTATCTATTAATTAAAATTGTTCAATTGTGATGCTTACTAACCTATCAGCAAGATCTTTATATGCTTCTTTAAGTGCTGTATATTTTGCTGATTCAGAATCGACCACACTAGAGGTAGATCTATAATTCCATTGAGTAGTAAATTTTTGGTTAAAAATTATTTTCTTTTTAATTTGATCATAAGCCTCAACTTGAATACCTAGGCGCACAATATATTCCTCTGCCGAATCTTCTGAGCTAAATGCAACACCTCGTAGTTGGTAATTCATCAAAGTTCCACGCATGAGTAGGTCGGACTTGCTGCTACTCATTACCTTGAGGCGACCATCAGAGATAAAAGCACGACGAATTGCATCCGTTGCGTCTTTTTGAATATTTGGTTCACTCGAAGAATTTTTAAACACAGGGATAGAGATGGCGCGAATATGAGGAGGAAGAGCTGATCCATAACCAGCGAGATTATACCCGCAGCTTGAGGACACCAAAATAACCAAGAGAAAACAAAAAGTACTGCGAAGAAAATTCATCTCTTTATTCCATCACAATATTAACTAACTTGCCAGGAACCACAATTATTTTTTTTATTTCCCGACTTTTTACTTGCTCCTTTATCTTACTATCATTAAGAGCCAAACGCTTAATATCTTCTTGGCTTGCACTCGATGAAACCAGAATCCGCTGTCTCACCTTGCCATTTAACTGAATTACAATTAACAACTCCTCTGTTTTCGTAAAATCTTTATTAAATACTGGCCACTCAGCTTGAACTATTGATTTTTTATGACCCAGCAATGACCACATTTCCTCTGAAATATGAGGAGCAAAGGGTGAAAGAAGAAGAATCAATGTGTCAAAACTTTGCCTAACTAAAGATCTGGCTTCATCGTTATTTTCTTTAACCAAAACCCAATAATCCCGGAAAGCGTAAAGGTGATTCACAAACTCCATGACCGCTGAAATAGCTGTATTAAACTGTATTCTTATTTGAATATCATCTGTCACACGACCAATTGTCACATGTGTTACACGCCTCAATTCCCGCAATTCTTTCGATTTAATTTCAAAGTTTTCAGGAATGGAATCAGCTAATTTTATATCATCTAAAAATTCATTAAAAATTCGCCAAACACGTTTTAAAAAACGATAACAACCTTCTACTCCCTGACTGTTCCACTCAAGATCTTTTGAAGGTGGAGCGGCAAACAAAATAAAGAGCCGAGCTGTATCAGCACCATAACTCTGAATAATTTCTTCAGGATCAACAACATTGCCCTTCGATTTCGACATTTTAGCACCATCCTTAATAACCATACCCTGGGTAAGCAAGCGATCAAACGGTTCATCAGATTTTGCGAAACCTAAGTCTTTAAACACAAGATGAAAAAATCGTGCATAAAGTAAATGGAGGATAGCGTGCTCTATCCCACCAATATACTGATCTACCGGCATCCAGTAGTCTAAATCTTTTGTATTAAAAGCAGATTGTTTACTACCTGGTGATGTATATCGATTAAAGTACCACGAAGAACATACAAAGGTATCCATAGTGTCTGTTTCTCTTCGCGCTGATTTACCGCATAAAGGACATTGTGTTGAATAAAATTTATCCAGTGTTTTAAGAGGTGACTGACCTCGATCACCTAGGTCAACATCAATAGGTAATAATACTGGAAGTTGTCCTTCTGGAACCGGCACTAATCCACATTCATCACATTGGACAACCGGAATCGGTGTACCCCAGTACCTTTGGCGGGACACCCCCCAATCTCGTAAGCGAAAATTTATCGAGGCCTTTCCAATTTTTTTTTCTTCGAGATAGTCGCACACTTTTCTTTTTGCTACATCGCTGGGAAGTCCATTGAACGAGCCCGAATTTACCATGATGCCGTTAGCAGAAAATGCTACCTTCATGATAGATTCATCTAGAGGCCTATCTGCAGGTTGAATAACTATGCGAACAGGAAGGTCATACTTAAGCGCGAAATCTAGATCACGCTGATCATGAGCAGGAACAGACATGATTGCTCCTGTCCCATAACCCATCAACACAAAATTTGCAGTCCATACTGGGATATCTTCACCTGTTAGAGGGTTCACTGCATATGATCCAATAAAGACTCCTCTTTTCTCTCCTGTTTCACTGGTGCGTGTAACCTTATCTTCCTGCTTCACATTATCAATAAACTTACCAACCACTGACTCCTGTTTTGTACCAAGAGATAATCTCTTTACTAGCGGGTGTTCCGGCGCCAACACCATAAATGTTGCCCCATAAAGAGTGTCTGGGCGAGTTGTAAAAACTTTAACAACTTCATTTTTTCCTTTTAACTTAAAGTCAACTTCAGCACCGTGACTTTTCCCAATCCAATTGCTTTGCATTGTCAACACCTGCTCCGGCCATTTCCCTGATAACCGATCGCAGCCTTCCAGCAAACGATCTGCATAATCTGTTATTTTAAAAAACCAACCTTCTTGATGACGATCTTCTACTTCACTGTCACAACGCCAACAGCATCCTTCAACTACCTGTTCATTCGCCAAAACTGTATTACAAGAAGTACACCAATTAACTTGTGATTTTTTACGATACACCAGCCCCTTTTCATAAAATTTTAGAAAACACCATTGGTTCCAACGGTAATATTCCGGGCGACAAGTAGCTATCTCCCTGCTCCAGTCATAACTTAACCCTAAACTTTTTAATTGCACTTGCATTGCAGCAATATTATCTTCTGTCCACTGAGCGGGATGTGATTTATTCTGAATAGCAGCGTTTTCAGCTGGCAACCCAAATGCATCCCAACCAATCGGGTGCAATACGTTAAAGCCTTTCATACGCATAAATCGAGCAATCGCATCTCCAATTCCATAATTTCTCACATGACCCATATGGATTCTTCCTGACGGGTAAGGAAACATTTCTAATAGATAGTATTTTTTTTTTGAAGAATT
>Ga0233427_10003274_pt1 | contig 14372 bp, 16 predicted proteins | sample SI_118_April2016_5_FD_179885 | JGI IMG/M metagenome (GOLD analysis project Ga0233427, IMG submission 179885) | Seawater microbial communities from Saanich Inlet, British Columbia, Canada - SI_118_April2016_100_MG | ecosystem: Environmental > Aquatic > Marine > Inlet | place: Canada: British...
ACCATCTTTTAATTGACTGAAATTTAAAGTAGCTTTCTCGTCCTTATTAGAGGAAATCCAAGTCAATGACAAGGAACCATCATTAGAAACCAGACTAGGCTGCGCATTACTATTATCGTGTAGAAAAGAAATTTCTTCAATATTGACATCTTTAGATGTACAAGAAAAAATACTCAAGAAGGATATAATTATTATTAACCTTTTCATATTACAGAACCTTTAATTTATTTATCATTTCTTCCGAATCCCATTCAATTGCACCAACAATAGTTTCTATCATTTTTCCATTTTCATCAAAAATATATGACGTAGGCATTGAATAAATTCCAAGTGATTCATATGATTTAATAGATTTCAAAAAATTGAAGTCAAAATTTCTATCATTTTTAAACTTAGATATTTTAGAAATTGTTTCGTCAGATACTAACAAAAAAGTATAGCCAAAATCTTCTAATATTTCCTCAGCTCTTTTTATGCTTGGCATTTCCTTTATGCATGGCCCACACCAAGTAGCCCAGTAATTAATTACAATTTTTCTTCCTTTATAGACTGACAAGTCTGAATTTTTTTCATTTAAATCTACAAATGAAGCTTTAAGTTGTAAGGATTCTAAATCAGAAATATTTTTGTTATTACTAATAGCTGTATCGCAGCCCAAAAATAGAACATAACATAATAAGTAGATAGCTGTCTTTTCCAACTTTATGATTTTCTTAAATTTACAACATATGATTTTAATAAATCTAATGTTTAAATGTTAACCTTTATTCTTGATCAACTTCAATCCTTTTATCCATATTTGCTAGTTCCCATGCTGTATGAAATATTAGTCTACTTCTTTGCGTTAAAAGATCGTAACGAATTTTATCAGGGGTATCGCCTGGACCATGGTAGTCTTCATGTGTTCCACTAAAGTAAAAAATTACAGGGATATTATTTTTAGCAAAGTTAAAGTGATCACTTCTTTCATAAAATCTATTGGGATCATCCCAAGCATTAAATCTGTAGTCTAATTCGAGATTAACTGTTCTGCTATTAACCTTTTCAGATGTTTCATGAAGCATCGAACTTAATCTGTCCGTACCAATTAAATAAATATAGTTATCATTATCTGACTCTCTAGTTGGATCTGTCCTTCCGATCATGTCAACATTTAAATTAGTAATTGTTTCATTAAGAGGATATAGAGGGTTTTCTGCATAATATTTAGACCCTAAGAGACCTTTTTCTTCAGCTGAAACATGAAGAATAACAATAGACCTTTTTGGTTTATTTCCATCTAACTCTGCTTGCTTAAATGCTTGAGCTATTTCTAATAAAGCCATTGATCCAGATCCATCATCGTCTGCACCATTATAAATTTCTCCATCTTCTATTCCTACATGATCAAGGTGAGCAGTAAGAACAATATATTCATTGGGGTAAACATCTCCCTTGATAATTGCAGCAACATTTTCTGTTTTAACCCAGTCAATATTTTCTTCATCAATAGATGAAGATTCTAGGGGGTTAATATTATTAGGATTAGCCACTTGTCTTTTAGAAAAGTCAACTAAAAATTTTTGGAAATAGTCTTCAGTGTTGTCAGCTTTAAGGATATCATTAGCTTTATAAAAGTCTCTAATAAAATTAACTGCAAGTTTTTGACCAGGCTCACCAGTATTTCTTCCCTCAAACTCGTCAGATGCAAACTCATATAATAATTCACTTAATTCTTCAGAAGTTATTGATTCAGCATATTTCTCTGAATTGTTTTCTTCAGAACAACTCACTGAAATTGATAATATTAATATAAAAATATTAAGCTTTTTCATAATTGTTTTTTTTTGTTTTTATTTCATTTTCAATTCCATCCCATAAGGAGATTCTAGCAAGAAGGGCTTTTTCTGCAATTAAAGCTGATTCAGATATTTTAGATGGATCATTATTACATAAATATGACAACATTTCCATTGACATTGGTCCATGCATATCCCCATCAACCTCAATATGTCTTTTAAAGTAATAAATTAATTTATTCAAATCATTATTTTCTGAATTTATTCCTTCAATTAGAGGAATGAACATATCTGGTATTAAGTCCTCTCTTCCAAATGTAAATACAGAAGCTACTTCATGAATTTTACCTCTTTTAATAACAGAAAAAGTAAACTTTAAAAAGTCTTTTACATAACTTTTAATATCTAATTTTTCAATGTCTTTGTCAATAGTCTCAATATTATTAAGAGTATTTAGGTTATTTATTATTTCACTTGTATTAAGACCAAATTCCTCTATTGAGTCAATATACATTTCAAAATGAGAGACTGGTTGTCCTTCTTGATCTTCATCAGTTTCCTCTCCAGCTACTATTTCATTAATTAGTTTTGCAGTAGTAGTATTTTTACTTGGGAACCAAGGGATTGAAATTGATGTTAAGTTTATTTGTAAAAATTTCAGTAAAGACATGAAATCCCATACTGCATAGACATGCGCATTTGAAAAAATATTGAGATCATCAACATCTTTTATTTTACTGTATAATGAGTGATTTCGTAGTCTATTTTTTAGTGGTTCGAGATTTTGGGTTATGCTATTCATTAGTAATAATTTGGGTTCAAATATAAATAATAATTAAATTCATTGAATGGATCAAATATTATTGTTTCTTATATCATCATTAGTCTTGACTCTAATGCCTGGGCCGGATATATTATTTGTAATAAATCAAAGTCTAGCAAACAAAAAATCTGGTTTTATTATCTCAATAGGTCTTTGCTCAGGGCTAGTAATCCACACATTAATTTTAGTTTTTGGATTATCAGTTTTTATTGAGAGCAATAAAAATCTAGTATTATATCTTAAATATTTTGGAGCTTTGTATCTTTTCTACCTTGCTTATACTGAGTTAAGAACTAAAGATAAATTAGTCCATAAAGACACAAATAAAAGTTTGTTCTTAAGAGGTTTATATATGAACTTAATTAACCCCAAAGTATTCTTTTTTTTTATTGCTTATTTCCCAAATTTTCTTTTTTCAGATACAATTTCTATAAGTTTTCAACTCTTGATTTTAGGTATCATATTTATTATACAAGCTTTAGTTATATTCTTTACCGTTTCTCTTATTTCAAATAAAATAACAGCTTTATTAAAAGTAGATACTCATTCAAATAGTATAACTTATATTAAATCTTTTGTTTTCATCATCATTGGCCTTGTAATTTTATTATAATTAGACTAGATATAAATTTGTATATTTGCATGCAATTAGTTGATAATTAATTGCGATATGATAAAATCAAAATTTGTTGGAGAAGGTTTAACCTACGAAGACGTACTGCTAGTGCCTTCATACTCTAAAATAATTCCCTCAGAAGTTTCTCTTAAATCAAAGTTTAGCAAGAACATTAAGCTTAATGTACCTATTGTATCAGCTGCTATGGATACAGTTACTGAAAGTAAAATGGCAATTGCTATGGCTAGTGAAGGTGGTATTGGGGTTATTCATAAAAATATGTCTATAGATGAGCAAGCCAATGAAGTGCGATTAGTTAAAAGAGCAGAGTCAGGAATGATAATTGATCCAGTAACACTTGATGCTAATTCATTAGTTATTGATGCAAAAAATAACATGAAAAAATATAAAATTGGTGGCATCCCAATAGTTTCAAAAACTGGAAAATTGACTGGAATTGTTACTAATAGAGATTTAAGATTTGAGAAAGATAATTCTAAAAAGTTGTCTGAGGTAATGACTACTAAAAATCTTATAACTGCCAAAGCTGGAACTTCAATGTCTCAAGCAGAAGATATTTTACAAACTCATAAGATTGAAAAATTACCTGTAGTTGATTCAAAAGGAATACTTATTGGATTAATAACATTTAGAGATATAAACAAACATTCTGAAAAACCAACTTCAAATAAAGATAAACTCGGAAGGTTAATCGTATCTGCTGCTATAGGTACTGATAAAGATTTCTTAGTTAGAGCTGAAAAACTTATTAAATCTGGTGTTGATGCTCTTGTTGTTGATACTGCTCATGCTCATTCTAGTAGAGTAGGGGATGTTTTAAAGAATCTTAAAGATTCTTTCGATGATGTAGACATAGTGGTGGGGAATATTGCTACAGCTGAAGCTGCAAATTATTTAAAGGATATTGGTGCAGATGGAATTAAAGTTGGAATTGGTCCTGGTTCTATTTGTACAACTAGAATAGTAGCTGGGGTTGGTTATCCTCAGTTATCGGCTATTTTAGAAGTTTCTGAAGCTTTAAAAAACTCAAATATACCACTGATTGGAGATGGAGGTATTAGGTATACAGGAGATATTTCAAAAGCAATTGCTGCTGGAGCTGATTCTGTAATGCTTGGTTCTCTTCTTGCTGGGACTGAAGAGTCTCCTGGTGATACAATAATATATGATGGTAGGAAATTTAAAACCTACAGAGGAATGGGGTCAGTTGAAGCTATGCAAAGGGGTAGTAAGGACAGATATTTTCAATCGGAGGAGTCTGATGAAAAAAAATTAGTTCCCGAGGGAATAGTTGGAAGAGTTCCATATAAAGGCCAGATAAATGAAAGTATACATCAATTTACTGGTGGACTTCGTTCAGGTATGGGTTATTGTGGGTCAAAAGATATTAAAACATTAAAAAAAACATCAAAATTTGTAAAAATTACTGGTTCTGGTATTAGAGAAAGTCATCCTCACAATGTTTCAATAACAAAAGAAGCACCAAATTATAGTCCTCCTAAATTATAATCTTTGAAAAGGTTCGTTTTAATACTTACAATTTTATTTTCAACAGCTAGCTGTAGTAATTTATCTAATAATAATTCTAATGACCTTGTAGCAAGAGCAGGTGAAAATTTTTTATATGAAAATGATCTACCTAGATTTGAGTCTGAGGATGATAGTATTAGAAAGTTTATGAATTTTATTGAGTCTTGGGCAAAGGAAAAAGTCCTTTATGACCTCTCTTTAGTAAATCTTTCTCAGTCAAAGAAGAATCAAATTGATAAACTTGTAAATAATTATAAAGTAGATTTATATATAAACTCTTATAAAGATTTAATTGTCAATACTAGAATCGACTCAGTGGTAACAAATGTCCAAATAGACTCTTTCTATAATCTTTATAATAGTTCTTTTAAATTGAATGAAAATCTTCTTAAGTACAGATATGTCAAGGTTCCTAATGATAATATTAATCTTGCTAGAATCAGTAGTAATATCAAAAGATTAACTAATGTGGATAGAGAATTTTTAGATTCACTTAATTTTCAATTTGCTGATTTAAAATTAAATGATTCTTTATGGTTTACAGAAAGAGATGTTATTTCTTCAATAGGGTTTATTAATCAACAGAATAAATCTAGATATTTTCTTAAAAATCGATTGTTTACAATTGAAGATTCGCAATATGTCAACTTTTTTATTGTTAAGGATATACTTAAATCAGGAAATATTCCTCCATTATCTTATCTTTATGAAAGAATAAAATCAACAATTATTAATCAAAGAAAATTAACTTTACTGCAAAGTCTAAATGAAGAAATTCTAAATGATGCACTTAAATCAAAGAAATATGAAACTTATAAATAGTTTATTTTTATTATTGGCTTTTCAATTATCTTTCTCTCAGGAAAAAATTAAGATTGATGGAATATCATCAGTAATTGGTGATTTTATAATACTAGATTCTGATATTGATAAGGTTTTGATTGACATGGAGTCTCAGGGGATTTCAACTAGAGGTGTCTCAAAATGTCAATTACTAGGGAAATTAATGGAGGATAAGCTTTATGCCCATCATGCAATTCAAGATAGTTTAGAATTATCAGACAACGAGATATATGACTATGTCGATAGACAACTGGAATATTTCACTGAACAACTTGGTGGAATTGAAAAAGTTTTAGAGTTCTACAAGAAAAAAGATGAAATTACTTTTAGGGATGAATTATTTGAAATAAATAAAACTCAAAGGCTATCAGAAATGATGCAAGAAACTATTGTTGAAAAAGTTGAAATAACTCCAGAGGAAGTAAGACAATTTTTTCAATCGATTCCAATAATTGATTTACCAATATTTGGAACTGAACTTGAGATAGCACAAATTATTATAGAACCTAAGGTTTCTGAAGAGGAAAATCAACGAATTATTGATCAGTTAAAGCTTTTTAGAGAAGATATTCTTGAGGGTGGTATGAGCTTTGCTTCAAAGGCACTTTTATACTCGCAAGATCCTGGTTCTAGAAGTAAAGGTGGCAGATATACATTAAATAGAAAAAAACCTAGAATGGCCAAAGAATTTAGGGATGTAGCCTTTAGTCTTCGTGAAGATGAAATATCTGAACCTTTTAAAACAGATTTCGGATGGCATATTCTAGCTGTTGATAAAATTAGAGGTCAAGAAATTGATATTAGACATATTTTATTGATTCCAAAAATTTCAAATGAAGAATTAAAATCTGCCAAAGAAAAAGTTGATAATCTTAGAGAAAGAATATTTAATAATGAAATCACATTTTCAGATGCAGCACTAAGATTCTCTGATGAAAAACAAACTAGATTAAATGGTGGTGTTATTATTAATCCAAGTACTAATGATACTAGGTTTGAGCTTACAAAAATGGATCCTCTTTTATATTCACAAGTAAAAGATCTTGATGATAATGAAATGAGCATGCCTCTATTAGATAATTCTGATAACAGTGTTTCTAAATATAAAATTCTAAAAATAACAAATAGATTTGATGAGCATAAAGCTAATTTTTCTCAAGACTATGTTAAAATTAAAGAATTAGCTCTTACTGAGAAACAACTAAAGAGAATCAAAAAGTGGATGGAAGAAAAAATAGAGGAGACATTTGTTAATATTAATTCAGATAGTACTTATTGTAATTTTGCCTATAATTGGACTAAAGATTAACTATTTAAAATACTTTTTTGGAACGTAAAGCATTCCAAAGCATTCTCCATCTTCTTTATTTATGTTCTTATGGTGTGCTTTGTGTGCTCTTCTAACGCCTTTAGCATATTTATTATCAATATTTCTAAATATTTTAAACCTTTGATGAATAAATATATCATGTACAATAAAATATGCTAATCCATACAAACCAATTCCAACAGCAATAGGAAGACCTAGCCAAAAACCTTGTCCCCAAAGAACTACAAATGATGCACTTAGAAATGCATAGAAGAAAAAGAATAAGTCATTTCTTTCAAACCAAGATTTATGATCTTTTTTGTGGTGATCTTTATGAAGAATCCAAAGGGGTCCATGCATTAAATATTTATGATTAAACCATGCTGTAAACTCTGTTATAAGAAATGTTATTATTAAAGTAGAAATCCAAATAATTATATCCATTGAATAAGATTTAGTTGATACTTAACATAAGAACGTGCAATTACAATAAACTTTTGGAAATTATGAATTCTGATTCTTTTTTTAACAATATTTTCAGAAGATGTTCTTTTTAGTTTTTTGAGTAGTTTACTATAATACCTGTAAGCTATATAAACTGCAAACTTTGAGTTTTTTGGCAGTTTTGCAATTCCTTTAATAGCATTCATAAAGTCTTTTTCAATTTCTAAAATAATTTCTTTTTTAGATTTATCATTAAAATTATTCATATCTATATTGGGAAAATATACTCTATTTAAAATTTTGGCGTCATCTCTTAAATCTCTTAAAAAGTTAACCTTTTGAAATGCTGATCCTAATGAAATTGCAAATGGACTAAGCTGATTATATGATTCTTCAGATCCTTTGACAAAAACTTTCAAACACATTAAACCAACAACATCTGCAGATCCATAAATATATTTTTTATATTCTTCAACTGTATTGTATTCCTTTTTTTCTAAATCCATCTTCATGCTATCTAGAAATGAATTTATAAGTTCATGAGGGATTGAGTATTTATTGACAGTATACTGAAATGAATTAAGAATTGGATTTAAACTAATTTTGTTCTTTATACTCCTCCATAGCTCTATTTCAAAATCTTCCAATAATTCTTTTTTAGGGAATCCGTGAAAAGTATCCACTATCTCATCAGCAAGTCTTACAAATCCATATATATTGAATATATCTTGTCTTATTGTCTTTGAAAGAAGGTTACTTGAAAAGTAAAAAGATGTGCTATATCTTTTTATTACAAGCCTACTACAATCATTTGAAACTTTATCGAAGATTGATTTCATACTACAAAAATAAGTAAAAAGAGTAAATCAATTCATATCTTTGATAAATGGACAAAACTTTAATTTATCACTACACATCACTTTCACATCTAATTGAGATTTTTAGAGTGGGAAAGCTCTTTACATCTCAAACTGAGAAGATGTTGAAAGTAAAAAAACCAGGTCTTTGGTTTACAACAAATTCAAAATGGGAATATTCTGCATTTAAGAGATTTAATGATGGGAAAAAAGAGTTTGATCTAAATACTCCTGAGGAATTTGAAAAGTATATTGGCTGTGCTAGAATAGTTACAAATCTAAATTCTCTATTTGTAACTTTTGCAAAATATAAACATAAGTCAAAAGTTAATCCATTATTATGGGATAAAATGGCTGAAATAGGTAAATCGAAAGGAGCTGACCCAGCAGAATGGTATGCAACATTTACTCCCATGAGTATAAATAATCTAGATATCGAAATATATGAAAATGGAGAATGGTATAACCTTAAGAAAGAGGGTGGTGAGTTTGACTCAGATTTATTTAATAGAAATCTAGAAAAAACGTTTGTGTTTAAGCAAGGTAAGGAGATGGAGGAAAAAATGTTAAAAGAACATCAAGCTAATCAACCAAAATCGGATACTGTTACTGAGGACATAGAATCAACTCCAGTAGCTGAGAAAAATATTATCGAGGAGAAACCTGTTAAGGAGGCAACTGTAGAGGAGAAACCTGTTAAGGAGGCAACTGTAGAGGAGAAACCTGTTAAGGAGGCAACTGTAGAGGAGAAACCTGTTAAGGAGGCAACTGTAGAGGAGAAGCCTAAATCAAAAGGAATATTTTCTGGTATTAAAAGTTTATTTAGTAAAAAGTAAACTTTTCTTTTAAAGATGAGTTAAAGAAAAATCTAAAATATCTTTAATACGTATTTTTTCCTGAATTCACTGAAGAGGATATGCATATAATTTTGTCTTCATAAATACTCATATCAAGGTTTTGTGAATCCAAAAATCTAATTGTGCCTACGACTGGACTCGAACCAGCACGAGCATAAGCCCACTACCCCCTCAAGGTAGCGTGTATACCAATTTCACCACGTAGGCAATAAAAAAATGGGTAGTGACCTGGCTGGGGCTCGAACCCAGGACCCTCTCCTTAAAAGGGAGATGCTCTACCAACTGAGCTACCAGGTCTAAAAAAGAGAGCAAATATACTTTTAAATATTCATTATTCAATGATCATTTTATCATAAATTTGTTAAGTAAAACAAAATGTTGAATACAATTTTTTTAATTGGATATATGGGAGCTGGTAAATCTGCTATTGGAAAATCTCTGTCTAAAAATAATGGTTATAAATTCTATGATTTAGATAAATATATTGAAGAAAAGGAGGGGAGGAAAATTTCTGAAATTTTCAATCATAATAATGAGGTATACTTTAGAAAGATTGAAAACAGTTATCTAAAAGAAATTTCCTTGATTAAAGAGAATAAGATAATCTCAACGGGAGGTGGAACTCCTTGCTTCCAGAATAATTTTGAAATAATTGATAATTTACCAAATTCACTTTCAGTTTACTTAAAAGCTAGTGTTGAAACTCTTGCGGCGAGGTTAAAAGACTCTATTGAAGAGCGTCCTTTAATATCACGTTTACAAGACCCACTTCAATTAAAAGAATTTATTACAAAACATCTTTTTGAAAGAAGCTTTTACTATGAAAAGTCAAAATTTAAAGTTAAAACTGATGGCTTAGATATTAATACTATTGTTAATTTGATAGGCAAACTATCAACTTAAATAAACACTTAATCTACCCTTTTTATCAATCATAACATCTACATGTTCGTTTACAGAAGTGGAAAGACTTAAACCTGAGTAATCAATTTTTACTGGAAACATTGCATGATCTCTATTTATTATAACCGAAGTTTTTATTTTAGAAGGGTTGTAAAGCATTAGGTCACTAATTACCATTTGAAGTGTTTTACCAGTTTGTGATACATCTCCTACTATAATTATAGACTCATTTAAAACATCAAATTTACTACTATATGCTATTGATCCATTATTAATTATTACATCAATTAAAACAATCTTTATATCTGAAATTTTATTTATATGGTCTATTAATTTTTGAGATATTAATTTACCATTATCTGAAATACCAAATAAGATAATTTTTGATTGATCTATATTATCTTCTAATATCTCTAAACCGATTCTTTGAATTTTATTTTCAATATCAGAGTTGTCTAAAATCAAGTTTTGAATAGCAAGTTTTTTCATATTAATACTCTTTTAAATAAACAAAGTAAAGTTGTATCTTTGCGCTAAATTATGAAGAAAAAACTATTTTTTCTAGTTCCAGTTTTTTTATTATTTCTTCAATGTAAGAAAGAGGACACCTCTCCAACATACACAATAAGAGATTATAGTGAGCAAGTTATCGTTGATCAAGACTTATTGGAATCCTACTTAAAGACACATACTTATAATTATGAAGATTTTAATAATGAATCTGATGTTAATATTAAGTTAGATACTATATCAAACAATAATTCCTCAAGACTGACACTATTTGAACAGGCTAAGATCAAAACAATTGATGTTACTAACTCTGAGGGTCAGATTACATCTCACAATCTATACTACATTATCGCTCGTGAAGGTTCGAATGAGAATCCTTCAGTTGCAGACTCTGTATATGTTTCATATGACGGAATACTTATCGATGGAAATACATTTGATAATCGTAAGTTTCCAATTTGGATTGATTTAGCAAATTCTCTACAAGGATTTAGAGAAGGAGTTTCAGAACTTAGAACTGGAAAATTTACAGAAAATTCAAATGGAACTATTGATTACACCTCTTTTGGTGTTGGTTTATTTTTTATTCCCTCAGGTATAGGTTATTTTGAAAATATAAGTGCGGGTATACCTGAATATTCTCCTCTAATTTTTACTGTTAAACTAATGACTCACACTGATACAGATCATGATAATGATGGTATACTATCAATTTTTGAGGATATAGATGGAGATAACAAACCATTTGGAGATGATACAGATGGGGATAATTTATGGAATATGTACGATGTAGATGATGATGGCGATGGTATACTTACAGTAAATGAATTAGATAAAAACAATGATTCTATTATAGATGATTCTAATAATGACGGTATCCCTGACTATTTAGATCCAGATAACTAATTATTTTTCTTTTTAAATAACCCATAAGGAATATCATAAGATAGATTTAATGATAATTTATTAGTGGTTATATCAATATTAGAATTTTCAATATCAACTCCTTTAGCATTAATAATTAAGATTTCCTTATTGTTAAGTCCTCTTTCATATCTTAAACCTAAGCTTAATGATCTAAATTTAACTCTAGAACCAATTAGTAAGCTTAAAGTGTATTTGTCTTTGATTTCTTCTAAATCAAATTTAGTCGATGAGTTAGAGAGGCTATACTTAAATGAAGGTCCGGCAAAAACACTTATTGGTCCTAAAACTTTATATCCAAATATTATAGGCACTTGAATATCAGTTGATTTATATGAATGTTCTGCAATATTAATTGATTGGTCTAATATAGAATTCTCTTCAAAAGCAGTGGCATTATTAGATTTTGAAAAAATAAGATTCAGTTCTGGCCTAATGTAAAAAGTAATTAAATCAATTTCAGTAAAAACTCCAAATTGAAAACCTGTTGAATTCTTTACATCAAGATTATAATTATCAACTTTATTACTTATATTTTCAATAGCTCCAAAGTTATCATCATTCAAACCAAAATTCACACCTAAATTACCTTGGGCAATTAAATTAGTGGAGAAAAGTATAAATAATATTAATATATGTCTCATGCTTAATAAAGTGCAATAAGTATGCCACTTATTATTTTCTTTTAAGAACATTAACTGCTGAATTATAAATAGAGGAGCTATTCAGTCCATATTTATTCATAAGTTCGGATGGAGGACCAGATTCACCAAAAGTATCCTTTGTACCAACAAACTCTTGAGGTGAAGGTAGCTTTGTTACAAGTAATCTAGAAATACTTTCACCTAAACCACCGTAAATATTATGTTCTTCTGCTGAAACAAGACATCCTGTTTTTGAAACTGACTTAAGTATAATGTCTTCATCTAGGGGTTTAATAGTATGGATATTTATTATTTCAGCATTTATTCCATTTTCAGCTAATTTTTCTGATGCTTTAATAGCTTCCCATACCAAATGACCAGTAGCAACAATGGTTACATCATTTCCCTCTTTTAACATTAAACCTTTTCCAATTTTAAATTTTTCAGACGAGTTTGTAAAATTTGCAACTTTAGGTCTTCCAAATCTTAAATAAACAGGACCATCAAAATTTGAAATTTCAATTGTTGCAGATTTTGTTTGGTTAAAATCACAAGTATTAATTACTGTCATTCCAGGTAACATTTTCATTAGACCAATATCCTCAAGGATCTGATGAGTTGCCCCATCTTCTCCAAGCGTTATTCCAGCATGAGAAGCGCATATCTTAACATTTTTATTAGAGTAAGCAACTGATTGTCGAATTTGGTCATAAACTCTTCCTGTTGAAAAATTAGCAAACGTTCCAGTAAATGGTATTTTTCCACCAGTTGCGAGACCAGCTGCAAGACCAATCATATTTGCTTCTGCAATTCCTGTTTGAAAAAATCTTTCAGGATTTTCTTCAGCAAAAACATTCATTTTTAATGAACCAGTTAGATCAGCACATAATGCTACTACATTGTCATTAGATCTACCTAGTTCTGTTAGGCCTTCTCCAAATCCTGACCTTGTATCTTTATCTCCTTGATTTATAATTTTTTCCATACTAATAGTCTCCTAGAGTTTCTGGGTTTTGATTAAGTGCAACTTCTAATTGTTCATCATTTGGAGCTTTACCGTGCCATTCATGAGTATGCATCATAAAGTCAACACCATTTCCCATTACTGTTTTCATTAATATAACAATAGGTTTACCTTTTTTAGAATTTTCCTTGGCTAAACTAAGTGTTGAATAAACTTCATCAAGAGAATTTCCATTTTCCATTTCTAGAACTTTCCATCCAAAAGATTCAAATTTTGATTTTAAATCACCAATATCTAAAACATCATTTGTTGAACCATCTATTTGTTGTCCGTTATAATCAACAGTAACTATAATATTATCTACTTTTTTTGCTGCTGCAAACATAAATGCTTCCCAATTTTGACCTTCCTGAAGTTCACCATCACCAGTTAAAACATATACAAGAGAGTCATCATTATTAAGTTTTTTGGATAACGCGATACCAAGCCCTACTGAAACACCTTGACCAAGAGAACCGGAAGAAATATTTATACCGGGTAAATTATCATGATTAGTCGGATGCCCTTGAAGTCTAGAATCAATTTTTCTGAAAGTATCTAGTTCATCAACATTAAAATAACCTGACCTAGCAAGAGTACTATAATAAACAGGTGATATGTGTCCATTAGATAAAATGAACATGTCATTTGAGTCACCGTTATTGGCTACTTTTAAAACTCTTTTATATAACGTAACAAAAAATTCAACGCAACCTAGTGAGCCACCTGGATGTCCAGAATTAACCGTATGAACCATTCTTAATATATCTCTTCTAACCTGGGTTACTAGCTTATTTAAATCTACATCCATATATTGGTAAATGTATAATTAAACATATGAGAATCAAAACTCTTTAAATTCTTTTTATCATAAATTATATAGAAATAATTAACAATCTATTTACGATGTTAATTTCTTTACTAATTTTGAGTTAATGAAGATTATAGATAAGTATATAATCAAGAAATATCTGAGTACTTTTTTTGTAATGTTTGGTTTATTTATTCCAATTGGAATAATGGTTGACTTTGCAGAAAAAATAGATAAATTTAGAGAAAACGAAGTCCCAGGAGATTTAATATTAAGTTATTACATAGATTTTGTTTGGTATTTTGGCAGTCAACTTTACCCTGTTTTTCTTTTTTTAGCAGTTATTTTCTTTACCTCTAGATTAGCTACCAACACAGAGATAACAGCTATACTTTCCTCAGGTCTTTCTTTTCAAAGATTCTCAAAACCATATTTTATATCTACTTCTTTAATTGTTGTCTTTGCTCTTATAGCAGGTATGTTTATAGTTCCTAAATCA
>Ga0233427_10003276_pt1 | contig 14360 bp, 15 predicted proteins | sample SI_118_April2016_5_FD_179885 | JGI IMG/M metagenome (GOLD analysis project Ga0233427, IMG submission 179885) | Seawater microbial communities from Saanich Inlet, British Columbia, Canada - SI_118_April2016_100_MG | ecosystem: Environmental > Aquatic > Marine > Inlet | place: Canada: British...
TGATGGGGCAATTTCAATTAGAGATCTTAATAAAAAATTGAACCTGAAGCTACCTACTAGTGGTCCTATTACCATTAGTGGTTTGATTATTGAATTTCTTGAAAATATTCCAGAAACCAACACAAGCTTTAAAATGCATGAAACAAAATTTGAGATTATTAATATATATGAGCAAACCATCAAAAAAATTAAAATTTACAAATAGACGATTAAAATGATTGCATGAATATTAAACCAGATCAGCTTGAAGATACAGTAGTAAAAGATTCGCAGGTTAAGCCGAAACTTCCTAAGAATTATAAGGTCATATTATTAAATGATGACTATACACCCATGGAATTTGTGGTTGATGTTATTCAAAAAGTTTTTAAAAAGTCGTATGATGAAGCAACAAGAATAATGCTTCAAATACACACAGAAGGTATCGGCATTTGTGGTATTTTTCCATTAGAAATTGCAGAGACTAAAATGAATCAAGTATTAAATTTATCAAAAGAATCTCAGCACCCCTTGCAATGTATTATAGAAAAGATATAGTTAAATTATGATTGCACAAGAATTAGAAGTTAGTTTACATATGGCATTTATGGATGCTCGACAAAAACGTCATGAGTTAATTACCGTCGAACATTTATTACTGGCTATGCTAGATAACCCATCTGCCTCTGAGGTTCTCAATTCCTGTGGGGCCAATCTAGACAAACTTAGGGAAGATGTTGTAGGTCATATTGAAGAGCATACACCAAAGGTTGGAGGGAAAGATGATGTAGACACCCAACCAACTTTGGGTTTTCAAAGAGTAATTCAAAGAGCAATGCTGCATGTTCAATCATCAGGAAAAAAAGAGGTAACAGGTGCAAATGTTTTGGTTGCTATTTTTGGTGAAAAAGACTCACATGCAGTTTACTTTCTTCACCAGCAAGGTATAGCAAGATTAGATGTCGTCAATTTTATTGCTCATGGCATAGCCAAGACTACTGAAAATAATCAAAAAGAACAGGCACAAGAAACAACTAGTTCTGATACAAAAACGAGTAAGGGCTTAGAAACTTATGCGGTGAATTTAAACAAACTTGTTAGTGAAGGTAAGATTGATCCATTAATTGGAAGAGAACCGGAAGTTGAAAGAGTTGTGCAAATTCTTTGTAGACGAAGAAAAAATAATCCACTTCTGGTTGGTGAAGCAGGTGTAGGTAAAACTGCAATTGCAGAGGGTTTAGCCAAGAAAATTGTAGACAGAAATATTCCTACAGTTTTAGAAAATATGACTATATATTCACTTGACCTAGGTGCACTTATTGCTGGTACAAAATATCGAGGTGATTTTGAGCAAAGACTGAAAACTGTGATAAAACAGCTTGGAGAACAAAAAAATTCTATTTTATTTATTGATGAAATTCATACTATTATTGGAGCAGGATCAGCAAGTGGAGGAACATTGGACGCATCAAATATTTTAAAACCCGCTTTGGCAAGAGGCAATGTTAAATGTATAGGTGCAACAACGTACCAAGAATTTAGATCAGTATTTGAAAAAGATCACGCCTTGACAAGACGATTCCAAAAAATAGATGTTGAAGAGCCATCCGTTAAAAACACTATAGAAATTCTTAAGGGTTTAAAAACTCATTTTGAGAGTCATCATAATGTTAAGTTTACTAATAATGCATTGATTAGTGCAGCTGAATTGTCTGCAAAATTTTTAAATGACAGACGTTTGCCTGACAAAGCAATAGATATTATTGACGAAGCGGGTGCGGCGCAAAGAATTTTACCTAAATCAAAACAAAAAAAGAATATTGGCTCAAAAGAAATTGAAGATGTAATCGCGAAAATTGCACGTATACCAGCTAAAAATATAAATAAAGATGACAGAAGCTCACTCAAAAACCTTGAGAGAGATTTAAAAGCAGTGATATTTGGCCAAGACAAAGCTATTGAAACCCTATCTAATGCAATTAAAATGTCACGAAGTGGGATTGGTCCAATAGATAGACCAATTGGGAGCTTTCTCTTTAGTGGTCCAACCGGAGTTGGTAAGACTGAAGTAGCAAGACAGCTTGCGTATACATTAGGTATAGAGCTAATTAGAATTGATATGAGTGAATATATGGAACGTCATTCTGTTTCTAAACTCATAGGAGCGCCCCCAGGCTATGTTGGTTACGATCAAGGTGGAATCCTAACAGAACAAGTAAACAAAAATCCCTACTCTATTTTATTACTTGATGAGATTGAAAAAGCAAATCCTGATATTTTTAATATTCTTCTTCAAGTTATGGATAACGGTATATTGACCGATAGCAATGGTCGAAAAACTGACTTCCGAAATGTTACCATTATCATGACTACTAATGCCGGTGCAGAAGCATTATCAAAATCAAATTTTGGCTTCACACAAACTAAAAAAAGTGGAGATGAAAATGGTGAGATTAAAAAAGTCTTTTCACCTGAGTTTAGAAATAGACTTGACGCTACAGTCTCATTTACTTCACTAGACAATGAAATTATTTTGAAAGTTGTAGATAAGTTTTTAATTCAATTAGAGACTCAATTACACGATAAAAAAGTTGATGCCTCATTTACAAAAGATTTAAAAGATTATCTTGCAATATCAGGTTTCGATGAACAAATGGGTGCAAGGCCTATGGCTAGGCTTATTCAAGATACTATTAGAAAAGCACTTGCTGATGAACTTTTATTTGGACGATTAATTAACGGTGGTGAAGTTGAAATTGATATTAATGATAAGGAGGCAATCGTCCTTAATATCAAAGAGGATGAAAAAGCTTCCGTTTAGAATTCTGGCTTCTTCATTATCTGAATAAATAAATCAGAATTAGTTATTCTATCTACCCAATTTTTTAAGTTATTGTAATAAGCTTGCTCAAACCACTTAAGATCTACGTTAAAAAACTGTCGTATAAATGGAAAAATAGCTATATCTAAATAACCGATCTTATTTGATAATAAATATTCCTGTGTCTCTAGTATTTCATCAATATTTCTAATATAAACTTCACACTCTTTTCTGTATCTTATTTTTAAAGAAGCTTCTTTATTGCTTGTGTATTTATATAGATCTAATTTATTTTTGAATTCCCCATCATTGCTTTTTATCAGACTTTTAATTGTTTCCAAATCATTAGGATTTATTTTAATAGAGGTATTATTTTTTTGTTCTGCTGCCCAATTCATAATATCTATACTTTCATCTAACACTAGATCCTTATATACAAAAACTGGTACCGTTCCCTTAGGGCTAATTTCAATCATTTGTTTTGGCTTATCTTTTAGAGAAATCTCAAATATATCAAAGTCAATACCGCATGATAATAATGCCATCCGAGCTCTCATAGCATATGGACACCTTCGATACGAAAACAACAAAGGTTTTTCCTGCCTTACTTTATCTAGTTGCCTTACATAAATCATTTACAAGTCCATGCCCCTTAAAAATAAGCCCTGTGTAAATTTGAATTAAAGATGCTCCATTTTTAATTTTTTCAATGCCATCATCCGCGGTAATTATTCCTCCTACTCCGATAATGGTTATTTTCCCCTTCAGACGTTTGTTAAGATGTTTAATAACATTTGTAGATTTTTTATTTAATGGAGCTCCTGATAACCCCCCTTCTTCCTTTGCATATTTAGAGGACAAAATTCTTTTTCTATCAATTGTTGTATTGGTTGCAATAACTCCATCAACTTTATATTTTAGGAGTAATTTTGCTATCGAATCTAACTGTTTAATTGAATTGTCTGGAGAAACCTTAACTACAAAGGGGACTATTTTTTTAAACTTTTTATGAAGAGTTTTTTGCTCATTCTTTAAGGCTTTTAGTAATATTTCAAGATTTTTATCACTTTGTAAATTACGTAAATTTTTAGTATTTGGAGATGAAACGTTTATCGCAATATATCCTGCATAGGGATATGCCTTCCTGAAACAAGTTAAATAATCTTCAACTGCTTTGTCAATAGGTGTATCATAATTTTTCCCAATGTTTATGCCTAAAACACCCTTAAACTTAGCTTTTTTTAAATTTTTAATAAATTGATCAATGCCAACATTATTAAAACCAAATCTATTAATAATGCCTTCATTTTTAATCAACCTAAAAGATCGTGGCTTAATATTACCTGGCTGACTTCTTGGTGTGACAGTGCCTACTTCAATGAAACCAAATCCTAGTCTTGAAAGAGGAGTTATATACTCTGCATTTTTATCTAATCCCGCTGCAAGTCCAACTCTATTTGGAAATTTTAGTCCCATTATTGTGATTGGTTTAGAATGTGTATTCTTATTTCTTATAAATCCAAAAAAACAAGCGAGCTTTAAACCTTTCATTGATATATGATGGGCTAATTCTGGATTAAATAAAAATAAAAAGAATCTAATGTATCTATACATATTTTTTTAACTATTTTATGTTGAAATCCATTCTAATCCTAAATCTTGGTCAATTACACCAACATTTGACTTATGTTTATCAACTATTTCAAATATCATTTTCTTCACAAGCTCTATTTTATTATTTTTTTCACTTAAATGAGCAGCTATAACCCATGCTAGATCTGAATGGCTTATAGATGCCAAAAGTTTTAATGATTCTTTATTTTCAAGATGCCCATATTCCCCGTTAATTCTTTTTTTTAATGAGGCAGGGTAATCAGAATCTCTAAGCATCTCTTCGTCATGATTAAATTCAAGTACTAAAAGATTTATCCTCGATAATTTTTGTACAACATGTTTAGTAATTTTTCCCAAATCAGTGATGATTGCAATGCTTTTATCCTTATAATCAAATCTATATTGAAGTGGTTCTCTTGCATCATGAGGTACTGGCATAGGTGAAACTAATATATTATCAATCATGAATGAATCAAAATTATTAATTAATTCAAATTTTATTTTGTATCCATCATTAATTTTTTTATGGCTCATTTGATAAGTACCATAACTAAGATAAATTGGGATTTGAAACTTATTAGCCAGAATAAATGCCCCCTTAATATGGTCTTCATGCTCATGAGTTAACAATATCGCGGTAATTTTACTTGGGTGTATTTGATATCTTTCTAGTCTATCAATTGTTTCTTTCAAGCCGAAGCCACAGTCAACCATCAAAAGTGTTTGATTATTTTTTACAATAAAGGCGTTTCCCGAACTACCGCTACCTAATGAACAAAACTCCATTTATTTTAAATATTCATAAAGAATATTTAAGATTGAATCTGCCGTCGGAGAATTATTTTTTGTACCGTCTGAGTTTTCAACTGAGACGAATGTCCCACCACCTGATTCATTTAATTTAATCAGATAACTTTTAGGCTCTGGTTCTTTGTCACATTCATCACTAAACATACAATCTAAATCAAATCTATATCCAGGACCATCATTATTATTAGCACCTCCTTTATTTAATGCTCTTGCGGCGTCTACATCTAGCACCTCTTCATCTTTTTTCTTCTCACCTCTTCTCCCCTTTTTTCTTATATCTCCATCTTTAACTCCTGTTTCTTCCTCAGCCATTTCTTTTGCCTCAGCTTCATCATCACTCCAAAAATCAATTGAATCTAACCACCCCTCTTCCTCTTTTGCTTTTTTATCTGCTTCACCAATATCTAAATCCGTATAGGTTACATAATAAAGCCCTTTACTTCGGTCTCTATCCTCTGTTAGAAATCCTATCATATCTAATGCAATAGAGACTCTCCTCCATGAACGATCAAAAGGTTCATAAAGCTCAATAGAGGTACCATTTTTATTTACTAACTTTGCTTTAATAACAGTTTGGGGTTTTTCAACAGTTTTTTTAGCATCTAAATCCTGCATTCCTAAGAAAACTAATAATCTTCGCATAATTTCTGCATTAACCTCAACATCAACTTCTGTTAATTTTGAATCGCCTGGTAAGGTAGGTTCTTTTGATTCATCATCTGATGATTTATATTCGGGAATTGAATAAACTGTTGAAGGATTGTATGTTCCCTCCAGCGCTCGATTTATTGCTTCTATACGTTCTGAATTGACCCCCTCCCTCTTTCGATGTGAAATAAATATTTCAGTAGAATTTGCCTGAGAACCTTTTTCAAGCCTCGTCCTAAACTTTGTTTTTTCGTCTGATCCAGTGAGAGATGCAAGCCATACATCCATTGTGTCGCCGATACTTAATTCTTCTTCAATATTTTGAGGTGCTGTCCATTCTGTCTCCATCACCCCCAATCTGCGATTCATCTTTTTCATATTAAAACCTTGCTCGTACCAAAAATCTTCCAAATAAGGCCAAATTTTATCAGGACTTTTATTTACAATGAGCCATCTAAAGTTTCCAGACTTGACTAATTTAATACCATCTGGATCTTTTAAAAGCTCAACTTTTTCTATTTTTCTATTTCTTTGATTTTCAAAGTCTGTATAAGAAGTTGCTGCCCCTGGTACATTGTATGTATCAGAAGTTTCATATTCTGATAAATCAGGTGGTAATTGAAGTTTTTCTGCTTTTGATGAATTTACGTAATCTGGAGCTGTTACCTCATTAAACTTATCTGTGAGAGGCTTAAAAGTACATGAGCATAAAATTAAAGCTAAAATTGGCAAGCCAATAAGCTTCTTCATAAAGTTGCCTCGTAAGCCGTGATTAATTGTTGATGGTATTTTTCATCAAGAGAGACTAATGGAAGTCTTATTTTTGAATTAATTTTTCCTAAATAATTTAGTAGCCACTTAACTGGAATAGGATTCGATTCAACAAACATGGCGTCATGTAACAACACTAATTTTTTATTGATTTTTTTTGCATCCTCATACTTTTGATCAAGCATATTTTTACATATACTTTGCATTAAATCAGGTCTAATATTTGCTGTAACTGAAATTGCCCCTTTACCTCCATGCCTCATATAGTCTAAAAAAGTTGTGTCATCACCACTGAGAAATAAGAATTCTTTACCTACATTTTTTTTCAGATCATCTATCCTATCAATTTCTCCAGTTGCGTCTTTTATTCCAATAATATTCTTAAGAAAACTCAATTCTGTGACAGTTTTATTATCAATATCTACACCCGTGCGACATGGCACATTATATAAAATTTGTGGGATATCGACATTATCATTGATGGCCTTAAAATGCTCATACATCCCTCTTTGATTCGGTTTATTATAATATGGCGTAATGAGCAAGCATGCATCAGCGCCCAATTCTTTAGATTTGTTTGTTAAAAATATTGCTTCTTTAGTTGAGTTTGCACCTGAACCGGCTATAACAGGAATTTTACCATCAATATGTTTGACAGCTTCTTTGATAAGGTATGTATGTTCATCAAAATCAATAGTGGGGGCTTCACCGCTTGTGCCAACAACAACAATACCATCACTTTTACATTCTATATGATAGTCTAAAAGCCCTTTAAAGCTTTTAATATCCAATGAACCATCAGAGTTCATCGGTGTAACAATTGCTACCATACTTCCTTGAAACATAATTTTCCTAAATCAATTTTATAAAGTTTTATAATAAAAACTAAAATAAACGTGTTCTATGCATACAAAAATAAGTCTTGGATACAATTATAATCATTTTGGCTCTTTAATTACAGTTGAAAATTATTTTTCAACGAAAGCGTGTTCAATTACGTAATCACCTGGCTCACCAATGCGAGGAGACACTTTAAAATCCATTGAATCTAAAAGATCTTGGGTGTCTTTTAACATTTCTGGGCTGCCACATATCATTGCTCTATCATCCTTAGGATTCATTTTTTCTAATCCAATATCTTTGAATAATTTACCTGATTTAATTAGGTCAGTTAACCTTCCCTCATTTTTGAATGCCTCACGAGTTACCGTTGGATAATAAATTAATTTATTTTTTACTTCATCACCAAAGAACTCATTTTTTGGTAATTCTTTTTCTATAAAATCTTTATAGGCTAAATCATCTACCTTTCTTACGCCATGAACCAAAATAACTTTTTCAAATCTGTCGTAAACCTCAATATCTTGAATCAAACTCATATACGGCGCAAGGCCTGTACCTGTTGAAAATAAGTAGAGGTTTTTTGCGGGTTTAAGATCATGGATGACCAGTGTTCCTGTAGGTTTTCTACTAACAAGAAGCTCATCACCAACTTTGATATGTTGTAGCCTTGAGGTTAATGGGCCATCTTGGACCTTTATACTTAAAAATTCAAGGTGTTCATCGTAATTTGGACTAGCAACACTATAGGCACGTGCCAAAGGTCTTCCGTCTACTTCCAGACCTATCATCACAAATTGTCCATTTTCGAATCTTAACCCATCTTGACGGGTTGTTTTAAAACTAAATAAAGTATCATTCCAGTGATTAACACTTAATACTTTTTCTGTTGAATATTTACTGTTATTACTCATTTATTAATTACTTTCTTTAAATTTATTCTTTAATTAATTTATTAATTTCTGGAATTGCATCAAATAAATCAGCTACTAAACCATAATCTGCAAATTGAAAAATAGTTGCATCAGGGTCATTGTTTATTGCAACAACAACTCTGCTATCTTTCATTCCATAAACATGTTGATTTGCTCCAGAGACACCTACAGCCATATACAATTCAGGCGCTACAACAACTCCAGTTTGACCAACTTGAATCTCATTAGGTGCGTATCCGGCATCGACCGCAGCTCTTGTTGCACCAAGTGCAGCCCCTACCTCATCCACCAGAGGTGATAAAACTTTATCAAAATTTTCTTCGCTTCCAAGAGACCTACCTCCTGATATTACAATTTTAGCATCGATTAATGCAGGTCTATCTGATTTATTTATTTTCTCTGACTTCCAGCTTGTCAGATTCATTGGTGCTGGTGAATCTTTTTTTATTACCTTGGCATCTCCACCATCCTTGGCGCATGCATCGAAAAGACTTGTGTGAATAGTAAGTAATTGAATGGGGTCTTTGCTGTGTATTTTTGCATGAACATTGCCTGCATATATAGATCTGGTATAAACATTGTTATTTTCTATTTTTAAAACATCTGTTATTAATGATACATTTAAAATTGCAGCTACCCTAGGCAAGAAATTTCTACTAAACCAGGAGTGAGCAGCTAGTATTACCTGGTAACTATCACTTAACATTTCAACAATTTTTGCAGCATCTTCTGCAAGAAGGTGTTCCAAGTGATTTCCATCTAGTCTTATGATACTGCTTAAATCTTTAATTTTTGCTGCATTTTGTGCAACATCTGCGGTATTTTTGCCCATAATTAACAAATCAATTTCACCATCCCAGGACTTTGCTGCAGATATAACTTTAAACACTGAATCATTAAGCTCAGAATCATTATGCTCTGCTATTACTAAAATTTTTAATTGAGTAACTATAGCTTTATTCCTTCATTATCTTTCAATTTTTGTAGCAACTCTTTCGCACTACTTACCTTAATACCCGCCTTACGAGATGGTGGTACTGAAACCTCAAGTAATTCAATATTTGTTGATGTGTCACTAGCTAGTTCACTCGCCTTAACTTTCTCAATTGTTTTTTTTCTGGCCATCATAAGATTAGGTAATTTCACAAAACGCGGTTCATTTAATCTTAAATCTGCAGTTAATACTGCTGGCACGCTCATTTCTAAAATATTCGTACCCCCATCAATTTCCCGGGTCACTATGAGCTTATTGTTATTAATTTCAATTTTTGAAACAAAGGTACCTTGGGGATAATTAAGTAACCCAGCAAGCATTTGACCAGTTTGTCCTGCATCACTATCCAGGGCTAATTTTCCCAACAAAATTAGATCAGGCTTTTCTTTTTCTACCAACCCCTTTAAAACCTTAGCTACGCTAAGTGGCTGAAGATATTCTTCACTTTCAATTAATATAGCTCTGTTAGCGCCCATTGCAAGGCCATGCCTTAAGACATCCTCATTTTTTGAATCTCCAATTGAAACGACTGTGATTTCAGTTGCTAGCTCTTTTTCCCTTAAACGAAGAGCTTCCTCTAGAGCATTTTCGTCAAAGGGATTAATACCCATCTTTATGCCATCTATGTCAACATCAGATCCATCACTTTTGGGCCTAACTTTTACGTTGTAATCTTGGACTCTTTTGATTGCAACTAATATTTTCATTTTTTTATGACTTTCAAATTTTTTCAAGACCAAATTATACATCTTGAAATAGTTTTATCCTATTGATTGTATGTATAATATTTCTATTTCCTTATGCACTAAATATCAATATCTGATCAACTTGGTAATATGCTTTCTTAAAAAAGTGAACTGAAATGAGAAATGGGAAACAAAAGTAATTAAGATAAAATTTATTTAATTGAATATTATTAATGCTTATGAATGAACGTGATGTGATGGAATATGATGTTTTAATTATTGGAGGAGGTCCTTCTGGTCTATCTGCTGCAATAAAAATTAAACAACTTGCTAAAAATGAAAAAAAAGATATTTCAGTTTGCCTTGTTGAGAAAGGTGTTGAAGTTGGATCTCATATTTTATCAGGTGCTGTCATTGATCCTGTCGCCTTAAACGAATTGATTCCTAACTGGAAGGAAAAAGGGGCTCCTCTAAATACAAAAGTAAGCGAAGATAACTTTAGCTTATTTAGCGAGAAAAATTATCTTACAATTCCTCAAATCCTTATGCCTCCATTAATGAGTAATAAGAATAATTATATTATTAGCTTAGGAGATTTAAGCCATTGGCTTTCAAAGGAGGCTGAAGACCTAGGTGTAGAGATTTATCCAGGTTTTACTGCTCAAGAACCATTATTTAATGATCAAAATGAACTCATAGGCATCTTAACTGGAGATATGGGAAGAGATGCTAAAGGGAATGAAACAAATAATTATGTTCCAGGTATTGAAATTCATGCCAAGTATTCCTTAATTGCTGAAGGTGCCAGAGGTTCAGTTACAAAATTAATTGAACAAAAATTATCTTTAAGGAAAAATAGCGACCCACAAAAATATGGGCTTGGTTTCAAAGAAATATGGCGTTTAAAAAAAGATATGCATAAACCTGGACTTGTAGAGCACAGCTTAGGATGGCCATTACAGGACAATACTGGAGGTGGCTCTTTTACTTACCACTATGGCGAAGATTTAGTTTCTTTAGGATTTGTTGTTCATCTTGACTATTCAAACCCTTATCTATCTCCATTTGATGAGTTTCAAAAGTTTAAAACACACCCTAAAATTAAAAAATTATTAACTGGCGCAGAAAGAATAAGCTATGGAGCCAGGGCGCTTAATGAAGGTGGCATTCAGTCTTGGGCAAGTCTAGTTTTCCCAGGGGGATTATTTTTGGGCTGTAGTGCTGGCATGGTGAATGTACCGAGAATCAAAGGAACACACAATGCGATGAAATCAGGGATATTGGCAGCAGAAGCAACTGTTGATGCCATAATCGATCCTACAAAAATACATAATAGAAAATTGACAGCATATAATCAAAAAATAAAAGACTCTTGGATTTGGACTGATCTTTATGCAGTTAGAAATATTAAACCTCTGATAACAAAGTTTGGAACTCGATTAGGTATGCTTTTTGGAGGTATTGAGATGTGGCTAGCCTCTTTTAAATTTAATCTTCCATGGACACTTCACCATAAAAAGGGTGACCATGAAACATTGATAGATATAAATAAAGCGAAACCTATAAATTATCCAAAACCAGATGGTATATACACTTTTGATAAGTTAAATTCGATCAGTTTAAGCAATATTGGCCATGATGCTAATCAACCATGTCATCTGAAACTTAGTAATCAAGAAATACCTATTACTTACAACTACCCAAAATATAATTCACCTGAACAAAGGTATTGTCCAGCTGGGGTTTATGAGATTATCAAAGAGGGTGACTCGGTAAAGCTTCAAATTAATAGCCAAAACTGTATTCACTGTAAAACTTGCGATATTAAAGATCCGAAACAAAATATAAACTGGGTTCCACCAGAAGGCGGAAGTGGGCCTATTTATTCAAAAATGTAACTAGTAACTTATACCCAGTATCTTTCTACAGTAATATTTCCTGGCTTTGCTCTTCTATTTTTATTAAGCCCAAAACTTTTTAATACCTCTGTTGTTTCTTTGATCATTTCGGGATTACCGCAAATCATAAATTGAGAATCTTCATTAATTTCTATTTGAGTAGACTCTTGAAATTTTTTGGATGAAAGACCTTCGGGTATTCTAAAATTAAAGGAGCCCTTAACCTTACTTCTTGTTACAGAATTTAGATATATGAATTGATCTGGATACAGTTGTTTCATCTCTGCTATTAAGTCTTGGTAGATTAATTCCTCTGCATATCGCACGCTATGAATTAGGATAATTTTTTTAAATCTTTTCCATGGGGGCGATGTTTTTAATATTGCTAGAAATACTCCCAGAGCAGTTCCAGTTGCCAACATCCATAAATTTTCTCCATCAGGTATTTCATCTAACGTGAAATAACCGATAGCCTGTTGCATAACAGATACCTTATCTCCTATTTTAAGATTATGAAGAATAGGGGATAATTTACCATTAGGAATATTTACATAAATAATCTCGAGTAACTCATCTTTTGGGGCACTTGCATAAGAATAGGAGCGTGTTATGAAGTCGTCATTCACTTTTAAGCCAATCCTTGTGAATTGACCTGCTTGATGATTATTTATTTTTGCCTTTAATTTTAGTGAAGCTAAATTTTTTGTCCACTTTATATTCTTAACAACCTGACCCTCTAACCACTCTTCCATATATTTCTAACCAATAACAAATTTAAAAAATTTCGAAATTTATCATCATTATACTTTAAATATAAATCACTATCTTCAATGCATTTATCCTTGAAAACTATTATTATTTCAAAATGCTTGATGATATTACAGAAAAAATAAATTCTATACTTCCACAAACTCAATGTGGTAAGTGTGATTTTTCTGGATGTAAGCCTTATGCCAAAGCAATTGCAGAGGGTAAGGCAGATATCAATCAATGTCCTCCAGGTGGTAAGACAGGCATATTAAAGATTGCGCAACTATTAAATGTTGAGTACAAACCATTAAATGAGAGGCATGGCGTAATTAAACCAAGAGAAATAGCAATTATTGAAGAGAATGAATGTATTGGTTGCACACTTTGCATTTTAGCTTGTCCAGTCGATGCAATATTAGGTGCAAGTAAAAGTATGCACACAGTGATTTCAGATGAATGTACAGGGTGTGAATTATGTATTGAGCCCTGCCCCGTTGACTGTATAAAAATGGAGCCTTTAAATGTTGAAGATAGCGAATCAATTGAAAATAAAAGGGCTTCCTTAGCAAGATCTCGATATGAATTTAAACAACAACGTATATTGAGAGAGAGAAATAATACAAAAGCTAATCGCGTCACCACTGCCGAAAAAAAGCAGGCAATTGCAAACGCTATGGCTAGATTAAAAAAAAAGTAAATGCGTAATTAATCGTAACTTAGATACAAAACTATGAACACAGAAAAAAGAAGGGCTATATTTACACTCTTAAAAGAAAATACACCCAATCCAACTACTGAGTTAGTTTATCAGTCTCCATTTGAACTATTAATTTCGGTCATTCTTTCTGCGCAGACAACAGATATTGCGGTCAATAAAGTGACAAAAAAATTATTTGATATTGCAAACACCCCTTTATCTTTAAGTAATTTAAACATTATCAAAATTGAACAGTTAATTAACTCAATTGGTCTTTACAAAAATAAGGCAAAAAATATTCAGGCAACAAGCCTAAAATTACTAAAAGAATTTAACAGCACAGTGCCTTCTAATCGAACTGATCTGGAAAGCCTTCCTGGGGTAGGACGTAAAACAGCAAATGTAATTTTAAATACATTATTTAACGAACCAGTTATTGCGGTTGATACGCATCTTTTTAGACTTGCTAACAGAATTAATATAGCGCCAGCCAAAACACCTTTAGCTGTTGAAAAAAGATTAACAAAATTAATACCTAGTGAATTTTTAACCGACGCTCATCACCTCTTAATTCTTCACGGAAGGTATGTCTGCAAATCTGTTGCTCCGCAATGTGGAGGGTGTGTGATTAAGACTTTATGTGAATATAAAAATAAGGTGCTTTAAAACAAAGATTCAGCTCTTTGATTCAGTTTCTTCATAATTTCTTTTCTTTCCTCTTCTGTCATTAAAGCCCAATTTGAAATTTCATCAAGCGTCCTAAAGCAACCTCGGCAGATATCCTCGTTATCATACTGACAGACGCCTATACAGGGTGTGGAAAATTCATTATCGTCACTCATTACTTCAATGCTCCACAACAATGTTTATATTTTTTCCCACTGCCGCATGGACACGATTCATTTCTTCCAACTTTT
>Ga0233427_10003277_pt1 | contig 14360 bp, 18 predicted proteins | sample SI_118_April2016_5_FD_179885 | JGI IMG/M metagenome (GOLD analysis project Ga0233427, IMG submission 179885) | Seawater microbial communities from Saanich Inlet, British Columbia, Canada - SI_118_April2016_100_MG | ecosystem: Environmental > Aquatic > Marine > Inlet | place: Canada: British...
AGTTTATTCAACAAGTTATTAGAGGGACCTTTAAGAAATGTCATTAGAAAGACTCATTATATTTGATACAACCCTGCGTGATGGCGAGCAGTGCCCTGGTGCAAGTCTTAACCGAAAAGAAAAGTTGGAAATCGCTCGAAAATTATCCATCCTAAAAGTTGACGTTATTGAAGCTGGCTTTCCTGTAGCATCACCTGGAGATTTTGACTCCGTACAGGAAATTGCACGAGAAATTAGAGGGTCATCAATTGCAGGCTTAGCACGAGCCTTGGAAAAAGACATAGAGTCTGCAGCTCGCGCTCTAGAAAAAGCAGAATCACCCCGTATCCATATATTTCTTTCAACATCAAAAACACACCGCGAACACAAACTACAAAAAAGCAAATCTGAGATTATAAAAATGGCAATAGATGCAGTTAAGTTTGGAAAAAAATTCTTTGGTGATATAGAGTTCTCTCCTGAAGATGCATCAAGAACAGAACAAGATTTTTTATTTGAGGTTATTGAAGCGGTAATAGATGCCGGGGCAAAAACTGTAAATATTCCCGATACAGTAGGTTATGCAGTACCTGAAGAATTTGGTGAACTCATATCGAGCATTAAGTCGAACGTAAAAAATATAAATAAAGCAACGATCAGTGTGCATTGCCACAATGACCTTGGTATGGCCGTAGCCAATTCTCTTGCAGCTGTTAAAGCTGGAGCACGCCAGATAGAGTGTACAATTAATGGGATAGGCGAACGCGCTGGTAACGCTGCCATGGAAGAAATTGTCATGGCCCTTAAAACACGTAAAGATTTTTTTGGTGCAGACACAAGGATTGATACCAAACATATAATGCCCAGCAGTAAATTAGTGAGCAGCCTAACTGGTTTTTTTGTACAACGTAACAAGGCGATCGTTGGCAAAAATGCTTTTGCCCATGAGTCTGGAGTTCATCAGGATGGTTTTCTTAAGAAAAAAGATACTTATGAAATAATGAACCCAAAGGATATTGGCATAGAGGAGTCAGAACTAATTCTTGGTAAACATTCAGGCCGAAATGCATTATCTAAAAGAATTGGTGATTTAGGATACAAACTGACAGACATTGAGCTAAATGAAGTTTTTAAAGATTTTAAAATTCTCGCAGACGAAAAAAAAGATCTTTTTGATGAAGACATTCTTTCACTCATTCAAAAACAAAAGACTTTAGAGGATGATTTAACAACTTATAAACTAGAAAGCATAAAGTGTTCATTTGAAAGTGGAAAGGTTCCTAAAGCATCAGTAATTCTTAAAAATAAAGATGGCGGAAGTAACGAAGCGACAGCAAAAGGAGATGGACCTATCGATGCAATCTGCAATGCGATTGATATTATTACAGGGCTCACATGCAAACTAATTGACTACCAAGTCATGTCGAAAACTAAGGGTCGAGACGCACAAGGTGAAGTTATTGTAAGAGTTGTGAGCAACAACCGTGAAGTTTTGGGCAAAGGTATTGGAGTAAATACTATGGAAGCAAGTGGATTAGCTTATATTAATGCGATTAACAAATTATTATTCAAAGTAAAGTCAGGGTCCCTTCAGTGTGATGATGTTATTGGGCCATAAAGTAAATTTAAAAAATTAAAAGATTTAATTCTTGCTACCAGCCATCAATCTATATGCCTATATTACCCAGACTTCCGTCAACTCGTCCCACAACACGTAGAGAGCGAATCAAAAGGAATGAAGCTATAAAACATAAAGACGACATTTTTTTAGACAAAAACAGTCCTTCAAAGTTTAAGTTTAATAGTGATGTGGCTCACGTGTTTGAGGATATGCTAGAACGTAGCATTCCTCTTTATCGTGAGTGCCAAAATTTAACAGTAAACTGGTGCAAGCGCTTAGCCATATCTGATAAATATATCTACGATTTAGGTTGTTCCACAGGATCGCTATTGCTGCTTCTCTCTCAATCAATACCAGTTATTTCGAGGGTTAATTTAGTCGGGGTAGACAGTTCTGAGGCAATGATAAAGAAAGCTCGAAATAAATTAAGTGATCCCAAAAATTCTGTTGAATTTCTAAAAGCCAATCTTGACGACTCTTTTCCGTTCTACGATTCGTGCGCTATAGTAATGAATTATACGCTTCAATTTATTCCTCTAGAAAACAGAGCGCCTTTACTTAAAAAAATATACCAATCTTTAATTCCAGGTGGTGGATTTATTCTCAACGAAAAAGTCATAAGCGAAAATGAACTTCTAAGCAAAACCTTTATTGAAATGCATCATGGTTTCAAAGAAGACCAAGGATATTCAAAAATGGAAATCTCAAAAAAAAGAGATGCTCTAGAAAATATTCTTATCCCAATAAAACTAAGTAAAACTATAACACTTGTCCGAGAAGCAGGATTTACCACTGTAGATATATTTTTTAAATGGAATAATTTTGCGGGGCTCATTGCATTGAAATAAAAACTGCTGTAATATTTTCCTTTTGGAGATATCAAAATGCCTCACTATGACCATCTGTGCAACAAATGTAAAAAGCCGTTTATAATTGAAATGAAAATCTCAGAAGTTGACAAAAAAAAAGTTTCTTGTCCAAATTGCAAATCAAAAGATATTACAAGGCAAGTCACTAATAATTCATTTACGAGTGAAAGTGTAAATCGTTACGTTTGGGATAAATAAAAAAGGCCACAAAATAAATATGCTAACAACAGTCCATCCTCCAAGATCAAAACCTTTCCCTGGGCGCTTTGGAGAACTAGTTAACTTTCCTCTTCAGCGTATTCACATAGAACTAACTAATGTTTGTAATTTTGACTGTACCTTTTGCCCAAAACAAGAAATGACAAGGCATTATGAATATATGGATTTTGATAAAGTGTGTGGAATAATTGATGAAATAGCAGAATACAATATGGCAGAAAAAATTACCTTTCATGTCATGGGTGAGCCTTTCATGCACCCACGTTTTTTTGAAATTCTCGATTACGCTGCTCAACTTGGAGTAAAGACTGGCATCACAACAAATGGAACATATCTAGATGAAGAACAGGCCATAAAATTAGAAAAAGTTACCGCCTCTCAAATTAACATTTCCCTACAAACTCCTGACGCAGAATCCTACAAAACTCGTAAAGCAAGACGCATGAAGTTTGAGGAATACCACAATCGGATTCTAGAGTTTATTGGGGCATGTCTTAAACAAACAAAACCACCTAAAATAAAAGTGCACTTTCTTAACACATCAATTAAGGCGGAAGTTCCTGGTGAAGATTGGTCTGTCGGAACGATGAGTGTAATAAATAACACTAAAGAGCTTAGAAAAACTTTTCGCTACTGGGCCAATGAAGTCCACAAGGTATGCCCTCCCCTAAGCCTTGAAGATAAAGCTGCCGTTGAAAAAAAAATCGACAAACTCTCCACATTTAAGTGGAATGTTGTAAAGATCGCACCAAATATTTCTTTTGAAACGTATATTCTAAATACATGGGGCAATGCTTTTACAGAAAATGATAAAGTAGTCCCCTCTAAAACAGGCTATTGTAGCGCCCTGAATGATCATTTTGCAATTCTTTGTAGTGGAGATTTAACATACTGCTGTGTTGATTATAATGGAAGCACCAAAGCTGGAAATGTTTTCGAAAATTCTATAACTGAAATAATGAATTTTAAGCCAGTAATTGATGCCGTTGAAGGTTTTAATAAATTAAAAGTTGTTCATCCTTATTGTCAAAAATGTCTAGGTGGCAGCACTAGATTTAAGTCTTTTGTAAATAGAGTGGGCTCAATAGTTATTTGGAAATATTTAAAAGGTTTTTTTTACAAAACGTCTTAAATTTTTGATCAATTAATTGTTTCATTGAAATAGTATTATTTTTTTGCTCCGTAAATTATTTGAGTGGATAGTCGGGATGTAGCGCAGCCTGGTAGCGTACCTGTCTCGGGGTCAGGGGGTCGGAGGTTCAAATCCTCTCATCCCGACCATTAAATTCAATGACCTACAAGAATCCCCGATCCTCTTTTTTGACCCAAAAGTGTAGGATAAACCCTACTACCCAACCCCACCAATAGCTTTAAAAACATACATCATTGAATCTTCACCTATCTGTAAATATAGTCTGACAAATTTAAATTTTTACCTCAACCCATTCGAGAAGAGCTCTCAATTCTTTTTTATTGGGGATTTTTTCAAGATAAGCCAGCTCCGAGGATTTTTTTTTAGGCTTTGACTGTAATGGTCCACCAAAAATAATAACATCATTATCAACCAAAATTGTTGGTGATATAAAAGTTCTACATACGCATCCTTTATGCAATCGTCCATGCTTAATATCTTCGAATGGTAATCCAATATCTAATAGAAGCTGCTTAAGAAGCTTGTATTTTTGACAACTTGTTGCGTATATGAGGGAAATTCTTTGCACTTTATGTCACCTTGTTATGTAGCGATGAAAAAGCGAGGGCGTTTACCATCTACCGCAGCTTTCACATCTCTCATTTAAGTTCTCCTTATTAGAAAAAAAAGATCCCAGTTAAAACTTAACCTTTATCTGAGTACTGATTTAGATATTATTATTTATAGAGCACTAATTAATAAATTAGTCTAAACATATAATATTAGAATAATAGCACGAAGATAAACTTCTCATATACTTCGTTTGAGGTATGAAGACAATTTAAACATTTTTAAATTAAATAATTACCACAGTTGAAGAATTTACAAGAACGAATTAAAGCGTAACGTTATATGGTCAGCTACTGGGGAAAATGCCCCAAAGGATGCCAAAGCGTATAACGTCGTAGCAAATTTAAAATAGCTTTCTAAGTTAGAATCCCTCGTTTCCTCAAAAAATTAAGGATGAGTCGGCCTTTATTTTTGTTTGGGATGGCAAATGATGGCTAAACCGTATTAAATCTCTCCATACTTGTAATAAAATAGTCTCATTTAAAATGATTAGTTATGTTAAAGGCCGTTTGCTTAAATAAAGAGAGATAGGCTAATGGACTGGGACAGGATTGAAGCGTGGTTTTATACAATTGCCGCATTTTTCTTTATCTTGGGGTTTGTACTTCAATCGTTATCCATTGTTCTAACAGTTATGGTTCTATCTTTATTATTTCTATTGGTAAAAAAATGAGAGGAATGAATATTAAAATAAAAAAGCACTTCTTACGCTGTTCCGTTGCAGGTATATGGGAGACCAAAAAAAGCTAAACTTACGACGCAAGAGTTAGTTCATTCTGCAGGTGGTTTAGGAATAATAGAAAAACCAATTACCGCTATTCCCGAAATAACTAATAGCATTGGGTCGGCACCGTCCATAATTATTTTGTAGAGACAAATAGCAATAAATACTAGGATAATTCCTTTGAGCAAAGAGCCAACATACAATGATCCAATTTTGTGCGTGCTATAAATCAAAGCCCAAACAAAACAAATAACAATAAATACAAAAATGGCAGTACTAAAAGTATTAAAAGCATCAATGGAGAACATTAAAACATTATAACACCTTTAAAAACTATACCCATTAGGAAGTACTGTGGCATCCCCCTCCCAGTTTTAGCAGAAAGTAACAACATAGAAAAAATTTACAAAACTAGGATAAATGGAGACCGGAACTAAATTTTTGCTCATCAAAATCATCAGATAAAATAGATCCAACTATAGCGGAGGTAGACCGGGTACTAATAAACTTTTGTTGGTCATATCCTTGAACAATGTCCCAACCTTCATCAGAGTACTTTTCAGCAAGAAGAAGAGCTACATCGTTCAGCATCCATTGACCATGGCGAACATCCTCTGCGATGTGAACATTCCAATAACTGATACCTTTTATCCCTAATTCCAAGCGCTCACCAGCCAATTTAAAATTCTGAAAAGCGGCAGGAACTGAAACTTCGGTATACAATAATCCACCAATATAACGTAAAAAATTTTTCTTACGCTCAGAAAGAAAAAAACTATGGTTAAAGTTAGCCAACACTTCCCATGGAACAATCTCAAAATAAGCTTCCGGAGTAGGATCCAGACCACATTCTTCTAACATAATTGCAAAATGAGTCGAATGCTTCCTAGATAACTTGCCACTACCATACTCTTCCCATAAGATTCGAGTGAGCATAGTTTGCACCTCGTTCCCGACACCACCTAGCATACGTGAAAGTTGACTTGCTTCGACCAAACCATCTATCGAAGTAACCGCAAGCAAATAAAGATACTCCGTTTTTGAAATTTTATTACGAATGATCAAACCATCTGACGAAGGATCCGGTTGCAAATCTTCTTTAACTCGTCCATGGAGAGTTTTGAAAAGATCACCTGAGTTTTTATAGGTAAAATTATTTTTTTCCCAGCTTTGCCAGGCATTTTCAACTTTTAACCTAAGTGAAAAAAGAAAAGAAGAATCTTCATTAGAGTAATTTTTTAACCCGTCATACCAAAAAAGTTTTAAACGGTTGATTCGATAAAGAAGTCTCTGTAAAAATAGATGCGCATGAGGGCAGCCATCGTCATTTTCAAAAGCATTATAAAAACACAGTTCCAATGCCGAGTTAAATTTATCTATTTTTTTTGGATTCTGAGCAATAAACAGATCTAAGCAATCAGAGTTCAGCAAATCTAAAAACTCTTTCTCTAAGTCATAATATGGAAAATCAAGTATTATTGAGTTTTTTTGTGAACAAAAATTCATATTTTTTTGAGAGGAGTATTAGAAGAACTACGGCGAATATATCCTGAATACCATCCGTCATTAATCTGCAAAACAGAAAAACAAACGCAAACTTTAAAGATAGGTTAAAAAAATTAATACTATATATATTTATTACCATAACAAAATATATGTATAAACGTCAAATTAGCTAGAAAAAAAGGAGTATTGACTTGTTTAACACTAAAAAATTGAAATCTAAAAAATATTTAGCATCCCAAGAGGAACAATTTTCTAAAGCTATAGATAACGGACTTTCTCTAAATAAAAAAACTTTACCCTCATGGTTGATTTTTGACAACAAAGGTAGTGAGATTTTTAAAAAAATAACAGCACTATCAAGCTATCTTCCAGCAGCAAGTGAGTTTGAAATTATACAGAACCATAAAGAATATATTTCACAACTTATCAGTAGCGACAAATTCAATCTAATAGAACTAGGATCAGGCGATGGACGTAAAACTCAGATTCTTATTGAACATTTCCTCAACAAGAAAATTGATTTTCACTACTTCCCCATCGATATATCGGGTGGAGCCATTGTTAATCTAGTAAAGCTATTGGAAGATAGGCACTCTAATACTTCTCTAAAAGTCACTGGATTAACTGGAGATTATTTTGACGGTCTGGATGCTATCACGCAAAAGGGACAAAACCTCATCCTCTTTCTAGGAGTTAGCCTAAATAATATGGACCTAGATATGGCCAACTCCTTTCTTAAACGCCTAAGCCAAACTCTTAAATCAGGAGATTCATTGCTTATAGGGTTTGACCTTATGAAAGATCCTAAACTTCTTTACTCTGCTTACAACAATCCACTTTTTGAAAAATTCAACCTTCATTTACTCGATCGAATCAATCAAGAATTGGGCGCCAATTTCAACAAGAACTACTTTACACAACAAGGACATTTCAACCCTTTAACTAACTCTGTCGAAAGTTATCTTTATAGCATTCATAACCAGACCGTTCACATCAAATCTCTAAAAAAGGACTTTCACTTCAAGGCCTGGGAAACTATACAGACCGAACAATCTTTTAAATATACACTTGAAGAAATAGAAGTTTTAGCCATTAAAAATGGATTCAAAGTCGTGACTAATTTATTTGACTCTCGAAAATATTTTGTGGATTCAATTTGGAAGGTATAAAACTATTAGTGAACATTAATTTCAAATAATGAGAAACATCTTAAGATGAGAAAACCTAATACTATAAGATATAACTAAAATATTAAATAAGCTTAAAAGTAATCAATGAAATGGACTACCAAGCTAAAAAGTAACCCAAACTTTACATGGGAAATGGTGCTTCTTATATGTATTTACGGTGCATATGCAGCATTAAATATATGCAGAACAACAGTGGTTATATCGAGCCCTGCTATGCTTGATGACCCAGAATTGGGTCTTAATAAGACCATGTGGGGAGCTATTCTTGGGTGGGGAACGGCCGGTACAGTTATCGGAAAGCTTACAACAGGAATATTAGCAGATAGATTTGGAGGGCGGCGAGTATTTCTCGGTTCTATTGGCCTTTGCATGTTAGCGACTGGAATATTTGGAGTGATTTCTAAGGTTTTTTTCTTCTCAATAGCCTTTTTTATTGCCATGCTTGCAAAGTCTGCAGGTTGGCCTTGCATGGCAAATCTCATCAGAAACTGGTTCTCAAAAAATTGGCGCGGAAGAATCTGGGGTATTCTTGCTTCAAGCTCAATGTCAAGTTCACTTTTCACATCTCTTCTAATGGGAAGTTTACTATTAGTAGTTTCTTGGCGTTGGGTAGTAGCCTCATCATTGCCTATAACAGGAATACTTTTTATTATATTATTCTTCTATTTAAAACAATCCCCCACTGATGTTGGATTACGAGAATTGCCATCTATCGACGGAGATGACGGCGGCGACAATCCTAAAAAATCTCACCACCTTGATGACGCAACTCTAGGTGAGGCTCTAACCAACTTTATTAAAAATTCTAGGTTTTGGTTAATTTGTCTTAGTATTATGTGTTTAACAATTCTTATGACTTTTCAAAACTTTTTACCCATATACCTTAAAGAAATTTTTCACCTTTCTCCGGGAAAAGCGGGTATTGCATCTTCAACTTTTGCATTGGGTTCAATGTTTTCTGTAGTCATAGGCGGCTTTATCTTTGATAAACTTACCAAGAAAAAACGCGTATTTACACTCGGCGGAATGATGATTTTGGCAACCGGATGCATTGCTATTCTAATATTTTTACCAAAATCAAATGCACAAGAAAATTCTACGCTTTGGGTAGCTCTATCAGTAATAACAATATATGCTTTATTAGTTGCGCCATGTTATTTAATCCCGATGAGTGTATTTTCAATAGATTTCGGAGGTAAATACTGTGGTGTTCTAGTTGGAATTATTGATGCTACAGGATACTTGGCTTCTATGGTGTTTGAGTTTTTAGGCGGTACTATCTTAGATAAAACTGATGGATGGCAACAGTTTCTTTATATTATGCTAAATATTTCCATAATCGGAACGATATCACTGATCCTATTTCTTTTTATTGATCACCGATCACTAAACAATAATGAAACTTACAAACATAAAATGTAATTAAGTACTATTTTCTAGGAGAAAAAAATGCCGTCAAAATGGAGTATTGAAAGCGCACCTAACATAAAAATGTTAATTAATATGATTGATACAGCTGGCGGAATAGATGAGGATGAAAATATATTTTTTCCTGTTGAGCGAACTGAACACGGTTTTCTTAAAATTTCAAAAAACAAATTATTAGAACACGCATCTGATGGAATGAGTACTTCAGAGTTATATAAAAGACTTTTAGAACAAGTAGACTGTTCAGAGTGGTCTAATGTTTCTTTTGATGTTGAAATACCTCGTTCTGTACCCGACCTACTAGATGAAGAAGGCCCCTTAACATAAAAGAATGTTAGTACGAAGCAATCTTTAAAAAAACTTACTATGACAAGTGAACTTAACCTGCGCCGTTCTCTTCTTCTTAAAAATGACATCAGTAGCGCTAATCTGAGAAATGCTGATCTCAAGAAAACTAACCTTAAGGGTTTTGATTTCACCTCTAAAGATTTGACAGGTTCTAATTTAAGGGAGGCTTATCTTATAGAATCAAATTTTAACAGAGCTATTTTACGAGACGCTAATCTAAGTGGCGCAAAAATGAATGGGATTAAGGACCACAATAACAATATATCTAGCGTTAGCATGATAAAAGCCGATCTACAAGGAGCCAACTTAAGTCGAGCAAATCTTAGACATGCAGACCTTACTGGCGCTAACCTTAAAAATACCAACCTAAAGGAAGCAATTCTGGGAACCGCTTGCTTTAGAGATACCATTTTAGATGGGGCAGACCTGGAAGGCGCAGACCTTTCTAAGGCTTTTTTTGCAGGATCAAACTTAACTAACGCTAATCTTAACAAAACCAATTGCCAGGGCACAAAGTTTAATGATGCAATTTTGCTCGGATGTACTTTCAAAAATGCTAATCTAAAAAAAGTCGACTTAAGCAACCATGATCTCCGTAGAGTTGACTTTAGCGAAGCTGACCTCCGAAAAACAGATTTACGTAAATCCGACTTACGTGAATCAAGGCTTTTTATGGCTGACCTTAGCAATGCCATTCTTTCAGAAGCCAACCTTTCATTTGCTTATCTCTCATCTGCAATAATGAAGAATGCAGATTTACAATGGGCCAACCTCGAGAATGCTATATTACGCTACTCAACAAACCTAACCTCCAATCAAATACAATCAGCAAGAATTAATAGGGAAACAAGAGTACCTAACTACTTAAAGGTTCACTGGATTTCTGAAGTTGACTTCATGTGTGAATTAAAAATAAAAATTAATGAGAACCTGTAATGAAATTCAAACTATAAATATATAAAAAATAGGAGCGCTTTATGAGTTTGGTTTTGTTTTTCGGTTATTTAGCTGGTTTTTTAACGACGGTCTCGCTTGTACCTCAAGTAATAAAAATGTGGAGAAGAAAATCGGCGGATGACTTTTCTCTAGCCATGCTTTTAATTTGGTGTGCTGGAATAGCATGTTGGACGATTTATGGATTTCTAATTAGCGCTAAACCAGTTATTTTTTGGAATTTTGGGACACTACTTTTGGCGGGATCTATCTTGCTGATGAAATTTAAATTTACTCAAAAATCAGATCAAAAACCTAAAAAGTAGCCCAAAAGTGAATGTTTCAAACTTCTAAAGATAGTTGTTTGATTACTATAAACTAACTTATCTGCAAAAAAATATTACTAATTTGAAGACTATTTCAATAGACATTTAAATATTTGGATATAGAGAAAAAAAATATTAGTTTTTGTTTTCTTTTTTTCTTCTTTCTGAAATATTATCTTTCAATCTATTTTCACCCTCATTAAAGGCTGGGAATGGTTTATCTCTACCATCTGGGACATGAGACCTTTTATGGCTATACCCCACTGGGTTACCCATTGAATCTTTTGCATCGGGTGAAAGTTCTTCTTTTAATATTTCTTTAGCCATTGCTACACCTCCTCTTTATATTAAAGAACTAAAACAATTCACGATCTTATACATAGCCTAGCCGGGAATTTACAGAAGTAACTTATCACTATAAATCTCGACAAAGCATGTTACAGAATTTTAAAAATACACATCGGACTGTAGGAACTTTCAAGTCTCATCATACAGGATAACTTGAACAGGACATGCGTTAGCAGCGTCCTTTATTTTTTCCTCTAATCCTAAATAATTTATCCCTTCTAGAACTGTGGCACCTTCATTCTTAACTTTAAAAACTTCTGGGCAATTCCTCTCGGACATCCCGCATGAAATGCAGCCTTCCTCAATCCATACACGTGTAATAGCCATTTATTTCAAGACCCTATAAATTAATAAAATACGATAATGTAACTAATTTAATTTTCGTAAGATAATTAGAATTCACTAGCCACTTGCATTGTTTATCAAGCTAAACTAGCATAAAATAGTATTACTTTTCATGACCAATTAAGAAATGAAATACCTAGCATAAAAATTTATCTAAAGTGAACAAGCACTAATAAAAGTCCATTTTATCTTGAAAGTTCTATAATTTAGGCAAGAAAGTAACTGACCGTTTAAAAATGCAACTAATAAAAAAATTAATACCACATAATATTTTAATTTTACTTATATTTATTTTTGTAATTGGCTGTTCTGGTACTAAACCACTATCAATTGGGCAATTTTCAAAGTGCCCGGACAAACCCAACTGCATATCTTCAAAGAGTTCCCATAGTCAAAGTAGAATCCCACCACTTAAATATCAAGGAACTCAGTTAGATGCAAAAAAAAGGATACTAACAATTTTAGAGAAAATGCCAAGAACTCAGTTATTAACAAATACAGATAAATTTCTTCATGTCGAATTTACTTCAAAAGTATTTCGATTCGTTGATGATGTCGAGTTCTATTTTGACGAACTTGGAGTTATACATTTTCGTTCTGCTTCTCGTGTTGGCTATTCTGACATGGGAGTTAATAAAAGTCGAATGGAAGAGATAGGACGCCTTTTCATTCAAGCCTCCCAAAATAATATGTAGCATCCACCATATAAAAAGGTTAATACAAAAACTAAGCATATTTAGCATTAAAATTAGCACTTAATTAATAAACTTATATTAAAATAACTACCGATTTATAGAATAAGGAAAGTCTATTCATGGAAAATATTGATAAGAACGATTTGCTTATGCTGCAAAAATCTAAAAAAAAATTAAGCTCTATAGATCTAAATTGTGCAAATCTTGATGAAATAGATTTTAGTTTTGGAAACCTTATATCAACAAATTTTAAAGAGGCCAGCTTAAAAAGAGCTAACTTTACCTCAGCCAAACTTGATTCCGCTGATTTCACGAAATCAGACCTAAGTTGTGCTAATTTTAGTTCGGCAAAACTTTTCAAAACAATATTTTTTAAAGCTAAGCTTACAGATGCCAATTTTACGGAATCCGACTTGATGGGTGCCAACCTATCGAATGCTAATTTAACCAGTGCTAATCTAAGCCGGTGCTCATTAGTTGAAGCAAATTTAATTGATTCTGATCTCACAAAAGCTAATCTTAAAGAAGCAAAGCTAGTAGGCCGTTACACTCGTGAAGGCTATTTTAGCCGAGGTGCTAATTTGACCCGATGTATTCTAAAGAGTGCTGACTTGACCTCGGCTGATTGTCATGGTGCGGATCTAGCTGATACAAACTTTCGAGAAGCCAATCTATCTAATGCTAATTTAATTGAAACTGATTTAAGAAGAGCTAATCTGAGTGGTTCTAATTTAACAGGCGCTAATTTAAGCGAAGCTAACCTTCGAAAATCTATTTTAGAGGGCGCTAACTTTAAAGATGCAATTCTATCGGAAACTAAGTTGACGGGCGTAGACCTTAGGAATGTGACCAACCTTTCACCTGAAGAAGTCACTATGGCGATCATTGACGAAAAGACCAAAGTCCCTGAATATCTTGAAATAATATGGATTTCAGACGACGCGCATGAATGCAAAGCTCGTCCATAAGAATACCTATTCCATACTCATTATTTTTTTCAATCTTGGAATCAAATCAAGAACATTTTCATTTTTTAGTTTTCGGGCTAATGGAATAATTGTTTCAAGCAATTGAGGAATTAATTGTTTTCTTCCCGAAAAAAATACTAACGGTAACATCGAAAAAATAGGCAATAAAATTCGTTCTAGATTATTTTGGCTTTTTGCTATTGAAATTCTATTTTTTAATATTTCAATTCATCGCTCCATTATAACTGTTAATCCTTCATACTGGAAAGCGCTAGAAGTTTGATTCATAATAGTTCTCATTTCATTTTCTGGAAATTTTTCTAAAGCCTTTTCAAACCAGTTCATTGCTACGGGCCAATCCCCCATTCTCCAATATGCAATTCCCATAATAGCGCACAACTTACCTAGCGCCTCTTTATCATTTAGTTGTTCACTAATTGATAAGGCGTCCCCATAAAACATTAAAGATTTTTTTAACTTCGACATTTCCCAATATACACAGCCCATATTAACCAAAGCTATAAAATGGTCCGTAAAATTAGATTTTTTATTTGAGAGATCTAATGCCTGCTTAGCATAAATTAAAGCTTTTGAGCAGTGCCGCTTGGATTGAAAAAAACTCCCCAAATCATATATTTTTTTAAACTGACTAGAAATATCAAAGTTTTCACTTGATACTTTAAGCGAATTTTCTAAAGGAAACGGATCTAAATCGTTCATGACATTAATTAAAACACAATGACTTTATGTAACCAACTGAATCAAAAGTAAATCTTATTAATTAATAGAAGATACGACGAGTCCTTGGCTTAATCTAACTAAAGCATGACGGTATGTCTCTAGCAATTCTGGAAAAAGCTCGGGATACATACAACCAGAAAGTATTTCAATAGAATCTAAAATACGTGGACCTGGGCGGTTAAAATAAGCATTACCGTCTACTATAAAAATATTATTATTCTTATAGGCCTTCCAATTTTCAAGTGGAACATTCTTATCAATCAACTCTAACTCCTGTAATGTTTGCTCTAATTTGTACCCACAGGGTTTTACAATAACTACATCAGGATTAATTGTTTTTAAGTTTTCTAGAGTTACT
>Ga0233427_10003278_pt1 | contig 14358 bp, 8 predicted proteins | sample SI_118_April2016_5_FD_179885 | JGI IMG/M metagenome (GOLD analysis project Ga0233427, IMG submission 179885) | Seawater microbial communities from Saanich Inlet, British Columbia, Canada - SI_118_April2016_100_MG | ecosystem: Environmental > Aquatic > Marine > Inlet | place: Canada: British...
GCCTGCTTCCACGCCTCAACTGCATCTTCTTTTGTATAACCCCATCCAAAAGCTATTTCCAAGCTGTTTTTCATGTTCTCACGATTCTCTTCTTCTGTAACTTCACCATCACCAAGAAATGCGAATGAATGAAAAATATAAACAATCTCAGCCAAAGGAGATTCTAGAAAGTTAGTGTATGCTGGCTCTAGATTGTTTGGATCTTCAGTGTTAAATAGACCTTCTAATGGCTTCTTATTTCTTAATAATAGTTTATCCAAACCAGGGATCCAATTGCTATCCATTACAATATCTATAGCACTATCTTCAGATATATTTTTTCTAACATCAGAGAGTTCACCTCCCTTCCAAAAATTAAGTGTAGATGTATTTTTGTTATTTTGATTATCTCTAATCCACTCAAAAGCATGATTAGATTTATTAGAAGTAATCTGCCAAAAATCATAATCCCAATCACCACTTATTTCTTTTTCTCCATCTTCATTAATATAAAACACATGCCCTTTGTTAAGTTGAAAGTTCTTTTCTCCATATCCATCCTTAAATAAATGTATGGTTATAGCTAGTGCTTTCTTTTTTGGGAATCCTCCTTTTTTATGTTCATCAATTCTCTTAGCTTTCTTAACACTATTAATAATTATATATACCGTAACTGCCAAACATATTATAACAAACAATTCCATACCAACCAAACTAGATAATTTTATATTAAGTGTAAATCTAATGATTATTAATTAATTTCTTAATAAACTCTTGAGCTTTTACTGCATGTCTAAATATTTTTTCAATCCTAACAAATAAATTACTTACAACTTGTTTGGTTTGAATCACTCGATATTATATAATATTTAAAGGCTACTTCATCATGATCTAAATCTTTCCAGATAATATCAAATTTTTTCTCCAATTCTATTGGTTTATACCTACCTTCTTTGCGATCCTGCATAAATTTAGGATAAGTATCATCTATTTTTATTAATTTAATGCATGGATATGGATGATCGGTAGAATTAAATAATTCATATATATGATTAGTGTTTTTTCTTTTGAACACCGATTTATGGTCTGTAATAAAAATCGTGATAAAACTATTTGCCCTACCACTTTTCATAATCTGATCGCCAAATTTAACGTCCTTTGCAGCATTATATATTACACCAGGAAATCCTGCGTCAGATCTTGGGAATTTTAATTCAATCACAACCCTTTCACCCCCATGTTCAATAAAAAGATCTATCTCCTTCTTTACAAATTTTGTTTTTTTCTCATAGTCAGAGTCTAACTCAGCTGTAAATTCACTAGTTACTGGATATTCAAGAAGGATTGTAGCTCCTTCTAACTCATGCCTTAAATAAAGAGCTAATTCATATTGTAAGCCTGCCTCATTATATAATTTAAGATTTTTAGTTTTTATTTCTTTCTCAAAGAAATTCTTGACCTTCTCTTCTACCGTAGTTGTTATCATTATATTGTTAATTTATTCTGAGAAAATTCTAACATCTAATTTTCCATCATCTCTTTTATAAATTTCCCATGTACCATGCTTAGATTGATCATACTTACATAGTGTTTTATCTTCTTGTTCAAAAAGAAAATCAAACTTATTGTCACCACAAACTCTTTCTTTTCCGCACTGATTATAATTTGTCCTGCTTCTTTTATTGATTACCTGTATGGCAATTTGAGCACTTAATGTTCCTTTTTTAATATGAGGATATTTTGAAAGTATCATAGAGCTAAATTCCTTTTTAACAACACTTTCTTTACCTAAATTATTAAATTCATATTGTATAATCTCCCATATAGGAGTATCTTCTGTTGTTCTTTTAGAATTTTCCTTTTCTACTATATCTTCTCGACTATCTTCTCCAATGTATTTACCGTTTTCAAATAACCCTTTTATCACTTCTCCATCAGCAGAAGTAAAAGTTCCTTGTCCATGAAAGCTACCAGCCTTAAATTCTCCTACGTATATATCCCCTTCGGAGGAAGTATAAATTCCTTGTCCATGTCGCTTATCATCCTTCCATTCTCCCTCATATTTTTTTCCATTTAGCCAAATATAGACCCCTTCTCCATGTTTTTTATTTTTTTGAAATTTTCCTTCATAAACTTCTCCATCAGTAGAAGAAATAGTTCCTTGTCCATGAAAAAGACCATCCTTAAATTCTCCTATGTATTTTGATCCATCAGGCCAAGTCCAAGTTCCTTGTCCGCACCTGACACCATCCTTCCATTCTCCTACGTAATTTTCTCCATCAATAAAAGTTAAAGTTCCTTGACCGTTTTGCTTATCATCCTTAAATTCTCCTACGTATTTTGATCCATCAGGCAAAGTAAAAATTCCTTGTCCATTAAAGGTCCCATTCTTAAATTCTCCTACATATTTACACGCACTATCTAAATCAGTATAAGTTCCTTTTCCAGTGTACCCATCATCTAGCATTTTGACATTTATTTCTTTGAAAGAATTTTCTTCAAGCCTACACAATAAACTATCATCACCAGTCAACTGCTCTTGCGCCATGGCGACTAAAGGTGGGGGGCACAGCTGAGGCCAATAGCTTTCGCATTTTTCTTCCCAAGGAAAATTTCCATTCTTATCCGTACATATAAGCAAAATTAATTTATGATCATTAGTAGAGAATTCTGCAAGAAACCCATCTCTTTCCAATTGTTTTGGCCATACAGATTCAACATCCTGTTTAATATCTTCTTCTAACACTAACATAGCAATAGGTAAGTTATAAATATTATTATCATTAAGAATCTGAGAACTAAGAGTAATATTACCTTCTTTGACTGCATCTAATATTCGATTAATTATTCCAGTAATGATAGAAAGACCTTTACCTTTTATTGGAAAAAAACAAAGAAGTTCGGCCCCAATAATGAAAGATGCTCCTATTGTATAAGCAAATGGTCTCTCTAAGGCATCTTTCCCATCTACAGTTCCTTGTATTACATGACCATGCTTTTTAATCTTATTTCTTATTTTGTCATAATAATCTTTTATGTCATCTGGCCAATCATTATATCTAGGATTTGTTATTTCTTTGGACATATCCTCAACTACATCTTTCCCTAACATCTTCTCAAGGAAAGCCTTATTTTTATCACTATCTTCTGGGAGTAATCCTTTAGCCTTATTTATGTAGATTAATAAGAATGCAGCAAAATTCTTACCATCTCTTTCTTCAAATGTTTCAAAAAGTTCGTGCCAGATCTTATCTATTTTATCATATTCACTATCCTCTTCATCTGTAACACGATAAAATCCATATTCATTAAATAATATTTTTCTTTGTTCATTGGCTTTTTCTATAAATTCAATATCATAATTATTAAAATATACATCCCGTCCTATAATGGTCATTTCAGTGCAGATCCATGCTAATACAGATCCAAATGCATGCGGCATTATAAAGTTCTTCTTGATGTTTTTATGTAACTCATAGTCTTTAGAAATTCTTATATATAGACATAAAGCTAAAGCTAAAGTATCTCTTCTAAAACGTCCATTGTTATTTTTAAACTGCTTATTATCTAGGTATAAGTCATTCCAGTGTAGTGCCGAAATACTCCAATAGCACAGTTCATTATATTCTTTTATTTCTTCTTTTGATAAATCTTTTTTATCATCAAGGACGTATATTCTTTTAAGAAAAACTCTAGTGATATTCCAAAGTTCATCTCTTTCTTGCATGTTAGGTTCCTGCTTGACATTGTCTCCATGAATCCCAGTCTTATTTGCAATTTCAATAAATCTTTTTTTAGCTTTTTTTAATTCCATTATATTCTTCTTTTCTACTCCTTTTGCAACAGGGACTGTAAATATTTCTTCTAACTCCTGAAGGAATTCCGAAAAAGATTCTATATCGATATTATTTTCTTTTTCTTCCTCAACTGTAGCTTGCCCCCATCTCGTCTCTTTATTATCATCTTTAATATCAGGAATTTCAATATTAATCACTTCACATAACATCTCAATAAATGCTATCTCTCTATCAAGAATCTTTCCGTCAGCATGAGCAACACTTATTAAATCATTAATATATAATTTCTTTCTATCTGTTGCTGCTTTATCATCAAACTGGTTTAGAAAATTTCCAACATCGTGGATGCAGTCAAGCAGAACTTTTTGAAACGCTTTATCATCAAACTTCCAGTTAACCTTACCCATTTCTTCATTAAACCAATCAAAAATCTCAACACCTATTTTTTCATCATCTATAATTTCATATACTTTTGCCATTTCTTCTTTAGAAAATTTATTATCCATAGTCTTAGCAAAAGAACAAAGCAAAAATCCAAATTGCTTTAGTGGTCGAGCTAATTTACTATCTCCCTCTGACACTTTAACTTCACTCTTCTTTTTTGTAGTTTTTTGCTTTTTTCCAGAAGTATCTGTTGAGCTTTCCACTACAGATCTTAACACATCTAATCTTTCTTTGTTATAATCAATGTTATTATTCTTATAAAATATCTCAATAGCAGCAAAGAAATTAGTCTCTCCATCTACACCTATTACACATGGCTCTTCAAATATTGACAAATCAGGTGAGATATGTTTTACTAATAAATCAAAAATATCCCAATGCCCATTTAGCACTGCATCTCTTGTTATGTTTGAGCCATCTTTAGGAAGTACTGGGCTAGGTGTTTGATGTCTTAACGTAAAATCTACATCATCTCCTTTTGAAGGCCTTACTAGTGCAGAATGTTCTATAAACAGATCGACTACAGAAACATGGCCAGAAAAAACAGCCATATGTAATGGAGATTCTTTCATAGAGCTCAATGCATTTACATTTGCTCCATTATCCATTAACAACTCAACAATATCAACTTTGTTATCCCAGCATGCGTAATGTAATGCAGTATAACCATCTTCATCAGCAAAATCAATAAACTTAACCCACCGCTCAACATTTTCTTCAATCTTGGTATAGTCAGCATTCTTTGAAGAAACACTTTTAACAAAAGCATAAGCCTCTGGATTTTTAGTAGACACTTCAATATTTTTCACTATCTTCTCAGCAAGATCTTTCTTAGTAATCCCTTCCATTGCTTTTGCCAACACTGATTTTTCTTCATCTGAAGAATCTTGAGAAGAGTCTTCTTCCAACTTCCATATTTCTTTTATCTTATTTATCCACATTATTTCATTCTCATGCTGTACATGATCTACATTCATTATACTCTCTAATCGAACAATTAATTCATTCTTCTGTTCATTATCAAAAAATTCACGAGACCCTAATGTGTTCAAGACGTCAATATAAATGGAGAATATATCTTTAATTGTTTCGCATTCATCATGTGTTTTTGCAGCCTGTGCCCATGCCGCAATAGCTTCATCTTTTGTGTAAGACCATTTATGAGCCATTTGCATACTATTTTTAATTGCTTCCTCACGCTCTTCTTTTGAAACTTCACCATCAGTAAAATGTGCGAATGAAAGAAAAATATAAGAAATTTCGGCTAATGGTGTTGTTAGGCCTTTAGCACATACTTCTTCTTTAGCTTTTGGTTCTTCACTATTTTCTCCAATGTATTTGTCATTTTCAAATAACCCTTCTTGTATTGTTCCATTAGCGAAAGTATAAGTTCCTTGTCCGTTTCTCTTATCATCCTTAAATTCTCCCACGTGCTTATCTCCATTAGCTAAAGTTAACGTTCCTTGTCCATTAAAGCAATCATTAGAGAATTCTCCTACATATGTAGCTCCTTCCCAGGCTCCTGCGCCATAAGTATAAGTTCCTTGCCCGTGCATCTTACCATCCTTATATTCTCCTACGTATTTAGCGCTATCCCCATAAAAATAACATCCTTTTCCTGTATATCCATCATCTTGCATTTTATCAGTTATTTCTTTGGAAAAATCTCCCCCATCATCTTCAGATACTTCTTCTGTGTAAAAACCAATAAACTCTTCTTTATTAGCAAAAACCTCTTCTGTAAACCAATCAATATGGCTACCCCAAATAATAGGTTGTCCTCTATACTCATCAATCATTCTCTTCCAGATATTATCATAGATTGATTTAATCACCATAAAAGGAGAGTTCAATTTGGAGGAACCCTTCATCATCATGATAATACTAAGACATTGAGCCTCTTCTGGATTTTTATTTTCATCAGTATATAGCAATAGCTCTGCTAATCCGTCAGGCAAACCCTCACACAAGGGATCTTTATTATCATTTAACTGAAGTTTATAAATGCTATCCCAGGGCATAATAAGTTTTAGTTCATTGTCTGGAGAGTCAGGCACACAATTACTATACAATCCATCTAGATGTACTAATAAACATCCTTTCTGGAAATTGCCAGCAATATTGACAGAAACTTCATCTATATAAAACCAAGGGTCTTGCTTTGGTAAATTTTTAAATCCTTGTTCTTCTAATTCTTCCTTTATATAAGGTTGAATAGGTAATACTTTTGATTTTTTTATACCCTTAGATATAATTTCAATTTGTTCTTTAGATAGTTCCATATTAAATCTTTGATTTTATTTAAATCTTTTTTTAGTTGTTTTTATAATACAAACCACTTAGTAGAAAGTGATATAAAATTATTCTTTTACCATATCTATCCAAGCCTCCATAATCATAACCATAGCCATTGTGTCAAGCTCACAGTATCTCTTAAGAGCCTTTGATATTCTTTCTTTTTCTTCTTCCCCCATCTCACCAAATTGCATAAAGGCCCAGGCTATCATAGCTGCACCCCCGTCATTTAACTTATCATTTGAATATAGATTTTCTACCTTGGACAAACCTTCAGGAGTAATCTTTTCTAAATCAGGTAAACTTTTATAAGGATCAATAACAGTTCCGTCTTTCTCAAACTTTACCCACTTATAGCTTTTAAAATTTTTACTCTTAACTTCTTTATTAATACCATAAATAGCTTTTGAATATTTATCCTTAATAAATTGACTATCATTCATTATTGCAGGTAGAACTTTCTTTATGGAGTTAGAACCCTTCATATAAGGGTGCCAATAATAATCACGTACCATATCAGCCATATCAATCATTTTTCTGCTTCCTTCCTCCCATTTTGCAGTAATATCCCCACTGGGTTTTGTTAAAGACTGTAAAAATAATATAAGTTTCTCTGTCTTTTCCTGGGAATATGGACTCTCTTCCCCTAAGAGTATTATCATATAATTTAAATATGTATTCTCATGATTTGAATACATAAATACAGAACCATCATTTTTAGATAAAGAAATATACAATTCATCAATAAACTCAAATGAAGGGTTTGTACCTTGCCCTCTGCCTAAGTATTCACCAATATGCTCAACTTTACCATCTTCATATAAAACATGATGAGAAAACTGGAAACACAATCCTTGATAAGGTTTATATCCTTTAAAAAATGGGATCGCAGGACCTGTAGTTTCAAAATCAATTAAGTTTAAGGGCCATTCAAAACTATCTATCTCTGATTTTAAACCTTCAATATCAATAACTGCTTCCTTAATTTTATCATTTGTTCTTTTAATTTGTAAACTTTGTCTAGCAAATCTTTTTCCATCTTTTAAATCTGAAGAATCAATCTCATCCATAAACCATCTACCTTCATTAAGTAAATCCTTCAATTTAGGGGAGTTCCATACCTCCCAAACTTTCGCCCTTTCAAAATCGGATACAGCCCAATTATTTTTCTTTATCATACACTGATGAAAACCACTCTTATCAATTATATCGGATCTGTATTCACAATCTCTACATTTTATAAATGGCTCTGAGAAATAACAAGGAGCTTTATTCTCATAGCCTACTAATAACTCATCAAACCAACTAATAACCGATATAAAATCCCTTCCTCCGAAATCAGGATGTTCTCTATAATAATCATCATTTATCAAATGTTCTACTGTATCTTTTACTTTTATAGAAGTCATGATTTTATCACCTAAATGTTCTCTTGTAATATCTTTAACAACCTTACACTTATCTCTATCTCCTTCCTTTTTAATCACAAACTGACTATACAAACCATCTACAGAACATTTAATCTGTTTATTTGGCATCATTAAATACGGTATTACATTATATTCAGGAAAAGCTTCCAAGCAGACCAAATATTGGAAGGCTATATCTTCTAAATAAGGCCTTTCTCCAGTTTTAATTTTATTACTTTTATTAAAGAACTGAGTTTCTTCAACACCATCACAGCTCTTAGATTTTACCTCTATTACTTTAATAATTCTACCTTTCTTCTCTAATATATCAATTCTTATAAATTTATGACCTATCTTAATAGCAGCTTCATAAATTATTACATCTTCTTGTTTTAAAGCAGTATTAGTTTGATATAATTGTTCTTCTTCAGAAATTGCATCTATCTCAATACCTCCAGGATAATACAACTTAGCTATCTCTCCAGCCTGCAAACCACCTTTTGCAAGAGCTCTCATAAATTCATTATCACGATCTTTATTATCAAACTCGTCTGGTTTTGATGCATAATATAACTTAGTTGGGCATGAAACCCCAATTTTAAATCTAGATTTTGTTAGGTACAATTTTTTTATAATGTTAGTTAAAAAATATTTCTAAAAATAAAGTGTATTTGTCGTAATACAGGGGCTAAGATAATAAAATATCAGTAGAAAAGGAAAAAAGAAGCCTGTAGAGTAAGATTTCAACCTACACTACTTTCACCAAAGGAAATAATAGTTATAAAATTAAAATGCACACTACTTTTACTTGAGACAATAATAAAAGATATAAATTAAGTCTAGGATCTATATTAAATTTATATATTAGCAGAATTAATTCTAAAAAAAAAATTATGCAAGAAGCAACACAAAATTTGACAACACCACATGCTGGAGTATCATACCTATTATTATCATTTGCGCATTTTACAGACGGAGAGCTAACACAAGAAGAAAAAGATACTGTTATGCAGAGAAGTGTTGCACTTGGAAGGAGATGGAACTATAATGATGAGGAAATGATGGAAGGCTGGATGCAAGCATCTGCTGTACATGAATCATGTGAAACGTGGGAAGACATGAAAAATATTATGGTGGATATCTTAAATATGTTATCAAAACAAAACAACTTTGGTGACACGGAAAAGAAGTCATTACTTGCAGATTTAGAAGCAATAATGAATGCAGACCACAAGCAACATGAAAATGAGCTATATTGGATAAATACAATTAAAGAAGTTTGGAAGATGTAATAATCTTTATTGATTGAATATTAAAAAGACCTCATTTATTTGGGGTCTTTTTTTGGTTCTTAAAATTACTAACTCATATGTTTTTCGATTTCATCATCAGGAATTTCCTCAACTTTATTGGCTAACCACATCTCATCTCCTGTAATGGAATTTTTCATTAACATACTATCCATTGTATGTCCTTCAAATCTAGTAGCAAGTTGCCTTCTTCTATCAAAATAAAATAGAGACATAAAATAGTAAAAACCCCCAATCCCCAACCCTTCAAGAGGTCGTTCAAAAGTTAATCCTTTATAGTTAATTATTTGAGGAACAGCTAAATCTATCAAATCTCTAGCATCTGCAGTAATTTTAACTCCCTTTAAATCAAAAGTATCATCTTCTACACAAGCATCAACCCCTTTTTCTTTAAGTTTTATGCACTTATCTCTAAATAAATCATACTTATTGGCTGTAACTAACTTTTGTTCTTTTTCTGATAAATCTTTAAATTCCATTATTGTTTTCTTTGTGTTTTTAACAATTCAAACTTACACAATAATTTCCTGAAAAAATTTGAAATAAGGACCGAAAGGTTTCCCAAATCTAAAACGGTTTGAAAAAATAACTATTAATCAACTATTAAAGTATTAATTAGCCTCATCAAAGGCAATTTTTGCAGGATGAGATTGAGGCAACATAGCTGCATGACTTTTTTTGATTTTCTTAATAGTTCCATCATCAAGTTTATATTCTATCATTTCATCATCTTGATGATCTACTTCTTCTGAAGAATCTGGCTTTACTTGCTCTTGTATTTTTTCCTCTTCCTGTAATGGTTTTGAATCTTTTTTTACTTCTTTCTCATCATTAGAGCAACAAGATTTCTTTTCTTCTGATGGTTGTTCTTGTTTTTTTTCTGTCTGCTTATATGAGTTATCATTTGTAAAAAATTCATTCAATGAATCTCCTTTCTGTAATAAAAGAACAAGCAACCATATAGGTCCTATAAGTGGAATAAAAATAATCAATAGCATCCATCCACTCTTTCCAACATCATGTAGCCTTCTAACAGTTACAGCAAGAGCAGGAATAAATATAAGTAAAGAATAAAGCATCGATAATTTAGGGCTTACAATTGTAGCTAAAGAAGAAAAAACAATGTTAAATAATACAAACAGCTAATACTCTTTCCTAGATGAGGATGATTCAAAATCTGAATATTTTTTTAATACAGTAATAAAATTATTCATGGAATTATATTTTTGTCAATAATAAAAAAATAATTACATTTGACATGACCTTATTAAATTAAAATTTATGGATAATAATTGGGAGAAAAGTTGGAAAGGAAGAATAGCTAAATTTATATTTGAAACATATAATAATCGTGAGAATGATAGTGTGTCAGATCACTTCTTCAGCCTAACTATAGATCAATTATTATGGCATGCTACAACTATAATTAAAGATGATGAAAAACTAATTAACATAAAGTATGTAGGACAAAGGTATTGGTCAGAAAATGCAATTAAACATTACTGCGAACTAAACCCATTAAAGGGAAAAGGATTTAAAGCATGTAAAAACCTTAGGCATGAGCATGCAGTACCAAGAATTATGATAAAAGAAAAAATAAAAAAATCCTTAAAAGAAAATACTAGTATTTATGAGATATACGAGATTCTTAATACCTATTCTAAATCAGTAATAATTACAATAAAAGAAGATAAAAATTTACCCAAAGAAAATAAAATAGCATTTTCGAAATGGAATGAAATTAATTCAGATTTTGAAACAGCCTTTTTAGGTGAAAAGAAAGAATTAGAGGGTAAAGGATTTATCGATTTTATGGAAGATAATAGGTATAAAAAACAATCAAATGGAGAGAATGAGATAAAAATAATTGACTTATATGATTTAGAATCAATTCAAGATCTCAAGATGGTGCCATATGAAAAAGTTTTTAAAGAATTGATGCATGAAATAAACAAGAACAAATAATGGAAATAAACAAAGGATACCCTGCAATAAAGGTACGTGTTTTCAAAGATGAAAATGGTGATAAAGATGTAGAAACTCAAAAATTAGTTAGCCAGTATATGATGAATTGGCAAGAAAAAACTGAGGAATATAATGGAAGAATGGGTATAACAGCTAGAATACCTGATTTTTTTCAAGCTATAGATAAGAGCTGTCCAAAATGGTCACAGCAAGAAATAGATAATATCTGTAACTATATAGAAAAGTATAAAGTTATTCCTACTTTAAGATATGCTCCAGAAGAGTTTAATTTATACACAAAACAAGTATGGTGGCTTGCACCTTTTGTTTTATGGAATAGTAATAGCGGAGAAGTTGCATCTTGGCTATTTATAGATAAAAATGGATTCTATGCGGCACATCCTTCAGACAATGAAGGAGCACTTATTTTTCATTGGGATATTATTACTAATATAGATTTAGATGATTATACAAGTGATGAGTTAGTAACATTAACATTATATGGAAAACATAATGGCAATGATATTGAACTTACTTTTTCTGAATTTGCTGCGTATGATGCAGGTGAAAATTATGGTAATGGTTCATATTTATCTGTTATTCCTAAAATTTACGAAGCATACAAAAAAACCATAGAGGTTAGTGACAATACTTGGTTTCATGGTGCTGGCGGAGAGGGTTATCAAGGATTTGATAATTCAGGCGACCTACTTAAAGAGGAAGTATGGAAAACAGCTGACTACCCTAATCCATCATTTTTCGGATATAGTCCGCCAAAAATAGAACCAAAAATATGTCCAGAATTAAAAACATTTTTTCTAAAAAATACAGAATGTTCAGTACCACCATTTAATGAATGGAAATTAAATGAGTATATTGATATGCTTCTAGATTCTCCAGCTGCTAAACCTCTATTTTGGAAGAATGAAGATGGTATATATTTGATGTTTCCAAAACCTGGCTTACTAATATCAGCAGATACTGATGAAAAGGAAGAAATAGATTTTCTAAAATTCTTAGGTTCAAATGTGCCAAATAAACATTTTGATTTTGGATATACCCAATCACATAAGAAAGAAGATAATTCTTGGTATGAAAAAACATATGATATCTTAATCGCAAATAATTTTGAAACAGTAGATGGAAAAATTAACATTGGAAAAGTAACTGTAACTACCGATGAGGAAATAGATATTATAGCACAAGTATTTCTTAAAAGAGGGGGATTAGAGTGGTATATTGAAGGGGAAGAAAATAAAGGAGAATATATAAAATATGATAGTGGCATATCTTATCAAGGAGAAGCGAAAGGAGAAGAAGGTAATCGCATCCCACATGGAAAAGGAGTAATGACTGTTCCTGATGGCCCTGTAATAACAGGAGACTTTAAAGAAGGACTTGTAGATGGTTATGCAAAAATGGATTTCTTAGATGGCGAAGTATATGAGGGAGAATTTAAAGAAAATAAAAAACATGGCAAAGGGGTTTATGTTTGGCCTAGTGGAAACGATAGGCAACAATATACCGGGGAATATAAGAATGGGTTATATGAAGGGGAAGGTATTATGACATATTATGATGGTACGAAATATGAAGGTAGTTTTAAAGAAGATAAACGTACTGGGCATGGAAAACTGACATATTCAGATGGAGCAAGTTATAAAGGATATTTTGAAAATGGAGAATGGGAAGGAGGAGTAGATAGTTATGATGAAGTAAATTTAACAGAAGAAGAAAATGCTGCAAGTTATGGCAGATACACATCTACAAAAAACTTTACCTTCTATGGATTGTATAATAATGATCAACAAAGAACAATACATGGCACTATTACTACGCCAGATAAAGTAGAAATAAATCTGAAAGATTGTGAAAAATATAAAGATAAGGGTCTAACAGATGCTTATACTTCAATGAAAAACACATATGGATCTCATACATTTGAATATGATGATACTGATAATGGGATACTCTCCTTTGAAAGGGCATCTGAAATATTTGGTAACTTTACAAATGAAGATGAACTAAGTTTCGAAATGGATCGGGTTTATGGTTTAAAAATCAATAGTCTTGAAGGATTTATAATACTACATGCTGATGATAATGAAATAAAAAAGGCATTAGCAGAAGAACGGGATATCGAAAGCAATGTAATTATAAAATCTGATAACATGCAGTTTATAGAAATACTTGTTGAGATATTAAAACTAAATAATAGAGATAAGGACAGTGATAATGCAAATAAAGATACATTACAGTTTGATATAGAGTTTAAGGAGACAGAAACAATAGAAGAAAAGAAGGAAGTTAATAAAGAATTCTGGTGGGATGAAATAAATGATTATGTTATTAGTAAGATTAAACAAGAAAACGAATCAATAGATGAATATTTGGGACATCTACAAATACTTTTCATAGATGAATGGGATGTGGAAGATGAAGTAGAAGGCGCAATGAGATATCACAATAAAGTGACATTTGAAGATTTAGATAAACTTGAGCCATGGATTGGTAAAGAAGAAGTTAAAAAATGGAAAATGGATTGGGAGTCATTATCAGTAGAAGAAAAGAAGAATACTCACGAAACAGCACTTTATATGAGTACTGATGAAGGTTATGAATATTTAACACACCTTACCATAGATAAAGAAAACTTTATTGAACAACTAGATATAGATACAGAAGAAGTAAGAGAAGAAATAGCTATTAAAGATGATATAGATAGTATTCAATCCTTTAGAAGCTTTATGAAGGAAAAATTCCCTTCTCTTAAACTGCCAAAGAATAAGCCTTATGGGGAGATTGACCTGAAAGATGGATATTCTATTAACTTCCATGTTCAAAAGAAAGCTGTTGTTTTGTCATTTAGATCTGTAAAAACGGATCCAGAAGAGATTATGCGTATTCTTAATGAAAAAGAATTAAATGGAAAAGATATTGGTGATGGACATATATTAAATGCAGAACCAGGCAAGAGGAATCCTTCTATCATCACTATGAATATAGAGATTACTTATTCATCAGAAGATGAGCTAGCTAGTGATGCTTTAAGAGAAAATGTAAGGTCTTATTTTGAAAAATTCTCAGAGCTGTTTGATCTTAATAAATAGAATTTAAGTGAAAGAAGATTATATATATTATTATAAAAAGAGATTAATT
>Ga0233427_10003284_pt1 | contig 14327 bp, 14 predicted proteins | sample SI_118_April2016_5_FD_179885 | JGI IMG/M metagenome (GOLD analysis project Ga0233427, IMG submission 179885) | Seawater microbial communities from Saanich Inlet, British Columbia, Canada - SI_118_April2016_100_MG | ecosystem: Environmental > Aquatic > Marine > Inlet | place: Canada: British...
CGTCTAGATAGTCATGGATGGGAGCATGGATCAATATCAGAAGAGACCTGCGAAATCACCGATAAAGATCCCAATTCCAATAAGGCTTCCATCCACTGGACCATGCGTTTTCGACGGCCCGAAGCAGGACTTGATGTTCGGACGGAGACTTATTCATCCTTGCGCTCCACGCCGACCGAGTTTTGGTTCACGGCGTCACTGGAAGCCTTTGAAGGTGAAGAGCGGGTCTACTTTAATGAGTGGAAGAAAACTTTCCCTCGAGACCTCAATTAACTGCGCCACATTTTTAGAGATATGAAAGCCGACCGGAATACTTTCTTCTTCGTTCGGTCTCGTCGCCGAGAAATCGAACATCAAAGTAACCATGCTGATTAAATCCTGCGAATTAATAGTGTTTACCATTGTTGCTGGAGTATTTGAGATTATAAAAATCAAGCATTTTCAATAATTAAATGAACCAGGGCGTCTGGATTCTGCTGTAAACCTTCGAGACGAAAAACTATCTTCCCCTCTGGATCAAGCAGTGTGATTAGGTTGGAATGAGAAAACGAACCATCAGGCTCTTGCCTGAACTTTACCCCTAACAGCGCCGCCATACCCATCACGGCCGTGCTATCGCCATGAAGCAAATGCCACCCCGTCCCGAGATCCATTTTTTTTGAAAATTGATGAAGCTGGTCTGGTGTATCGCGCTCTGGATCAATAGAAACAAAAACAAATCCAACTTGCTCTTGAATGCGCTTTGGTATCAATCCCTCAATATGTTTCAGATCGGCTACCAGAATCGGGCACGCATGAGAACACTCCGTGTAAGCCAGTATTACCAACTGAAACTTGCCTCGTAAATCAGAAGACTGAATTTTTTGTTGGGATTGGGTTTCCCAAGTAAAGTCGATCTGATACACCGAATTCGCGTGGCCAGGCGAATGGCTCTCAGGCGCATTATGATTGTCATGAGACATTTCATGAGACATCTCCCCTGCGTTCATGGTCGCCAGTTGTAAATGTTTTTCGAAACCGTCCGACGGTGTCTCGGCTCTCACTCCCTGCAAAGCAAACATCCAAAAGAGTCCTATCGTTATCCAAATCTTCCTGGTACCCCAGAATTTTTCTTGCTCAATCATTTTCATTTATTCCCGATCCTAATAAATCGGCCGCACATCGAAAGCCGAGGTTATTGACGGTGTACCTAGCCTGAAGACTGCTCCGGAGGCCAAAGCGCATGAACGCTGGATAGTCATTAACGTTGGCTGAACGAATTGCGCCTGCTCCACAAAACAGTTCACGCTCTAAGCCACCATCGCCCCTTGACTCACCTGAGACCAATATTGAATTGAAATCCAACACCCATTCCCAAATTAGACCGTGCATGTCTCCAATCCCAAAAAAGTTTCGAGCGGAATTTCCGACCGCAGGCAGGACGGGCGGCGCCGGGCGGGAATACCATTCCAGCACATATTGATTAAATCCCAACTCTCCCGATCCCTCTAGCGTCGTAAGACCGGCTGATGCGGCGTACTCCCATTCATTAATCGTCGGCAATCTTTTGCCCCGACTTCGACAATATTCAACCGCTGCAAACCAGGAAACATTTGTGACGGGGCTATCGAGATAATGATTGGGCCCAGCGGGATCAAGATCTCCCTTCCAGTGAGACAAGTAATGGGAATCGGCCAATAAATCGTTACGGGCCGATCGTCTCCATCGCTGATCATCTTTTACAAAATTGAAAAATTGATCATTGGTCACTGGCAGAGCATCCATCAGAAATCCGTCCACTTGGACCTGAACCGGATCACCCTCATTTCGATAAGCCGATTGATAACTGCCGGGTGGAATCTTTATCAACTCACGGCCTGAAACTGACTGAGGATTAATGACCAGCGCCATTAAAACACCTATTAGAGCGAACAACTTACCCCAAATCAGTTTCACCTTTGAGAATCGGCTCTCAATGGCTCTTTAAAGAAGCTCTGATTGTGGCAACTTCTGGGGCACTATAAAGTCGGCTCTCATTACCCCAGGCATTGCTGATATAGCCAATCACATTTGCGATATCGCTATCATTTAACCGTTGAGACGGCATAATATTGTTGTATCTTTCGCCGTTAACGATTATTTCTCCCTCCAAACCGTTTATCACGATGCCAATGGCGCGTTCGAGATCTTCCATTAAATAATCCGAACTCGCCAATGGGGGAAACACGCCCACGATCCCCTGACCCTCCATCTGATGACATGCGGCACAGTTTTGCTCATATAGTCTCTGACCCCGACTCAATCTCTCTTGATGACTCATAGGTGTCAGCGACTCCTCTGAAGCAACTAAGACTTCTTGAATCGCACCTCCTTCCGGGAGGTAGATTGTGTCGGCTTGTTTTCCAGAGTAGACCGTTGAGTTATCCTCACCCTCAACCTTGATCATAGCGATAGCACCCTTATTGAACGCCCTAAAAATAGAATGGTCGACGAGAATAAGCGTGCCGGGAACCTCAACCTTAAATTCGACAATAGCCGATCCACCTGCTGGAATCAGAGTGGACTGGACATTCTTCTGATTTGGAAGAATCCCTCCTTCCGTGTAGACCGTGTCAAATATTTCGCCAATCACATGAAACGAAGACACGAGATTAGGACCCCCGTTTCCTATAAAGAGTCGAACCGTTTCGCCGACTTTTGCCCTCACTGCGTTATCACCCACCATGGCGCCGACTGATCCATTAAATACGACATAATCCGCATGTTCATCGATTGCTTTTTCCATTGAAAAAGGTTGAAGACCTTCCTGACCATATTTTCCTTTGGTGTAAAAGTCGCTTTGAACAACATAGAATTCCCGATCAACTGGCGGTAGGCCACCCTCTGGCTCAACCAAAATAAGTCCGTACATGCCATTAGCGATATGCATACCCACTGGCGCGGTTGCACAGTGATACACGTAGAGACCCGCACTTAATGCCTTGAAAGAAAATGTAGAGGTATGTCCCGGCGCCGTCAAAGATGCTGCCGCCCCTCCCCCGGGTCCGGTAACCGCGTGCAGATCAATGTTGTGGGGCATTTTGCTCGAAGAATGGTTGTTGAGGTGAAACTCAACCTCATCTCCTTCTACAATTCGAATAATAGGCCCCGGTACCGTGCCGCCAAACGTCCAGAAATTGTATTCAACTCCATCGGCAAGTCGGCCCGTAACTTCTTTCGTTTCGAGATCTACTCTCACTTTACCTGGTGACCGCGTTAGGGTTTTTCCTGCGTCAGGTGCATACGCTAGTGGAACCTGGAGACGCTGTTCGGCCAACACCCCAGCGTCAAAAATAAATAATAAAACGCTCGTTAACAGCAGTATTCTTTTGAGATAATTTTTCATTTCTGATGACCCAACCTGAAAATCTAATTTGGAAGGTACAGACTAATAAAACCCAATCACAAGCATGTTGATCGAGATCAATAACCAACACGATAACTTCGAAATTTAATTTACGCGAAAATAATCGAACTGGTCTTGCGGTAGTTAAAAATGGCGTGTCAGGAAAATACTTCGATAACCGAACTGTCACTGCTGATATTTTTAATTAACGTGCCGCCATGCTTTACCGGCGACAGGTTATAATTTTTACGTGCGGGCGAGGAAAATTCCAACTTAAGTAGATCTCAACATGCAGAGATCAGATTGGGTTAGATTGCTCGACAATCAACCGCACCGTCAAGCAGTAAAGAAAAAACTGCGCTTACCCAGTGACGCAAAAGAAGAGCGCCCAAGTAAATTTGTAGTCGCTGTCGCGTTAGTAGGCCTTAAACGCTACGTCTGAAGGTTCTTCGATATCGCGAGCGTCGAGCTCTTTCATGACTGCATCGCGCTGTTGATCGGTGTAATCGAGCCAATCAATAATCTCATCCATGTGTCGCTTGCAGCCGGTACAGTAATAATGATCGTTGTATTCGCAAACACTGATACACGGACTCTTAATGTGCCGGTATTTAGCTTGTTCATTCATTTTTTATCATCATCCCACAAGCACTGACGGCGTAATAATTCCGCAAGACCGAGCACCATTATTTTTCACCCTGCCACATAATCTCGTAACCCAGCTCTTTGGTTTCAGAACAAAATTCCATTACGCCATTGAATGCTTTCAAGAATAATTCAGCGCGATGGGATTCTTCATGGGCTTCGAATGACTTCCAATACGTAATTAACGCGAAGTGTCTACCCTCGGGGCCAAAACTTCCAACTGAGCCTTCCTCACTGATAAAACCTGCGTATTTTAAAACCTGTCCTGCAATAAACTCATCATAAGTTTCTTTTACCGTGGTGCACATTTCACCGATGGCAAACTCTAGATCATCGCTCCACTCGACGCCTTCTTTTAATTTACAGACGTTGTAGAGCATAACGGACTCATACGGAATCGTAATTGAACCGAACATGTGGATTTCCCGAAGATTTCAATGGGCAGGATTCTATCTACTTCTTGGGCCGGATGACCCACTTTAGCTTCACGCAAGAAAAAAATGGTGGCACCGTGTTTTTTGCGTTGTGCAGATAACTGATTCAGTTGAAAACCCGAATCACCCTTGCTCCAGCCTGCAGGCAAATAAAGAAACTAAACTGGCTTAATCGGCTCGCCGCTGACCGCGGTTGACTCTTGGCCATTCACCCCAACCGGAATCTCCCCGTTGAGCGTAATTCGATACAACTCACGATCAAAGTCGGTTTCGAAAATATCACCGATGGCCTGATGTTGAGTCGCCCGGTTATCCCAAAAAGCAACACTCCCCGCACTCCAACGGAACCGAACCATAAATTCCGACTGCAAACAATGCTCTAAAAGGTACTCCAATAGGCAGTGGCTCTCTCTTGGGGTGAGACCCACAATATGGTCAACATATGCCGCATTAACAAATAGTGTCCGCTCTGATGTCTCCGGGTGAACCGTGACCAGTGGATGCTCGGACACCATGGCTTTCGCATCAATCAGATCGTTATATGCGCTTTTATCCTTGGGACTGGACGCTCGTCGATATTGATGAATCGCTCTTAGAGAAGATAAAAATTTCTGCATTGGTGGGGACAGCGCTTCGAATGCCTTGACCATATTAAGCCACTGCGTATCCCCCCCGTATGGGGGAAGAACAACTGATCGAAGAATTGATGCGGACGGAGGATTAATGGCTGCGGTGATATCAGTATGCCATCCTGTCCAAGCCCGCCTGACGGTGACGTTTCCTGCTTGGGCAGTTCGATGTTTTACGACAGGGTAGATCTCTGGATATTCACTATCACTCCCAAACACAACGTGCGCGGGGGTTGGCTCCCCAAACTGTTTGGCAAGGGAGACATGCTCAGCATGAGTAAGCTCCTGATCCCGAAAAAAAATGACTTTCCACTGGAGTAATGCCTGTCGTATTTGACTGATCTGCGACGACGTAAGCGGACGACACAAGTTGACTCCGCTAATCTCAGCGCCGGTGTGCACCGATAGCGGGGTTATCTTGATTTGATCAATGTCAGTTGATTGTTGGGCGGTCATTGGAATAAACAAAATTTAAACTCAGTAGCGCATTGTAAGTCAATTATTTAGACAGTTTTTACTAAAGAGTCTTAACCTCAATCCAATCGATATCGCAAACAAACAAGTTCTTCGCAGAAAGAATATTTCAATCAAATCTTATCATCAGGTGAGGTCGTATTAACCGTTCAATGCCTGGCCATTACAGTCTCTGCGACTCAACAGTCTCTATATTTCTTCGCAACGCACGCTTGAGCCAATTCATGTGCTTTTTCAATCTGCGAGCGCGTCATCCTCTGAGCAAGCAAATCACGTAACTCAGCCATCATCCAGGAATCAGTGGTGGAAGCCGCAATATTCGCCCACATATGAGCATAGACATCATCCTGTGCAACACTTTGCCCTCGCGCGTGCATTATGCTTAAACCGTACTGTGCACTGCCATTACCCTTCTCAGCGGCAAGGGTGAACCATCTCATCGCGGTCTTATAGTCCTGAATAACACCTTGCCCGTTGTAGTACATCGCACCAAGTTGCGTCTGGGCCTGAGCATAGCCCTGTTCAGCGGCTAGGGTATACCACTTCGCTCCCGATTTATAATCCTGCTCGACCCCCTCCCCGTTGTCATACATCGCACCCAAGTTAGACTGGGCAACAGCGAAACCCTGCTTGGCGGCGAGCGTATACCACTTGACTGCAATCTTATCGTTCTCTAGTACACCGGCTCCTCTGTCATACATCGCGCCCAGATTGGTTTGAGCAAAGACATGGCCCTGTGCGGCGGCAAGGGTGTACCATTTCATAGCGGTTACATAGTTTTGAGCTGCAATTTCATAGTCCATTGCTTTAGTACTGCCATCTACTGGAACCCCTTTTCCCTGCTCATACAACAAACCCACATTAAACTGAGCGTCGGCATCGCCTTTTTTGGCTAGAGGCTCCCATTGGACAAGAGCGCCAGCGAAATCGCCCTTATCAAAGGCCGCGATACCGTTATCAAAATCGGCAGCGTGACCTACTCCTGCAGTTCCAAAAAAAACGGCGAGGATCAAGTAAATTGAACGGATCACATTTTTCATCGGTTACTCTTTTGCTAAATATTTCTGAAGATAAGCGTAATAGAGGCGGACAGCGATTACTCCTGTAAAAACTCGTCACCGAGATATAGATACGCCTAATCATCAAATCATACGTTTTACGCCGAAAAAAATCTAATAGCTTTTAAAGTCGTCTCTAACGAAGCAATCGAAATCTTAGACCTGCTGTAGTGATCGAGGATGTTTCCAGACATAATACGCGCTCAAATACTGACGTCGGGAGATTGTCTGTGGAAGATCAATATGAATTATTAAAAAACCGCATTTCGCATGACTTTATGCAAGCCATGTTACGGCTGGTCTTAGCGTTTGGTGTTTTCTGGATTTGTGCCCGGATCTTTTCGCCTTTCGCAACCATCATGCTTTGGGCCCTGATTCTCGCGGTCACGCTATATCCCCTTCATTTAAGAATTCGAACATCGCTCGGCTGGAGCAATGGCTTGACCGGCTCACTGATCGCCTGCGCCGGCTTGTTGCTACTTGGTGTCCCGATTGTGTTACTGACCATGTCACTAATTGAGCACGGCAGTGTTCTTATCAGTGAATGGCAAAATGGCACTCTAAGTATCACACCTCCAGATGAGTCCGTAAAAACATGGCCCATTGTTGGAGAGCCCTTATATGACACTTGGCTGACCGCCTCCACTAATCTTCAGGATCTACTGATGAATCATGGTGAGCAGGTGCTAGCGCTCGCCAAAGGGGCCCTCGGAGGCACAACGGATATTATTTCGACGGTCGGAATCTTTCTCGGCGCCATGATCATAGCGGGCCTCATGATGACTTACGGGCAATCAGGGGAGGCAGCAGTTGGGCGTATTGCATCCGCCTTTGTGGGCGCCGGCAGAGGCAGAGAATTTCAGACTTTATCAGTTGCAACCATCCGCTCTGTGGCGACGGGCGTTATCGGCGTGGCTGCCATTCAAGCATTATTTCTGGGTCTAGGATATTTGTGGGCCGAGGTACCTGGCGCTGCGATCCTCGCCTTAATCGCCCTACTACTCGGAATTATCCAGCTTCCGGCGATGTTGGTCACGATCCCGGTGCTCGCCTGGCTTTGGATGTCAGGGGATGGCTCTACAGTAATAAACAGCGTGATTACCGTTTACTTGTTGATCGCGGGACTTGCAGACAACATTCTAAAACCCGTATTGCTTGGGCGAGGCGTTAATGTTCCGATGCCCGTTATCCTCATCGGCGCGCTTGGCGGCATGGTGGGAATGGGGCTGATTGGTTTATTTCTAGGATCGGTTGTTCTTGCTGTCGGCTACCAGCTGTTATGGGCTTGGGTCGACCACGATAGGGCTCGGGTCGAGACTGAAGCGACAACGACTTCTACAGTCAATCCTGACTGAGTGGTGAAAACTTCAATAAGGGCATTGCATTATCTACAGACTCGTTACAAAATTTTTTGGCGCTGAGGCGATTAACAGTAACGCAATATTGACGTAGATCATCGTTTGACGTGCTCGCTGTTGGCCCGTGACGGCTAGTTCGTTCATTGCAAATCCCTATTTCGGTTGGCCGAACAGTACATCACCCCGAACGGGTCTTACGTGTATCCATTCATCGATGGCAACAATATCTCTGAATGTCACAACAAATTGACTTTAGAGTTTTATAATATTCTTTAATTAATTAATAACGAAAGAAATATATTATGTGTACTTGTTATTTAAAGGGTTGTTTGGCGTTTAGCGCCGGCTGGCTGTTCGTTCTAATCCCGCTGACATGGACAATCTTCTAAACTGATCCAGAAGTGTTCTCATAGGAAAACTGCAGGTTTTTGAGAAAAGAAGCGCTTAAAGCCCTAATCGTGGAAGCTCTGCGATGAGGCGTTCGCGGGTAGGCACGCCATGGCGGGAGTGGTAGTGATGCAAAAACTCGTTCTTCATTTTTGCCATATCGACAACTGGTGCATTTGGAAGTCGGTCATGGTATTTAGGTCCGTTAATCAGGGGATAAAAGCACCTTGAAGAGTAGTCCCCTATTGCTTCACGAACAGGAAATCTCCCCCGTCGTGACCTGCCTGATGAATATTGCCGTACTCGGGGGTCTGTGGAGAGTTGACCATCACCTTCGGTCTTAGTTCACTGAAAAGCTGCGCCGCCGACACGACCTCCGTGTTCTCTTCAAGTAGCGTGATGAAGGCCCTGGCAAAAACTGAATGGCCGTCGCCACCGGAATCCAGGACTGGCTCAAGTCCGCCCGAAGTTAAAGCAGTTCTCGCCCTCTTCTTCGTCATCCGATCGATCCAGTCTGGCGTGTGCTGCTCCATCTTGAGCCCACGGGTTATCGTACCTGAGAAACATGAGTCAGAAATCACCATCACATGCTTCGCCTGCATGGCTTTGAGTTGCGCGATCAACATATCATTCAGAATCCAGTTGCTTGGATCGTCGAGTGCTGCATCGACGGGCAACCAGTACCCCTTGTTGGCGTCTTCATCCAATATTCCGTGACCCGCGTAGTAGATAAGGATGTTGTCACTCTTGCCAACGGTTTTTCGATAACCCGACAGGGACTTAATTATTTGAGAACGGTCCGCATCCTCGATGAGCGTCACGTTGTAGTCGTATTGATCCTGCAGGACTGCGGCTACGCGATTGGCATCCTTGATGGCGGTCTTTAGATCAGGAAGTTCCTCGTAGTTATTGTTGCCGATAACGAGAGCATGATAGCGGCCATATTCGACGTTGGAGGCTCTGGGTGCAACCGCGACCTCGGATTCAGTCACTTTCCTGAGTTTAATCTTCGCGAGACCCGCGTAAACCCCTTCAGGGAACTGGCGAAGGTACTCCTTATATAAATCAGGATCATCACTGTCTTTGATGCTCTGCCAGAACACAAGTTCAAGCGCGCCCTGATCTGCAGACGCGGTCTGCGCCGGCTGTTCAATAATGTTCTCCAGATTACCTCTGATTATTAGGTTACCTGTCAGGTTGATGGTGTCCTCGTACGGTTGATATCCATCTTTTTCTATTCGAATAGCGTATTCGCCATGAGGTAAGTCGAGTTCAAGACGTGAGGAGCCCTCTAGCTTACCGTTGATGTAAATCTTATCTCCTTGCACATTAGAATGAACAGTGAGAGAGGCAGTTTGTGTATTAGATGTTTCTGTTTTGTCTTCGTCATCAGAATGCTGTCCCATCCAAGTCAATAAGTCATTACTTAAAAACTCACGACACTCAAGAACCAAATCACTGTAATGCGCTCCGACTCCACTAGAGCGTTGATATTGCTCTACAACTTGTTCCCAGTTCCTCGCGGATCCCTCGTGCATATAGAGATTCTTTCCATTAAAGGAATCAAAACAACTTTTTTGACGTTGAGTTATTTTGTTGCTTTCTGTCAAAGGAGCAGTAGAAGGGGCGTCGGTGCCGCTACTTTCTGTTTCGACCACAAGAGATGTTTCTGTTTTGTCTTCGTCATCAGAATGCTGTCCCATCCAAGTCAATAAGTCATTACTTAAAAACTCACGACACTCAAGAACCAAATCACTGTAATGCGCTCCGACTCCACTAGAGCGTTGATATTGCTCTACAACTTGTTCCCAGTTCCTCGCGGATCCCTCGTGCATATAGAGATTCTTTCCATTAAAGGAATCAAAACAACTTTTTTGACGTTGAGTTATTTTGTTGCTTTCTGTCAAAGGAGCAGTAGAAGGGGCGTCGGTGCCGCTACTTTCTTCAAGCGCCACTGCAACAGGACTTATCAAGAAAACTGCCAGAACGCACAGAAAGCGTAGTGGTCGTGGGAGGCGCATTTGGTTTCTAATGATCGTTTTCACAAGATAGATATTAGGCCCATTCGATTTGCATGTCCAAATCGGCCGTTTCTCAGCCGGTAAAAAGGTTAATCTACGATGGAAAAAGGTATCTTTAATGCGATCATGGGCTCCGCCAATGCACGCGAATAACGTATAAACGGTTTTCGAATTTATTGCAGAAAAATGTCACTCGAATGACGTTGTACCGACATACTTCACCTGAATCATCAACTAATCGTGATGAGATACTTACGACTGCCCCCCGAGGGCCGGGCATGATGTCAGGATTTTTCGCGATACCAAGAGATCTCATATCAACAACATCTTTTCCCGTATTCTGGCGATCAGTGACTTGCTCCTGATCGTACCGGCGAAGGCGATGGCGGCGAAAGGCACCGTCACATTCGAAATGCTCAAACCCGAAACCGCACTCACGGCGGCTCAGGCGGCGCTCGTGCGCTGTCGTGAAGAGGGTTTTCAGGCAATCATCGCAGTGGTTGACCGCTTCGGTGGTGTGCAGGTGGTACTGCGTGACCAACTCGCAAGCCCGCGAACGATTCGTACCGTTATTGGTAAAGCCAGAACAGCAGAATGCGCCCCAACAACACCTCTGCAAAGCTTGTCATCCCAAGCCATGAAGATTGATGATACATTGTCAAGGTACGCCGGTCGGGAGCAGATGATTGAATTCGCCGGCCATCAGGAGATGGCTTTACGATGAAAAGACTTGCAATCAGCATTATCGCCGGTTTTGTTATGGCGCTCGCCGGCCCGGCGACTGCCCAGCAGCGTACTTTTCACTACGGCTTTATCGGCCAGCACGATGACCAGAATCTGTATGTGATCGAAGACGGTGCATCGCTTGCATCCGGTGCCAAGCTGAAATTGAACTTTGAATACCCTGAGGGCAACTGGTTTTACGTCTGCTACCTCTCAAGTGCCGATGAATACGTATTGCTGTATGCCTCAAACACGGGCCTGGATGCCAACGAGCAGATCATCTTCGATACGCTTGGCTGGCTGGCGCTTGATGACAACGTCGGCACCGAGACCTTCACTCTGATCTCAAGCGAAACACGTCTGGAGAAACTTGAAACATTGTTTAATAACTACAGCAACGCCAGTGGCAAAAGCCGCAAACGTTTCGCCAAGAGAATTACCCGCGCGTTTGGAGATCTTCACAAACAGCTGGAACAATCGGGCAGTCTGACGATGGAACAGCGACTCGATACCCCAATCATAGGTGGCGTGACCTTCCGTGGGGTGACCCCTGAAGAAGTCTCTCAGCACAGTCTGAGTCACAAAACCAGCGGCGACCAAATCGCAAAAGCCGTATTTACGATTCAGCATCACTAAACCAACTTGAAGCACCGCACTTTTTCTCTAAAGACACTGCTCATCGGGAACGCGGTGGCAGGCACCGCTATGCTCGGCTTGCAGTTTCTCTTTCCAGGCTTGATGCAAGACTTCGAGCTGAAGTTAATCGACAACCGATTTGAGGTTCGTCAGGGGCTTGGTCTTGCCCCGGCCTTTTCCAGCCGGATTGCCCACGTCAATATCGACAACTACTCCAAGACTGAGTCTGGCCAGCCGATCTGGGAGAAACAGACCTACGCTGCGCTTATTGAAAAGATTACCTCAGCACGGCCCGAGGCGATTGCCTGCGACATCATGTTTGTCGACTGGGTGGAGAAGTCAGGAAACGAAGAGCTGGTGCAGGCGACTATCAATGCCGGTAACCTGGTCAGCCCATTTCTACTGGATACCAATCCTGGCGGTACCAAGGCCCCGGACGCCCTCGGACTTGATGCCAATCCCCGACTGAATCCGGGGGCAGCCCCTGCCGCCAGCGGCATTCTGGTCACCCCGTTTGATGCGTTGATGGAACAGTCGGCTGGACTTGGGTTCGCCAACATGAGTCCTGACCCTGACGGCATTATTCGTCGGGTACCAGCGGTAATGGAACTTGAGGGCACCTTAGTGCCATCTCTTTTCCTGCAGGCGGTAGCAACGCAACTGGATTACGACCTCGAAGAGATCGAGATCATTGACCAGTCCCGCATAGTGCTGCGCAACTTCCCGGCACACGGAGAAGACGCTTTGGGTGATCTTGAAATTCCGCTCGACGGTCGTGGCAATCTTCTGGTGAATTACGCAGGGCCTTTGGAACTTGCGGTTTATCCCGAGTCCTACAGCGCGTGGAACCTGCTAACAGCCGATACGACCGCAGATTTTTCGGGCAAACTTGTCTTTCTCGCCAATACGTCTTCACAGGCCACTGAGTTTGGTGATGCCAGTCCGACGCCTGTTGCGAGTATCTTCCCAAGGGCCTACATCTGGGCCAACGCCGCCAATATGCTGCTGACGGATAAGTTCATTACCCCGCTCCCGTACGTTTTTGCGATCGCAGCAGTGCTGGTATTAGGTGCCCTGCTGGTCCTTTCGGCATGGCGATTGGCCGCGCTGTGGTTCAGCGTGACATCCATGGGAATGCTGCTGCTTTACCTTGGCCTCAGTTTCAGTGTTTTCGCCATCGGTGGCTATCTGCTGCCTGTGCTACCGGTCCTTGTGCCACTCCTGGTGTTATATCTTTTCTCCAGCGTCTATCGTTACGTTCAGTTAGAGCATTACGAAGGAGTATTGGAAGGCAGCCTCCAGAGTTATCTCTCGCCGAGACTGATGGACCAGATCCGCGTCAACCCGGACATCCTGAAATTAGGTGGTGCACGCAAACGCATCACGGTCATGTTCAGTGACCTTGTCGATTTCACGGCTTTTTCTGACCGAGCTGATCCCGAAGAGGTACAGGACGTCCTGGAAACCTATTTCGCCAACTCTGCTACAGCCATCTTCTCCCAAGACGGGGTTGTCGACAAATACATGGGGGACGGCATCCTCGCCTTTTTTGAAAATGATGGCGACCAAATCACCAGCGCAACACGAGCTGTCGATTGTGCGCTGACAATGCAAGCACGAGCTCACGAACTTAACGAACTCTATCGCTCGCAGAACCGCTCGTCTTTTGCGATTCGGGTAGGACTCACTACCGGTTATGCCAAAGTGGGAAATATCGGGCCGGCCGAAAAGATTGATTACACGGTAATCGGTAGTGTTGTTAACCTGGCGTCGCGATTGCAGGGTGTGGGTAAGCCGGGAGATATCGTCATTGATGAAGACACCTGCTTTTTCGTCAAAGACCGCTATCTCGTTACTGATCTTGGCCCCAAGGATCTAAAGGGATTCTCAAACCCGATAGCCGTCTTCTCTGTTACCGTCGGCGAACAACCCACGGCCGGCTAACCTTCCATTTTTATACCTCCCCACAGGCATCTGGGGACCCTCTTAGTAAAAGGTTTAACTGACATGCGTGTCTCGCAAAGACTCGCCCAACTGCCAATGTATGACTGGCCTGAATTGACTCAGGCGACCGACCGATTGTGGGTATCAATGCGGAATAACTTAGGCAAGGCAGGGATAGATGCACCGGCTTTGCTCGACCGCATGTCAGGGCCAGTGAAACCTAGATGTCGCCCAACCTTTTGCTCAGCCAGACCTGTGGGCTGCCGCTCGTAGCGGACCTTTCCGAAAAAGTAAAGGTGCTCGGCAGTTTCGCTTATCAAGGAATCGAGCCCGCCGGAAGTTATCACAGCGTGCTCATCACTCAGACCTGAGCCATTGGCTGTTGCGGTATTGATCATGGAGATCACTGCTTCTTGAAGATCATCATTTTCAAGGACAGCGTTACGGAAGGATTGGAAGTCGGTTATCGTTTTCTCCTGATTAAAAGGGGCAGTTGTTGCAGGAAGTGCCCCAGTAGATTTCGAGGACAGGCAGGATTTACTCGGGCATAAAAATGGAAGCGTCACAACGCTCTACAGTGGCGCTGAAACACTCAGCTTTTTGATTCTGCCGAAAAGGTTGTCGAGTGGTATTCGGTGAAGCCAAAATTGTCAG
>Ga0233427_10003285_pt1 | contig 14323 bp, 13 predicted proteins | sample SI_118_April2016_5_FD_179885 | JGI IMG/M metagenome (GOLD analysis project Ga0233427, IMG submission 179885) | Seawater microbial communities from Saanich Inlet, British Columbia, Canada - SI_118_April2016_100_MG | ecosystem: Environmental > Aquatic > Marine > Inlet | place: Canada: British...
AGAAAGCTCGCGACAGAGCTCATTTGAAGCGCAGGTGAGCGCTATCGCGGGTTCCTCCGAAAGCTGACCGAGGCTCTCGGCCACTTCATCAAGATCCCGAAAGCTCAAGATGTTCATTGGCCGCTGGCGATTATTCCCAACAAGGGTTACATTGCTTGCTGTTCATGGCGCTCACATACGGGATTCTGTTAAATCAAAATTGTACATGACAGTTCTCGTGAACTTCACGCGGCCTGGGCTGGTGTCTCAAGTGCATGACGCCCTGACAGTCTGTCGATTACAATCTCCTTCTCGCAATGGCCTCTTTCATCCGCTTTTTTCTGCAAGAAAAGAGCCTTGCCTAATGCAAAAAGCGTCCCTGCCGCTGGACTGCGCCCTGAGATAATCATACGGTGATGAGCAACAATCCCGACACTTGGCTAACTCGTTTTCATCGACTCGGCTCCCCCCCGAGACTTTATCGTCTTGCGGGGACACTTCTGCCATATGCCCTCACCATCTGCGGCATGCTATTCGCGGCTGGACTCTATTGGGGATTGGTGCTTGCACCCACAGATTATCAGCAGGGAGAAAGTTACCGGATCATTTATATCCACGTCCCGTCAGCATGGATGTCGATGTTCGCCTATTCGGTTCTCGCCGGGGCCAGTGCGGTCAGTCTTATTTGGCGTATGAAACTCGCCGAGGCGGTAGCGCGTGCAAGCGCCCCAGTCGGAGCTGCCTATACCTTTCTCGCGTTGGTTACAGGATCGCTCTGGGGTAAACCCATGTGGGGAGCCTGGTGGGTGTGGGATGCGAGACTGACCTCAGAATTGATTCTCCTCTTTTTATACCTTGGCTATATGGCGCTGGTCGCCGCCATTGATGATCGGCGTACCGCCTCCCGGGCGGGCGCAGTACTCGCAATTGTTGGTGTCGTCAATCTGCCGATCATCCATTTTTCGGTCGAATGGTGGAACACACTCCACCAGGGTCCAACGGTGACGAAGTTCGATCAACCGTCGATCGCACTTAGCATGCTGATTCCCCTCCTACTCATGGCCGGTGCCTTCATGTTTCACTACCTTTGCGTCGTGCTGACTCGGGTGCGTGTGGAGATTCTAGAAAGTGAACGCCGCACCGCGTGGGTCAACGCGCTAGTCACCCAGAGGTCATCATGAGTGAGTTTTTCCAAATGGGAGGCTACGCGATGTATGTCTGGCCCGCATATCTCGTGACTGCCGCGGCGCTAGTCGTTACACTCGTCGGGCCACTTCGCCGACGGACTCGGATGATCCGAGAGCTTTCCGCCGTCACCGCCCAGCGGAATACCCAACGCCCGAAATGAAGCCCAGACGGCGGCAAAGACTTCTCTTAGTTGGTCTACTGGTTGCGGGCGTTACCGTAGCGGTAGGTCTTGCCCTGCTCGCCCTGCAGGAAAACATTAATCTCTTCTTCAGCCCTTCCCAGGTAGTCGCCGGCGAGGCGCCTGCTAATACCCCGTTTCGCCTGGGCGGCATGGTCGTTGAGGGCAGTGTGCGGCGCAGCGACGGAAGCCTTGAGATTCAATTTGAGCTCACCGATACCGCCAAATCAGTTGCGGTTGCTTATACCGGGATACTCCCTGATCTCTTCCGGGAGGGTCAGGGCATCGTCGCGCAAGGCAGTCTCCGAACAGACGGGCTTTTCAATGCGACCCAAGTGCTCGCCAAACACGACGAAACCTATATGCCGCCCGAGGTCACAGAAGCCCTAGAGAAAGCCAAGGCTATGGGGGTTCAATGATCCCGGAGATTGGTCTTTTTGCGCTGATTCTGGCCTTGTTGATTGCAGTTCTTCAAAGTGCCATTCCCATTGCTGGGGCAACCCGAAACAATCCTTCATGGATTGGCGTAGCGCGGCCCGCGGCCTTCGCACAGCTTCTTTTTGTAGCCATCTCCTATGGCTGCCTAACCGCAGCGTTCCTGTCCCACGATTTCAGTGTCGTTTATGTGGCGCAGAATTCCAACTCACGCCTGCCTCTGATCTATCTCATCTCGGGAGTGTGGGGCGCTCATGAGGGATCGCTCCTGCTTTGGGCGCTGACCCTGGCGCTTTGGACTGCAGCCGTTGCCTGGTTCAGCAAGAGCGTCCCCGACCGGATGGTCGCCCGGGTACTCGGCGTTATGGGTATCGTGAGCGTGGGCTTTCTACTATTCATTCTTTTTACGTCCAATCCATTCGAACGCCAATTCCCAGCACCGCTGGATGGCCGCGACCTTAACCCTCTGCTTCAGGATCCGGGGCTCGCCATTCACCCACCGATGCTCTACATGGGATATGTGGGCTTCTCAGTCGCTTTCGCCTTCGCCATCGCCGCGCTTTTGGGAGGACGCCTTGATTCTGCCTGGGCGCGTTGGTCACGTCCCTGGACTCTGGCCGCATGGATCTTCCTCACAGCAGGTATCGCGCTTGGCAGTTGGTGGGCCTATTACGAACTCGGCTGGGGTGGTTGGTGGTTCTGGGATCCGGTCGAAAATGCTTCCTTTATGCCGTGGATGGTCGGGACTGCACTGATTCACTCGCTTGCCGCGACGGAAAAACGCGGAGTCTTCAAGGCCTGGACGGTACTCCTCGCGGTATTTGCGTTTTCGCTGTCACTGCTCGGAACCTTTCTGGTCCGCTCGGGTGTCCTGACGTCGGTGCACGCCTTTGCTACTGATCCTGCGCGGGGGCTTTTTATCCTGATCTTTCTCGCAGTGGTGGTCGGCGGCTCTTTGGCGCTTTACGCCTGGCGCGCTCCGGCCGTCAAAAGCAGTGGTGGTTTCAACCTGGTCTCCAGAGAAGCCGGGCTTTTACTGAATAACGTCCTTCTGGTGGTCGCCGCCGCAACCGTGCTGCTTGGTACCCTATACCCGCTAATGATCGACGCGCTGGGGCTCGGCAAGATCTCAGTCGGCCCGCCTTACTTCAATTCGGTATTCATCCCCTTAACCGCACCCCTCGCCGCTCTCGTGGGCGTTGGATCAATGCTGAGGTGGAAAAAAGATCGACTGGGAAGACTGGTCCAACCCCTGGGTCTGCCGTTTGCGCTTGCGGTACTACTTGGCCTGCTCTGGCCAGTGTTTTTTGACAGCTATCAATGGGTCGCAGTATTCGGCGGGATCCTCGGACTCTGGACTATCTTCGCGGTGCTAAGCGGAATTTGGCAGCGGACCCGGGTCGGCCAACGAAGGCGGGATCTTGCTCAAACTCCGCGCGCCGTCTTCGGTATGAGTCTTGCGCATATCGGGCTTGGGGTCTTTGTTATTGGCATTACCTTCACCTCGACCTATTCTGTCGAAAAGGATCTGCGGATGGCGCCAGGTGATACCTACACAACTGGTGGCTTCACCTTTCGGTTTGACGGCATTGACCAGCACCGGGGACCCAACTATTTATCCGAAACGGGAACCATCACCGTGATTAAGAGTGGCCGATTGGCGGCCACTCTTAATCCTGAAAAAAGAACTTATCTCGTACAGCAGATGCCCATGACCGAGGCAGCTATTGATGCGGGCCTAACGCGGGACCTCTACGTTGCCCTTGGGGAACCGCTCGACGACGGGGGCAGTTGGGCGGTTCGTCTATACCTTAAGCCCTATGTACGTTGGATCTGGCTTGGCGCCCTGATCATGGCATTTGGCGGACTGCTCTCCGCTTCCGATCGGCGCTACCGCAAATTTACCCGTGAAGCCGCGAACCGGGCCGTTTCCGACGCCTCTCATGCAACCTTTTAAAGCCCTATTTGTCGGTGGGCCACGGCCTTTTCTGGTTGGGGTCATTGTGGCACTCGGCTTGTCCTCTCCTGCCCCGGCAGCGATAGAGACCTATGAGTTCTCCGAACCTGTCCACGAGTCCCGCTACCACGACATGATTGCCCAACTTCGCTGTCTGGTATGCCAAAACCAGAACCTGGCTGACTCAAATGCCGATCTCGCAAAAGATCTACGGGCCCGTACCTTCCAAATGATCAATCGGGGCGCCACCGATAAACAAATTGTTGACTTCATGATTGCTCGCTATGGCGATTTCGTACTGTATCGGCCGCCTTTGCGGCTACGCACGATACTTCTTTGGCTCGGTCCGTTTGCGATCCTGTTGATCGCTCTTGGAATCTTTTTCTTTACAGTTCGAAAAAGCCGGGCACCCCAGGTGATGAGCGAGGCACGGCGTGAGACGGCCGCGCGCTTTCTCGACGAGAACCCGTAGATGTCCATACTGCTCTGGCTGACGGCTTCGATACTGGCGCTGCTGGCGGTGGGTATCGTGATGCCGGCGCTGCTTCGAGTATCGCGACCCGGGGATATCGAACGTACTCAGGTTAATGTTGCAATTGCCCGGGAACGCGAGCGCGAACTTCGCAAGGAACTTGATGAAGGCATATTGAGCGATTCAGAGTTCGATGCTGCGCGCAGGGAACTTGAGCACGGGCTTGCGATCGATCTCGAAGGCGAGCCCCATGCGACCCCCGACAAAGCCACCTCTCCTGTCCTTGCTGTGGCGGTCAGTGCAGTACTGCCCATCCTAGCGCTGGGCCTTTACATTTTTCTTGGCTCACCAAACCTGCCCGAGCATCCGGGCATGCCTGCAACAAGCGACGTAACCGGGCAAGACCAACCGGCGGATGTCGACGTGATGCTTGCGCAACTAAAGGCACGCCTTGTGGATGAACCTAACGATATCCGTGGCTGGACCCTGCTTGGAAATTCGCTGATGAGTACCGGCGAATATGCCAAGGCCGTCCCCGCCTATCGCCGGCTCGTCGCTCTCCAACCGGGCAATGCCGAGCGGTTGGTGCGTCTGGCGGACGCGCTCGCCATGAGCCGTAACGGCGTGTTGACAGGCGAACCTGAGGAACTGATCCAGCAAGCGCTCATGCTCTCGCCGGGACACCCCCAGGGCCTCTGGCTGGCTGGCATCGCCGCCGAACAACGCGGGGCTTACGCTGATGCACTTGTTATTTTCAACCGACTGCTTCCGCTTGTCAGTGATCAACCCGAGGTGTTGACCGAGGTACGCGCGCTCATCTCGAGGACCACAACTGCGCTTGAGGGCGACTCTTTGACTCAAACCGATTCATTACGCATCCTCGTTAGCGTAGATGCGGATTTGGTATCTACGATCACGCCCGAAGACACATTGTTCGTCTATGCTCGAGTACCGAATGGACCGCCCATGCCCGTCGCCGTCAGAAAACTTAAAGCGCAACCCCTGCCGCGGGAGGTCGTTCTGAGCGATCAGAATCTCATGCTGGCGGGCGCCAGCATTGGTAGTTACCCCGAGCTTGAGATCGGGGCACACATCTCACGCTCGGGAACCGTCCAGAAAGCGCCAGGTGATCTTCTGGGATTAAGCGAACCCTTCGAGCCTGAAAAGATCACTCAAATCACAGTGGTCATCGCGAAGGCAGTCGAGGAATAGCGCTCCAGCCTCCAAGGGGTGTGATTACGGCAGGATTGCGTCCCAGTTGAAGGCTTTGAAGTAATCCAGAGATTTAGCATTGCATTGACGCTGTAGTTCCGACCCTGGCCTCACGCAGGTCGCGCACAGGTAGCGTTCGCGCAAAGCATCCCCCGCCGGCGTTTCCTCGATGCAGATCGTCGCAATACCTGCCACCTGCCCCCCTTGGCGTTCCACCAATTCTATTGCGGCGCCCATCGTGCCGCCGGTTTCAACCCATTGGTCGACCAGCAGTACGCGGGCTCCCTTTCGGAACGCAGGTTTTCGAAGCTCCATGTGCTGGGTACGCTCCGTGTAGTTCACAAAAGAAACCTGATCCGCAGGGACCGGAAGCTTGCCGGCCTTGCGCACGGTCAAAAAGCCTGTCCCGAGCCGCTCGGCCATAGCAGCCCCGAGCACGTAGCCCGCGGCATCAATTCCTGCAACGACATCGACTTGTGTTGAGACAAACGGCTCGCACAGAGCGTCCAGCATCGCGTGAAATGCTTTCGCGTTCACATACGCTGAGGAGGGATCCAACCAAGCCATCTTTGGATCCTTAACGTTTGGCGCCATGCACCTAAGGTACCAATCGTCATCTCCACTCTTCTCGAGCGCGGTTTCTTCGTTATGGTATCCCCGCGCGGCGAATTGTCGACTCTTCCTAAGGAGTTGGCGGAGTCGCCGTGGATCCAGGTTATAAAAATCATCGGGGTAATTGATCCCCGTGGCGACCAGAAACGCATCCGCGTGCTCCAGGTAATCGCCAACATTTTCCGGGGTGATCCCTGAAGCGATTGCGAGCGGGCGGTCTGCCACGCCTTGCCGAAAGTCATGAATTTTCTGAATTTGCGCAGAGTGCCCCGTGGCAATGCCAGACGTGGTTACCACGTCCATATGCTTCGACGCGATACCAGCGGCTTCGCGATACTTCGTCGGCTCGACAGTGCGCTGCTTCTTGAATGCAGTACCGCCGAAATAAAGACCATCCCAAGCGCCGGATATTCTGACCTTCGTGATCGACTCTGCTTCTGTTTGCTCCGCGACCCGCTCATCGATCCGAGCATCATCTGCCCAGTAGGCATCCACTGCGGTGCCTTTTTCCGCCAAAAGGCCAAGAATCGGAAAGGCGGTTTCGCCACTCACCCCCAGGAAATTAACTCCGAGCCACAAATCCGGATACGTGCGTCGGCAATCGTCAATAATGGGTAGAAACTGATCAACATCAAAATCATGGTTTATCAGAAAAGCACCGGGTGCACCGCAATCGACTACTGTAGCGAGATTTCGTTTAGCCTGGGGGCTGTCCAGAACATGAATCACTGGGAGAACAACCGGCCCCATTGACTTGAAATATTTGCGAAATTCTCCTCGGCGCATGGTTTGGTCTTTTCCCTTGAATTTATGCAATTTCACCTCTTCAACTCAGGTGATGGGTCAATCCAATCTCGTTAACGGCTAAATATATCCGAACGGCCAGCAGCAGTGATAATCTCTGAACCTACGATCCATTAAGCATGGTTAGTAAAGCAATTCTCAATAATGAAGCTGTCTTAACAAACTCACCCTCGGAGGAGACTCGATGACGGATATCAAAAAGGACAAAGATCGTCCGATTAAGCAAACGACTCAGCCCGACGCGGGCCGGCGCAAGATTCTTAAAGGCGCGGGCGCTGTCACGGCGGCGAGTGCACTGAGCGTGCCGATGATCCTGGTACCGCCTCGTGCGAACGCCGCGACTGAACTCAACATGATCGCCTGGTATGGGCACGGCGAACCCGACATGGTTGAAGAGTTTGAGGCCATGCACAATGTCAAAATTAAAGCCAAGTACTACGCCGGTGGCGATAACATGTTGGCGCTGATTTCGCAGTCACCTCCCGGCACCTACGATCTGATTCTTTCTGACGGTGAGTTTGTCAAGCTTCTCAAAGAGGCAGGTTATATCGAGGCGATGGATCCCAATGAATACAACATGGGAGATCTGTTCGATGAGTACGCTCATTTTGACGCACACTGGATGGGCGACGCGCTGTATTCCGTCATCGTACGCTTCGGCTACCTCGGCGTATCTTTCAACACCGAGATCATTAGCCACGAAGAAGCGTCCGACTACAATATCCTCTGGGATTCAAAGCTCGAAGGAAAAGTCGGTCACTTCGACTGGCATCTGCCGAATCTCGGCTGCCTCAGCCTGCGGGATGGCAACGACAGTCCGTCCCCATTTGATATCAATTCATCCCAGTGGTCGAAGTTACAAGAAACCACGCTATCTCTGAAACCTCAAGTGGGTGGATATTTTGACTATGGCGGCACCTTTGCCTCACTGAAGAACGGTGAGATTTACGCCATGTGTGGTATCGGCGACTGGATCACCGGTGTCGTCAGAAAAGACGGAGCCCCTGTCGATTCGGTCATCCCCAAACAAGGCGGCATCCAGTGGACGGAGTCCTATTCTGTCGGTAAAGGTTCGAAGAAACAGGATCTCGCCAAGGAGTTCATCCGCTATATCACGTCACCCAAAGGACAGGTCCGCTCCATCCAAATGGGAGCCTACCCCGGTATGTCTCCGTACAAATCCGGCTGGACCGCGATCAATGAGGCCAACCCGGAAGAAGCCAAACGCCAACGCATGACTTTCGATGGGCCCAACTGCATCGATGATCTTCGCGAAGGACGTATTCACTTCAGGGAGACGCCGGTTCAGCAGTCACTTGAGGACTGGAACGACTTCTGGTCGGAATACAAGAACGCGTGACTCTATGATCACTGCAACCGGCCCTTCGGGGCCGGTTTTCTTTTCTTGGCTAAATAACAAGCCTGCAGGAGATCAACTCACTTGGCCCGGACCCAGAATAGCCCTTCCGACCCCGTTACCAAACAGCGCCGACAGGTAACCCTGTACGGACTGACCTGGTCGATGCCGATTGTGATCTGGCAGTTGATCTTTTTTGTATTCCCTCTGATTTTCCTGTTTTTGATCAGTTTCTGGCTGGTCAAGAACTACCGGATGGTTCCAGGGTTTGACACGATAAACTGGGTCAAAATGTTTTCCAAGGGATACTTCTGGGATGCATACTGGCGGACCCTGGGATACGCGGGGGTTGCGACAGTCGTAACCAGCATACTTGCATTTCCTTGCGCTTTTGCGCTCGCGTTCAAGGTATCTCCCAAGGTGCGTCGCTGGGCGCTCTTTTTCCTGATCGTGCCCTTTTTTACCAGTTATCTGGTGCGCGCCTATTCGTGGCAGATCTTCCTCAACGACAACGGCATCTTCAACACATTGTTTGCGCTAATCGGATTAGGTCCGTTTCAGTTGCTGAATAACTTCTTTGGGACCCTGGTTGGATATCTCACGTTGTGTCTGCCTCTTGTTGTGGTGCTACAGCTGATCTCGCTCGCCAATGTTGATCGGACTCTGATTGAAGCCGCGCATAATCTTGGGTGTGGACGCTTGCGTACCGTTTTTCAAGTGATCATCCCGCTCGCCAAGATCGGGATCATCCTCGGTGCGGTTTTCACGTTCATTCTCAGTTTTGGTGACTTTGTCAGCCCCTACTATCTTGGTGGATCGAAACCGCCGACACTCAGTATTCTGATCATTGATACTACAAAGTCGGGCCAACAGTGGCCGCGTGCCGCTGTTGTAGCGATTGTGATGATCCTAACCCTGCTCACGATCATGTTCGCCTCTGTCGCCGCGGCCTACCGGAAACGGGCATGAGCACAAAACCGTCCAAGAATATTCTGCTGCGCGGCTATGTCGTGCTGGTGTTTATTTTTGTCTTCACGCCAATCCTGACCAGTTTCGTTTTTTCGGTGAATTCGGACAGATTTCCAACGATTCCCCTCGGGCACTTCACGACCCACTGGTACGAAACCATTTTCGCGGATCCGGATGTATGGGATGCCTTTAGGATCAGCGGCATTGTTTCGATCACCGTGGCTATACTTGCAACCTTTATCGGGTTTTGCACAGCCTACACTGATTACCGTTACAACTTCACCGGAAAGGCGCTTTATCTTTCCCTAGCTCTGCTCCCGCCCACCATCCCGTTGGTGATCATGGGTCTCGCAATGCTCGCGCTGCTGGCGCGGATCAATATGTCAGGGGAGATTTATTCAATCGTCGTCAGCCACGTGGTGCTCTGCTCGCCCTTTGCGATGGCTGTTATCCGAATGCGTCTCGCGCAGATTGATCCCAACCTGGAGTCCGCGGCATGGAATCTTGGAGCCTCTAACTGGCGAGCGATGCGCGAAGTGATCGTACCCTTTTGTCTTCCAGCGATCGCCTCTGCGTTTTGCCTGACGGCGGCTGTCTCCTTTGATGAGTTCGCTGTCGCGTGGTTTGTGTCCGGGCTTAACAAGACCGTACCGGTTATTATTCTTGAAATTCTGCAAGGCAACACTGATCCCCAGATCAACGCGATCGGGTCAATTGTATTCATTACCTCGATGACACTCGTAGTCCTAGCGCAGTTGATCCTGATGCGAAAAACCATCAACCAAACGACCACCGGAATCTGATCATGAGCAAAACGCCCTCATCACGACCTCTGGTCACCTTTGATGGTGTTTCCAAGCGCTATGGCTCCGTCACTGCCGTGCACACGATGAATCTGGAAATTTATGAAGGGGAGTTCCTCGCAATTATGGGCCCCTCAGGGTGCGGAAAAACAACCTCGCTGCGCATGCTGGCAGGGCTTGAGGAGCCCAGTGAAGGCGAGATCCGCCTGGATGGCCAGCGGATTAATGAGATCAGTAGCATCGAAAGGGATACGCCGATGGTCTGGCAGAGTCTCGCGCTGTTTCCGTTTTTGAACGTCCAGAAAAACGTCGAGTTCGGCCTCAAAATGCGCAGCATTCCAGCCGAAGAGCGTCAACAGCGGGCGCGCACGTGGCTAGAGCGTATGGAAATCCTGGAACTTGCCGATCGGGACATCAGTCAGCTTTCAGGCGGTCAGAAGCAGCGGGTCGCTCTCGCCCGCTCCCTGGTAACGGAGCCGCGCATCCTGTTGCTCGATGAGCCTCTAAGCGCGCTCGACGCCAACCTGGTGGTTCGGATGCAGGGAGTACTATCACGCCTGCAAAAGGAGCTTGGGATCACCTTCGTCTATGTGACTCATAGCCAATCGGAAGCCTTCGCCATGTCCGATCGGGTGGTGATCATGAGTCAGGGACAGATCGATCAGATCGGCTCACCGAAAGCGATTTACCGTAGCCCCGCGTCACGATTTGTCGCTGACTTTGTTGGGGCGAACAACATTCTGTCGGGCTCTGTAATCGGTACGGGTACGGAACTCAGTCTCAACACCGCCGTTGGGGAGTTTCGCTGTCAAGCGAACGGCTATGAGGCCTTTAGCACCGGCGACACGCTGGACATGGTCATCAGCGCTGATCTTGTTCAGATATCGATGGAAGACCCCGGGACCCAGAATAGCCTTCACTGCCGCTTTATCAGTGAGGAGTTCGTCGGGTCCATCGTGACAATCTTCGCTGAGTTGGAAGACGGCTCTGACTTTAAAGTGCAGGCCCGCCAGCGTGACCTTGCAAGTATGTCGCTTGAGGAAGGGGTCGCGTTTTTCGCCTCATGGAGTGCGACGGACACCCATTTAATCAGCAGGGGCCAGGATTAGTATGCTCGACCTCATTATACGTAACGCGCGAATCGTCGGTGAGACAGAGACGGTCGATCTTGGGTGTCTCGATGGGCGTATTACCGAAAGGACGGGTCGCTTGGAGGGCCCTGCCCGCAAAGAGATTGATGCCGGCGGCCATCTCGTGTCACCGCCGTTCGTGGACAGCCACTTCCACATGGATTCCACCCTGACCTATGGTACACCGCGATATAACGAAAGCGGCACGCTTTATGAAGGCATCAGCCTCTGGGGTGAGATCAAACCCGGACTAACCGTTGAAGATATTGAGCAACGAGCGCTTCTGCTGTGTCGCTGGGCTATCGCCAGAGGCAGTCTGGCGATTCGTTCTCACGTCGATATTGGGGACCCTGGGCTCACTGCTGTTCACGCTCTGCTGGAGGTCCGAAAGAAGGTCAGCCCGTGGCTCGATCTTCAACTTGTCGCCTTCCCCCAGGACGGCTATTTCCGAGATCCCAAAGCTGTGGACCTACTCAATCGGGCGCTCGATCTTGGCGTGGATATTGTAGGGGGGATTCCTCACTTTGAGCGCACCTATGACGATGGACGCCGATCCGTCGAAGCGCTCTGCCGGATCGCAGCGGACCGAGGCCTGATGGTTGATATGCACTGCGATGAGTCTGATGACCCTGGATCGCACCACATTGAAACGCTGATCTCAATGACGGCTGAACTGGGGATGCAGGGCCGGATTACTGGATCTCATTTAACCTCGATGCACTCCATGGATAACACTCTTGCCGACAAACTGCTTGGCCTCATGAGCGAAAACGAGGTGAACGCCATCGCCTGCCCGCTGATCAACATCACTCTGCAGGGGCGCAAGGATACCTACCCCAAGCGGCGGGGCCTTACCCGCATCAAGGAGATGATGCAGCGCGGTATCAACTACGCTCTAGGACATGACTGCGTGATGGATCCCTGGTACGCAGGGGGCAGCCACGACATGCTTGAAGTTGCTCATATGGGGCTCCATGTGGGTCAGATGACCGGAGTGCATGAAACCGCAGACATGTTCAATGCCATCACAGTTAATCCAGCCAGAACGCTGCAACTCGAAGGCTACGGCCTGGAGGTGGGATGCAACGCTGATATGGTGGTCCTACAGGCAAAAGACCCCACCGAAGCAATACGCCTGAGAGCGAATCGACTTTTTGTTATCCGCCGAGGTGAGATTATCAGCAGAACCGCGCCAGTGGTCAGTGAAGTCCGTTTTATGGGTGAGGACGTCCGCACGAGCTTCTCAGTCAGCGAGCTTCACTGACCGGAAGAGATCTCAGTTCTTATCCGCTGCGCAAAACCGCACAATCGCCCGCTCGAGGCGTTCCAGTCCTTCTGCTATATCCCTCTCGGGAATAATCAGCGAGGGCGCTATGCGTAACACACTAGCCCCCGCCACCAACACGAAGACGCCTTCATCCTGCGCGGCACGCATGAGGTCCCGTGCCTTACTTTCCCAGGGCTCGTTCAGGACGCAACCCATCAGCAGTCCAAGCCCCCGAATCTCGCCGAAGATGCCATATTTGTCACCCAAAGCCCGAAGCGCGCCTTCGATCTGCTGTCGACGCTCGCTGACTCCGGCAAGGACGGCGTCGGTGCTGACGATATCAAGCACAGTGCTGGCCACCGCGCAGCCCATTGGGTTACCACCCCAGGTACTGCCATGGGTGCCGACCTTCAGTGACTCCGCAACAGTTCCCGTAGATAAAGTCGCTGCCACGGGAAAGCCTCCTCCCAAGCCCTTGGCTGTCGTCAGAATATCAGGGGTGACACCATAGGACTGATACGCATAAAGGGTTCCCACCCTTCCCACCCCAGTCTGGACCTCGTCCAGTATCAACAAGGCGTCGTGCTCATCACAAAGCCTTCGGATCGTTTCCAGGAAAGCCTTGTCCGCTGCGGTCACACCTCCCTCGCCCTGTACTGGCTCCACGATCACCGCACAAACGTCCTTATCAAAGGCCTCACTGAGTGCCCCAATGTCGTTAAAGGGTAGATGCTCTATTGCGCCGGGTAGCGGCCCGAAGCCCTCACGGTAACTCGCCTGCCCCCCGGCGGTCACTGTAAACAACGTTCGGCCATGGAATGCGTTATCAAAGGCAAGAATCCGTTCTTTTCCCTTGTGGTGATGGTCAAAGGCGTACCGCCGGGCGAGCTTGAGTGCCGCCTCATTGGCTTCCGCGCCGGAATTGCTGAAGAAGACCTTATCGGCAAACGTGAGCTCAACAAGCCGGCGAGCAAGTTCGAGCGCGGGTTCGGTTGCGAGGACGTTCGATGTATGCCACAGACGACCGGCTTGCTTGGTAAGCGCCGCCACAAGATCGGGATGAGCGTGACCGAGCGCATTCACCGCAATGCCACCACCGAAATCAATATATTCCCGGTCTTCCTGGTCCCACATACGGGAACCCGAGCCACGCACCGGAATCACCGCGGCCGGAGCATAGTTCGGCATCATGTATCTGTCGTGCCAATCACGCTTTACTGTTGACATTGCTTCGTTCAACCCCGTGGGTGATCAGAGAACGCCGAGTTTAGCCACCTTCCATCAAAATAACATCCTGGGAGACCTCGATGTCGCGAAGTAGGCTTGATAGAGTAGGCCGCACCCCTGACAATTGTGCGAATGAAAGACTCTCAAGATACTCGTGCCCCCGGCGACGCAACCCGCGCTATTACCAAGGGCCGGACCTCGGCTGAGCATCACGGTGCAGTCAATACACCGGTATATCACGCCTCGACTATTCTGCATCCGGATGTCGACTCCTTTGAGAGACGTCACGATCCGAACACCGATCGGCGTAAGGTTATTTATGGTCTGCTCGGCACCCCGACAACCTTCGATCTTGAAGAGGTGGTTGCAGATCTTGAAGGGGGTCATGATGCTGTACTGGTCCCTTCCGGACTCGCAGCTATCAGCGTGGCACTGCTCTCATTTTTGCATCCGGGAGACCACCTTCTGGTTGCGGACACGGTTTATCCCCCGACACGATCGTTCTGCGATCAATATCTCGCAGGTATGGATGTCACGGTGGATTATTACGATCCACTCGTGGGAGCAGGGATTGAGTCCCTGATTCAACCAGAGACTCGGGTAATATTTCTTGAGTCACCGGGGTCCTTCACCTTTGAGGTCCAGGATATTCCAGCCATCACCGCAGTAGCCCGAAAACACGGCATCATCACGGTCCTGGATAACACCTGGAGTACTCCCCTCTTTTTCAAAT
>Ga0233427_10003287_pt1 | contig 14311 bp, 11 predicted proteins | sample SI_118_April2016_5_FD_179885 | JGI IMG/M metagenome (GOLD analysis project Ga0233427, IMG submission 179885) | Seawater microbial communities from Saanich Inlet, British Columbia, Canada - SI_118_April2016_100_MG | ecosystem: Environmental > Aquatic > Marine > Inlet | place: Canada: British...
AGGTTCTAATAGTATTATGAGCCAATCCAACAGTACCATATCCTTTGACTTTTCTTGTGGATGAATTTGCAATAAATTCACTTAAATATTCCAAGAATAAGGTTGCATTTTCCATTTTTGAATGAGAATTATTGACCTGTATTTGAGGTCTTTTATAAAAATTAACGTTCATATAACATATGTTATTTAAATTATTTAACATGAATATAACGTTTGATTTTTAAACTTATAACAATTTAAGTCTAAAATTATAACAAACTATTCTATATAAATATACGTTATTTTATTTAAATGACAAAGTTAAATCACTTATTTTTAGTATGTTAAGTGTATTTATTTTTAAAGACTACGGACTGTAGTCCCTCAAGAATTACATTGTAGTATATTTCTGCTACTGTCATGCGTTATCTTCTTTTATTACTAATGGCCCTAAAACATGCCCAAAGATTGTCAATACTTGGTTAACTTAAGTTTTTTAGAATTTTAGTAACAAGACTCATAACCCAAAGTTAGCAGGTTCGAGTCCTGTTCCCCTTAATAGATAAAAGAGAACTTTAGGGTTCTCTTTTTTTAACTATTCTGATAGTTGTTGAATAAAATTGTAAATTTGTAAAAAAATATATATGTCGAACGGAAAATGGATAGGAGCGGCTGCAGGATGGTTCTTTGCTGGTCCAATTGGTGGAATTATTGGTTATTATGTAGGGAAAAATGTTTTTGCTTCTAAAGTGGATAATAAAACTGCATTTGAGATATCCTTACTTATACTTTCCTCAGTTGTAATAAAAGCAGATGGGAAAGTGCTAAAATCTGAATTAGATTATGTTAAAAAATTCTTCACAAACACTTTTGGAGCAAAAAAATCAAATGAATATTTCAGAATGTTTAATAATCTGAATAAACAAGATTTAAATTCTAAATTACGTCAAGTTTGCTTACAGTTAAATGGAAATATTAATCATTCTTCCAGATTAGAGATAGTTCACTTTTTATTTGGTGTTGCTGCAGCTGATAATGAAATTCATTCAAAAGAAATTGAGACTATTAAGAAGATTGCAACTTATATGAATATCAACCCTTACGATTTTGAATCTATTAAATCCATGCTTCTTGCAGATGGAACTAGTAACTCTGAAAACTGGTATAAAATTTTAGGACTTACAAAAAATGCTACTGATGCAGATGTTAAAAAAGCATACAGAAAAATGGCTGTAAAATACCATCCAGATAAGCTAATTGGAGTAAGTGAAGATATTAAAAATCTTGCAGAAGAGAAGTTTCTTGCAGTAAAAGAAGCGTATGAACAAATAATAAAAAGTAGAAATTAAACTTCTCCTATTTACTTTCTTTGTCTTAATGCTTCATATACAATAACAGATGTAGCTACAGATACATTTAATGATGCGATACTTCCATTCATTGGTATTTTTGCTTTATGGTCACTCATCTTCAGATATTCTGGAGAGACTCCATCTTCTTCTGATCCCATAATAATTGCTGTCGGGTTTGTGAAATCTGGAGAGTACATATCTTTATCTGTTTTTTCAGTACACGAAACTAATTGTAATCCGCTATCTTTCAGAAATTCAAGACTTAATTTTAAGTTCCAAGTTCTGCAGATTGGAATTTTATGTAAAGCACCTGCGGAAGTTTTTACCGCATCAGCATTTATAGCAGCTGCTGCCTGTTCTGGAATTAAAATAGTATCTACTCCTGCACATTCTGCAGTTCTGGCAATAGCTCCAAAATTTCGAACATCTGTTACTCCATCCAAAACTAAAATTAAAGGATTTTTTCCTTGTTCGTAAATCTGAGGAATAATATCTTCAATTTTGTGTAAATCAATAGGGGAGATAAAAGCAAAAACTCCCTGATGATTTTTCCTAGTTAATCGGTTAATCTTCTCAATAGGAACATGTTTGTAGTTAATTCTTCTTAATCGGACTAATTTCCATAGTTCTGCAAACAAATCATTGTGCAACCCTTTTTGTATAAAGAGTTTATCAATTGTTTTTCCGGCTTCTATGGCCTCTATAATTGCTCTTATTCCGAAAATAGAATTTTTTTCGTAATCGTTATTTTTGTTCTCCCTCATCTTTTTCTTTAAAAGTTATTTTGGCTTCAATCTCAGGAATATCTCTAATTTCAATTTCTTTATTAAGTTCTATTCTTTTGTCAATTAATTCTTGAGTCAGAATTTTTTTATTTCGTTTTTCCATTGGTGGATTTAGCATTTCTGCACCTTCAAAATCTATTACACTTCTTAATATCTCTTTTGGTAATTGTGATCCTGCTTTTTTTAGTGTATCCAAAAACTCCTCTGCAAAATATTGGTCAATCTGAATTCTTCTTTTTGTTGTGTGAGCAAATTTCCCGATTATTCTGCAGATATCATCTCTCTCTTCAGGGCTTAATTTTTCTACCAATTCAAAATCCTGAATTCTCTTTAAACTTAAGATAATGGGTTCCAAAGAATCTTTTGTTATTACATAAACATTATAATCTCCCATATTATAAGTGAATTGTTTTATTACTTCTAGAGTATTAGATGGAATCACTAAAAATAATTCTTTTTTCACATCAGGATGTTTTGCATATTTTTTTAAATTATCTGTTTGTAATTTTATGTATTTCGGGAAATTACTTAAATCGTCATTAGAAGGACTTTTTGCATCAAAAACAATCATTTGATTAGATATTTCAATAGTATTATCTGGTTTGTTTCTTGGGTATGGAAATTCTTCTTGAGGAATATAAGTAAGAAGAAGATTTTGACAAATCATTCGAATGTGCTTTTCAACATCTTTTTCATGTTCTCCCCAAGTAAGTTTCATCTTTTCGAATTTCTCATCCATTTCTTTTACTCTATCATCATTTAATCGTTCCTTTTCTAATTTTAAACTATTTTGTAATGTGTTAGTTGATTCAATTGATTTTCTAAGAGTTTCATTTCTGTTATCTTCTTCTTTATTTAGTTTTGTATTTTCATTTTTCAGATTATTTCGTTCTACTTCCGCTAACTTCAATCTTTCTGTAATTTGTATTTTTTCTGTTTTAAGTTGTTCAAACGAACTCATTTTAGCATTTAAAATTTCTGTTGTGTTTTGTAAGTTTCTTATGTTTTCTTCTTTTCCAGAATTCTCTTGTTCTAATTCTGAAATTCTTTTTTTCTCCTCATCTGTTGAGTTATTTATGTTGTTTTCTTTCTTAAAATAAAGAGCGGCAAACCCTCCAATTATTAATAGTGCTAATACATATTCCATAAGTAATTTTTTTGTTTTATAAAATGAGTACTAAAGTACCAACTTCTATTATTTTATACAAGTCAATAACATCTTTATTTTTCATTCTTATACATCCATGAGAAGATGGTTTTCCCAATCTTCCTTCTTCAGATGTGCCGTGTATGTAGATGTATCTGAGGTATGAGTCAATTTCCTCTCCTTTGTTGAGTCCTTCTTCCATTCCATTTAACCACAAAATTCTACTTGTTACATCATCTGTTTTGGAGCGGGATGTGTCGGATAAAATTAGGGCAATTTGTCCATAAAATATTCTGCCAATCATCCTTCCATTTTCTGGTGTTTCATCACCAAACTTTTCTTTTACTTTGTGAAGTCCCAATGGAGTTTTATTACTTCCGGCTTTACTTCCTACTCCATATTCTGAAGTGGAAATGATGTATTCAGTTTTAATTTGATTACCTAAGATATGATACATTTTCTGATTTTCTACCGAAACAAATAAAATTTCATTTTCAATTTCAAAATTTTTGTAAAGAAGATATTCGTTTACAATCTCCATTTCTGATTTTTTAGTTTCCATAATAATCTCGTTTTTATTGTCACTTACTTTTTTCGATTCTTGAGAATTACACGAAAATGATAAAATTGACATTAAAAATAAAATATTAAAAAGTATTCTGAATTCCGATATGTATTTTTCCATTTCTTAGGTTAAAATTAGTGTTTTCTGTTTTTCCAATTGCATATTGTATATAGATAGTTCCTGTTTTACTTTCCAAATTTGTTCCAAATCCAATTGACATTGGCCAATCAGAAATTTTGACTTCATTAATTGTTTTCTTCTGAAAATAAGCTTGTTGAAAAAATACAGAAAAAGAGGTATTCTTTTCCAAATTGTATTTTATTTCTGCAGTCCCAACTGAAAATCGGTCTGCAAAAAATTCATTTTCATTAAATCCTTTTAAAGAATTGCTCCCTCCAAATTGTAACAATTCGTTGATGTACAAATCCTCACTCAATATGATAGATGAAGTGGTTCTCAGAATTCCTGCAAAGTTATTTTTTAGTGGAATAAAATAAGCAGAATTTAAATTTAGTTTTACACTATTTAGTTTCTTGTTTTCAATGTTTCTTTTTCCAAAATAGGAATTGCCATTTAGTAAAATATTTTTATTCCTAAAAATAAATCCAAATCCGACACTGTTTTCAGAAATGTTGTTGAAGGAAGTATTTTCTCCTTCAGTAACAGAACTTAAATTGTAATACTGAATTTTTATAATTTTTTTGGAATTCAGATTGTAGTTAAATCTAACTTGTTTTTCAATGTTTGTAAAACTGTTAAATTGCCTCAAAATATTCAAATTTATCTCAGTTCCAATTTTAGAGTTGAAAATAAAAGGATAGCTAAAATGTGTTGAGATTTTCTGGAATTTTTCTTGTTCCGCTCTCCATTCTAGTTTTATATTTTCTCCTTTGTTAAGGAGATTTTGAAGATTAATATTCACAAATCCATTCAAACTTATTTCCTTGTCAATTGTATTAATCCCAATTAGTCCATCTATGAAGTTTGTTGACTCTTTTTCTAGATAAAAATAAATATCTGCTGTGTTTTTATGAAAAACAAAATCATATTTCCTTTTTTGTTTCAAATAAGTTATTTCTGTCAGTTTATTATTTATTTCATCAAGTTTTTTCTGATTGTAAGTTTCCCCTTTTTTTATTCCAATTAATTGAAAAAGTTGTTTTTCAGTGAGTCTTGTGTTTCCGTAAATTGCCAAAGAATCAATGGTGTACAGTTCCCCTTTATTTACAACTAAGTTTGCTTTGTTTCCTGTTATGTTATCTAGTTTTACTTCTACAAAAGGATATCCATTATTTTCGTAATAGATGATATAACTTTCAAGAAACGATTCCATATCAGAAATTTTAATCTGAAAATATCCATCTTTGTCTACTTTACAATTTCTTATGTTGTTATCAGATATTTTTATGTTAAAATAATCTTCTTTCTCCTGAGAAAAAACCAGTATTCCACTAAAAACAAAAAATATTAAAATGAGTTTTTTCATTACAATTGCCAGTTTATTTCTGTTTTATTTTTTCTTTTCAAAATCTCATTACATTCCGAAAAATGTTTGCAACCTAAAAATCCTCTGTAAGAAGAAAGAGGAGAGGGGTGCGAACTCATTAAAATATGGTGCTTACTTTTTTCGATAAGTTTGGACTTGTTTTGAGCAAATCTTCCCCAAAGTAAGAATATAATTCCTTCTCTTTCTTCAGATATAGTAGAAATTACTTTGTCTGTAAATTGTTCCCATCCTTTATTCTGATGAGATCCTGCCATATTTGATCTAACAGTTAAAGTAGCGTTTAAAAGTAATACCCCTTGTTCTGCCCATTTTGTCAAATCTCCTTTTCCATGATTGTTTATTTTTAGATCTTCCTCAATTTCTTTAAAAATATTCACCAAAGATGGAGGTGTTTTCACTCCTTTCGGCACGGAAAAAGAAAGTCCATGTGCTTGTCCCTCACCATGATAAGGGTCTTGTCCTAAAATTACAACTTTTAATTTATGGAAAGGTGTAGAGTTAAATGCATTGAAAATTTCTGTTCCTTTTGGGAAAATCTGGTATTTTTCTTTTTCATTTGTAAGGAATTGTTTTAAGTTTTTAATGTATTTTTTTTCAAATTCATTTTGCAAAACTACTTTCCAACTTTCTTCAATATCTGGAGAAACATTCATTTTTTATTATAATTTTATAATCTTTCAAAGATAACAAAACTGAAGTTGTTTTATTTTGATTTAAGAGATTTTTATTTTGTATTTTTGCCAAAAATCTGATTGAAATGAAAAAATTATTAGTTATATCTGTAACAACATTATTTTTAATGTCCTCTTGCGGGATATATGAAGAACAATGTCCAGGAGTTACTCAAATTACTGTAAATAATTAAAAATTGAAACCTACCCTAAATCCTAAAAAGCCAAAATGGCTGAAGGTAAAATTGCCTACTGCAACTGCTTATAAAAAAGTAAAAACTATTGTAAGAGAAAATACATTGCATACCATTTGCGAAAGTGGAAATTGTCCTAATGTTGGAGAATGTTGGGGTGAGGGGACAGCAACTTTTATGATTTTAGGAAATATTTGTACGCGTTCCTGTGGTTTTTGTAATGTATCTACCGGAAGGCCATTGGCTGTGGATATTTTGGAACCAATTAATGTTGCAAATTCTGTAAAATTGATGGATGTAAAACATGCTGTTATTACGTCTGTTGATAGAGATGATTTGAAAGATGGAGGAGCGAGTATTTGGGCAGAAACAATTTCTGAAATCAGAAGGATGAACCCCAACACAACAATGGAAACTTTAATTCCAGATTTTAAAGGAAGAAAAGAAGATATTCAGAAAATCATAGAGGTTGCTCCGGAAATGGTTTCTCATAATATGGAAACTGTTAGGAGATTAACCAAAAAAGTTAGGATTCAAGCAAAATACGATAGGTCCTTGGAAACATTAAGAATTCTGAAAGAAGGAGGAATGAAAACAAAATCGGGAATAATGCTTGGTTTGGGAGAAAAGGATGAAGAAGTGATTGAAACAATGAGAGATTTAAGAGAGGTTGGGGTTTCAGTTGTTACCATTGGACAGTATTTGCAGCCTACTAAAAAACATTTACCAGTTGTAGAATTTGTACATCCTGATAAGTTTGCCGAATTTAAAAGAATAGGACTTTCACTAGGTTTCAGAGTTGTGGAAAGTGGTCCTTTAGTTCGTTCCTCTTACCATGCTGAAAAACACTTGATTTAATACTTTTATTATTTTTTCTGAAATTCTCTTATTCTTTTTCATTTTTTATGTGAGAATCCTTTATATTTGTTAGCTCGAATAATTGATATAAAATTAACAAATGAAAAAGACAATTTTACCTTTACTATTATCTAGTTTATTTCTTGTAAACCTAGTTTCTGCACAAAATAGCTGTGGAACTTATGATGGATATTTACAAGATGAAATGGAAAAATACCCTGACTTTTATAAATCCTTGGAAGAAAGGAATGCAACACTTGCAATGGAAAATGAAAAATTAGTTTCCCGCCTTTCCGAAAAGGAAAATACAGGAGATTTAAAAATTATTCCTGTTGTTGTACATGTAATACATGAATTTGGTGTTGCAAATGTTACAGATGCAGATGTTGCATATGCACTGGACCAATTGAATAAAAACATAAACAGACAAGCTGATAATATGCTTACTACCCCAGATGTATTTGCTGCAGTTTCTGGAAGTGCAAATGTAGAGTTTCGATTGGCAACTATTGCTCCTGATAGTACCCCTACAAACGGAATTATCAGAATCGAATCTTCATATACCAATGTTCCTTCTGGAGTAGGTAATAATGTAGTAAAATCACTAAGTTATTGGAATAGTTATTCTTACTTCAATATTTGGGTTGTTACATCTTTTCCTCCTCAATCTGATGGAAATACTTTATTAGGATATGCTCAATTCCCATGGTCTGGAGCTATGTCCACTGATGGTGTAGCTATTAGAGCTATCGACTTTAAACAAGGAAAAACTTTAACCCATGAAGTTGGTCATTGGTTAGGATTGCGTCATATATGGGGAGATGCATTGTGTGGTGATGATGGAATTCATGATACACCAGCTGCAAAAGAAGAAAATTGGGGAGTGCCAGTTAGTGCTTTTCCTTATAACTTAAATACTTGTGAAGCAGATTCAATTAATCCTTCTGGAGAAATGTTCATGAATTACATGGACTATTCTGATGATAATGTTATGTCGTTATTTACAGATGCACAAGTAGTTAAAATAAATGAAACTTTAGAAGGAACTCCAGAACAAATACCTTACAGAAAATATTTATGGTCGGAAGAAAATGTTGCAAATACTGGTACTGCAAATGGTTTTGTTGCAACAGCTTGTAATAAAAACCCGGAGTTTTTTGAAGAATACACTACTACTCCTTGTTTAGGAGATTTGAATGCATTTAAAGGAAACAAAAATATCTTTACAAATATTACTGATATAACATGGGATTTTGGAGATGGAAATTCAAACACAACAGGAGACAATACTCCTCAGTATACGTATAGTTCATCTGGTGTGTATGATGTTTCTTTATCTATAACTTATACTGATGACATTGTAACCAAAGCATTTTCAATGGATGATATAGAATCAGGTTACACTAGTTTGGAAACAATAAACGAAACCAAGTGGATTGAAGGTACAATGGAAGAATTAAACGCAGTAAATGCTTACGATCCTATTTTGTACATGGATTTAGATAGTTTTAGTTCAAATTCTTATTGGGTTTATGCTCAACCTACAGATAGTGTAGTAGGAGCAAGTACCATAAATGCTTTAGGTATTGATACCTTTTTAATAACATATATTTTAAGTGATGGAGATACTCTTCCAGATGCAGATTTATTACATTTACAAACAGCATACAGTTATTGGGTGGTAGATTCTACATTGGTTAATGGAGAAAATCAAGTTTTCCATTTTGCAGAATTTATTGATAACTCTTTTGACGCTTACTTTATTGATACTTTGTTCTACAGAGGGAAGTATGATGAAACATATTATTTAGCTCATTATGAAACTACTTGTACAGCAAATACTACTAAGGAAGGGTACATTACTGTTCTGGATAATATAAGTAGTAATAACAATGGTTCTTACACTTATAGTTTTGAAGGATCTTCTGATTTAGAGGATAATTTTATAATTCACGATAATAATTGGTTTGATGCTGATTGGGATTTTAATGTAGTTATCAATCCTTATTGGGAAAGAATTGAAGGAGTTTCTTCTGTTGGAGATGCATCTATAATGTTAAATGGAAAGAAATTAACTTCTGGAGATCCAATTGTTTTCGAAACTCACTCTTACGATTTGTCAGATTTAAATGAACCAGCAATTAAGTTCGATTTTATAGGAGCTGCTTCAACATCTAATCCTTCAAATAAATTAAAAATATATTATTCAAAAGAATGTGGAATTTGGAAAGATTTAGCAACTATTTCTCCAAAACAGTTGGCTTCAGCAGGTTTTTATGATTCACCATTTAAACCAACAAATATTATTTGGAACGATACTATAATGTATGACAGAATTGGTTCTAACGATTTGAGATCAGAAAATGTAAGGTTTAAGTTTGAATATCTTGTGAGTAGTTCGTCAAACAGATTGTACATTGATAATATCAGAATTGGAGAGGAAACAGAATTAATGATGAATAACGATAATTCTGCAAGCAGATTAGCTTTGTCGTTATATCCTAATCCAGCATCCGAAAGTGCAAATGTTATCTTTGAAAATAAAAGCAAAAGAAATATTGAAGTAAAATTATTTAATATTTTAGGTTCGGAAGTATTATCAGTTAACTTTGGAAAAATTGAAGAAGGATTCCAATCTTTTAATATCGACTTATCTTTTGTTGATCAAGGAGTTTACTTCATATCAGTAAATTCTGAAGGAGTTCCTCTGGAATCTACAAAAATGATAATTCAGTAATTTAATATTGAAAAACAAATAAAAAACCTTCAATTTATTGAGGGTTTTTTAATTTTATAAGATGAACAAAACAAGAGTTGCCATTAATGGTTTTGGAAGAATAGGAAGACTATTCTTCAGAATTGCACATTTATGTGAAGACATAGATGTTGTGGTGATAAACGATTTAATGCAACTCAACACCCTTTCCCATTTGTTAAAATACGATTCGATACACCGAACTTTTAATGCGGATGTTCAGCAAAAAAACAACAACTTAGTTGTGGATGGAAAAGAGATTGAAATTTTGCAAGAAAGTAATTTGGATAACATCAACTGGGAAAAATACAATGTAGATATTGTAATAGAGTGTACAGGGAAATTCCGAACAAAATCAGATTTGCAAAAACACATTGATGCCGGTGCAAAAAAAGTAATCCTTTCTTCTCCACCTTCTGATGATAGTATTAAAACCATTGTAATGGGAGTAAACGACCATTTGATAACTGAGGAGGATACACTACTTTCCAATGCTTCTTGTACCACAAATTCGGCTGCTCCACTTCTTAAAATTATTGATGAAAATTGGGAGATTGAAAGTGCGTATATTACAACAGTCCACTCCTTTACAAATGACCAAAATCTACACGATTCTCCTCATCAGGATTTAAGAAGAGCTCGTTCAGCAACTTCATCTATAATACCAACTACTACCGGAGCTGCAAAAGCTCTTACTAAAATATTCCCTTCCTTAGATGGTAAAATAGGAGGCTGTGGAATAAGGGTGCCAGTTGCAAATGCTTCTTTAACCGATTTAACTTGTGTAGTGAAAAAAGACACCTCTATAAAACAAGTAAATCAGATGTTTCAAAATTCAGAAAATCCATATTTAGATTATACCAATGTTCCGATAGTTTCGGTGGATATAATAGGAAATTCTTTTTCTTCTGTTTTGGATTCTGATTTAACTTCCGTAATTGGGAAAATGATAAAAGTAGTTGCTTGGTACGATAACGAAAGTGGTTATTCCAATCGTTTGATTGATTTAATTAGGAAGATTTCTTAAAATATTTCAATTCTATATTTTCTTTTTCGAATACAGCATACGAAAAATGGTCTATCCAATCTCCTGTATTTATATATCTACAGTTTTCTGTTATTTTTATGTCCAAAGGTAAGTGTCTATGTCCGAAAACATAAAAATTAATATCTGCATTTTCTTTTTGGTGAGAGATACAAAACTGCTCTAAGTATTCTCTTTCAGTTCCCAAATAATCTGGACTATTACCACTCATCCTGCTTTTTCGGGACCAATTATGGGCAAACTTTAGCGCTGTGTTAGGATGTAATCGTGAAAAAATCCATTGGCAAGTTTTATTTTTAAAAAATCGTTTTACCAATTTAAAAGATTTCTCTCCGGGACCTAATCCATCTCCATGTCCTATAAAAATTGTTTTGTTGTTTTCTTTTATTTGTATTGGTTCATGATATATTTTTGCTCCACATTCTACTTCCAAATAATCTTTCATCCATAAATCATGGTTTCCAACAATAATATGGATTCCAATTCCACTATCTGTTAGTTCCGCAATTTTACCTAATAATCTTACAAATCCTTTTGGTACTACTTCTTTGTACTCAAACCAAAAATCGAATAAATCACCAATTAAATAAACAGATTTGGCATCTTTTTTTATGTCATCTAACCACAAAACAATTTGTTTTTCTCTTAACCTACTTTCTTCTAAGTTGGGTATTCCTAAGTGAAAATCGGATGCGAAATATATTTTAGTTTTATTCAATTTTTATTTTTCTAATTCTTCTCTCACTAATTTATTCGCCAATTTCGGATCTGCTTTTCCTCTAGATAGTTTCATCACTTCCCCCATAAATAATCCAATTAATCCTTTTTTACCATCTTTGTATTCTTTCACTTTTTCAGGGTATTTGGCTATCGATTGCTTTACAAATTCGGATAAGGAATCGGTATCCGAATTTTGAATCCAATTGTTGTTTTTTGCAATTTCTTCTGCAGACAAATCTGATTGTAACATCTCAGTAAATACTTTAGATGTTGCTACAGAGTTACTCACTTTCCCATCATCAATAAGTTGAATTAGTTCTGCAATTTTTTTGGCAGAAATACTAAATTCTGACATGTGTTTTGCAAATTCATTCAGATGTGCTTTTATAGATCCATTCACTAAATTTGCAGCTGTTTTGTAGTTTTTAGTGTGATTTGTAATTTCCAAAAAGTACAATGCAATTTCTTTTTCTTCAATTAAAATATTGGCATCATAATCTGATAATCCAAATTCTTTAGTGAATTTTATATATAGTTCTTTAGGTAGTAGAGGAAGTGTTTTCCTTATCTTCTCAATATATTCTTCTGTTACAATTATAGGTTGTAAATCTGGTTCTGGAAAGTATCTGTAATCGTTTGCTTCTTCTTTGTGTCTCATGGAAATAGTTCCTCCATTTGCGGCATTAAAACTTCTGGTTTCGTGTACTACTTCTCCACCATTTTCAATTAGTTCTATTTGTCTTTTTATTTCAAACTCAATAGCTTTTTTTACATTACTGCTAGAGTTCATGTTTTTTACTTCTACTTTAGTTCCAAATTTTTCCGTTCCTTTTATTCTTACAGAAACATTAGCATCACATCTTAAACTTCCTTCTTCCATGTTTCCATCACATACTCCTATGTATCTTACTAATTTCCTTACTTCTAGTATGTAGTTGTATGCTTCTTCCGAACTTCTTATTTCTGGTTCTGATACAATTTCTATTAATGGAACTCCCGATCTGTTTAAATCTACTAAAGTGTGAAAAGGATCTAAATCATGGATACTTTTTCCAGCATCTTCTTCCATGTGAATTCGGGTTATTTCAATTTTTCTTTCTTTTCCGTCTTTATCTTTTATTTCAATAAATCCTCCATTACAAATAGGAGTAGTGTCTTGTGTTATCTGATATCCTTTTGGTAAATCGGCATAGAAATAATTTTTACGAGCATATTCATTTCTCTTTCTGATTTTAGACCCTACAGCAATCCCCATTTTAACTGCATATTCAATGACTTTTGAGTTAGAAACTGGTAATGTCCCCGGATGGCCTAGAGTAATAGGACAGGTTTTGCTATTTGGAGTTGCGCCATATATATTTTCGTCAGAAGAATATGCTTTTGTTTTGGTAAGTAATTGTGCATGGACTTCTAGTCCGATTACTGCTTCATATTTATCTGAAATAGTCATTTATTCAAAAATTATTTTTCCATTTTCTATTTCTAAATTCCTTTTATTAAATAGTCGATAGATATATAAACCATTTGCAATATTTTCTCTATAAAATTTATAATTATTTGCAACAATTTGTTGAGTTATTTTTCTGCCAGAAATATCGTAAATTTCTATTCTGTTTGCCTTTTTATTTACATTAAAATAATCTTTTGCAGGATTTGGGTAAATATTTAAATTCTGATTAATATTTTCTACTGAATTTACTGGAATAGAACAATCAAGAATATATAATCCTGTTTGCATGTCAGAAACTATTATGTTCCCAGAAGGTAAATTAGGATAAACTCCCCAAGCTCCTTTATATGTATTGTAAGATAAAGGAGAATATGTATCGTAATTACAAACTTGAATTGGATTTGAAGGGTCTGAAATATCAAACACCCTTAACCCATCATGATAATATGCTAAATATAAAGAATCTCCTTTTATAATTCCATTATGTGCCATTGATTGTGCATTTTCACCAGAATTAAAAGTAGATAGTACAGTAATATTATTAAAATCTGAAACATCTAAAATTTTAACATCATATCCATGATTCTCATCTTGCATTACATAAATTGTTCCATCATCAGACAGCCAACCAGAATGATTATATCCTGCATCTGGATAAGAGGTGAATGACGCTAATTCAGTTGGAGCCATTCCTCCAGCTAAATCTAGATAATGAAAATCGACAATTCTAAATCCATCATTACCACAATTTAGAAATGCAGTGTCATTTTTTACATAAGCGTCATGAACATGCCCTACATTAGTATATGAATAGATTAGATTAGGTAGTGTGGGTATATGTAAACTATATATATCCATTGCAGAATTAGAAGCGCAAGCGTATAACTTTGCTGTTGCAGTATCAATAAAGATATTATGTGATGTATTGAATAAGCTATCTGAATCATAAACTACATTTACAGATGTAGGAAGATTTGAAATATCTACAATTTGCAATGTGCTTGTACTCCATCCTTCATCACATACTATATAAAGATATCCTTGGTAATCATGATAATCTCTATGTACAACTCCGCTACCAGTATAAGCTCCTGCAACAAATGCTACTTCTGTAGAGTTTTGAGGGTCTGTAACGTTAAAGAAATGTGTTCCTTCAGTAGAACCAATTACTGCTATTTCAGTATTATTAACTTCAAATCCCCAACATTCGTTATAGGCATTGTCCCAAGCAGCAGAACCTATTATAGTAGTATCATTCCAATGAAAGAGTAAAGTAGAATTAA
>Ga0233427_10003289_pt1 | contig 14307 bp, 14 predicted proteins | sample SI_118_April2016_5_FD_179885 | JGI IMG/M metagenome (GOLD analysis project Ga0233427, IMG submission 179885) | Seawater microbial communities from Saanich Inlet, British Columbia, Canada - SI_118_April2016_100_MG | ecosystem: Environmental > Aquatic > Marine > Inlet | place: Canada: British...
AATCGAATGGAAGAAAGAGTCCCAATGAGCCGAATTCGTAAAACTATTGCAAATAGGCTCCACTCTGCTACTCAAAATACGGCTATGCTCACAACATTCAATGAAGTTGATATGAGCGAAATATTGACTATGAGATCTAGCTATAAAGAGGCATTTGAGAAAAAATATTCAATCAAATTAGGCTTCATGTCTTTCTTTGTTAAGGCTGCTGTCGAATCACTTAAAAAATTCCCTACAGTTAACGCCTATATTGATGGCGATGACATTATTTACCATGCATATTGCGACGTCTCAGTGGCTGTGTCTTCAGAGCGTGGACTTGTTGTACCTGTTCTTCGTGATGCCCACAAAATGGAAATGCATGAAATAGAAAAACGGATAACTGACTTTGCTTATAGGGCTCAAGAGGGCTCTCTTGGTGTTGATGAAATGAGTGGTGGTACCTTTACTATATCTAACGGTGGTGTTTTTGGATCCCTTCTCTCTACACCCATCCTAAACTCTCCTCAAAGCGCTATTTTGGGAATGCATAAAACCGAAGATCGTCCAGTTGTAGTCGATGGTGAAATTGTGATTCGACCAATGATGTATTTGGCTCTGTCTTATGACCATCAAATTATTGATGGCAAGGAGGCGGTTCAGTTTCTAATTTCAATTAAAGAAGCTCTAGAGGATCCTGCAAGACTATTGCTAAAAGTTTAAAGGTCAAAGGGGATTTAATTCACCAAACTTTTAACAAAATGAATCAATCATAGAATTAGTGTTTAAACAAAAAAAAGGGCGGTATTTAAATACCGCCCTTTTAGTTTTACTTCTTATTTTTTACTTATGCTTGTCATAACTATCTTGTTCGTCTTTATTACCAACGATCAAAATAACAACCATCATAACGGAAGCTATTACCGTATACCATCCAGGTGCAGAACCGCCTGCTCCAATATACATACCCATGTCTATCCAAGCACCATCAGCATATAGCGTAGTAAAATTATCAGTAAAATATCCCATAATTTTTCTCCTTTATAGTTAAGCTTCAGTCTCAGAACTAATCATTGCTTCAGGATAAGCCTGAGCAGGACACTTGACAGGGTCAAGACCTTTGATTTGAACTGCTTCTGGGACGCGCAACATTCCTGCCTTGTGTACTAACCAAGATACAACGTATCCAGGTACAAAACCAAGTAAGAACATTACTACTGCACCAACAACTTGACCCCATAGGCTTATAGCTACAGTACCCTCTGGTGCGAATGCACCTAGTCCAGGCATTCCTGAACCAAAGATACCCAAAACTACAACGCCGAATAAGCCAATTGTTCCGTGAATCGTAACCGCGCCAACAGCATCATCGATACCTAAACCTTCAAGCCAGTCTGCACATGGTTTTATAATCATACCGGCAACGGTAGCAATTATAATTACATGAGAACCGAAATAAACATCTAGTCCCGAGGCAACAGAAATAATACCCGCTAGACAGCCAGACATCATCCAGAAAGGATCCTTAGTAATGATCCAAGCGCCGATAATTCCGCCTGAGGCAGCTAGTACGATATTAAATGCTAAAGCTGAAAGTGTCATTGGAGTACCATAAATGGTTGTTCCGCCGTCAGCATACCAGCTCCATCCTTCACCAGGAAGAATGATACAAGCCATAAGGAATCCGAAGAAACCAACAATAATCAGCATCAAACCGGTAACCGTTAGAGGCATGTTATGTCCAACGATTCTATTCGCAGAACCATCAGCATTAAACTTACCTACTCGAGGACCTAAGTTCAATAGAATACCGAGCGCAAAGAAACCAGCAACAGCGTGCACAAGACCTGCTGCACCAAAGTCATGGAATCCGAACTCAGTAACTAACCATCCATCGGCATGCCATCCCCACGCAGCAGCGACAACCCAGGCAAAAGAGCCTAGTACAATCGCACAGATTACAAAACCAACGGTTTGTATTCTCTCGATCAGAGCGCCAGAAGCGATAGAAGCGGTAGTCGCAGCAAACAATGCAAAAGCTCCCCAGAATACACCTGACGCGTGGTCACCCATATTCGGACCCATGTATTGAGCTGAATCGCCCCATGGTAAAGCTATAGCACTAGCATACTCTATACCTGAAATTCCCATGTAACCAGCGCCAGAGGCGAGGTCGTACGGAAACGTTGGTAAGGCCCAATAGAACCACCAACCAAACAGATAAAAAGTTACTATAGTAAATGCGAACGCTAGTAAGTTTTTAATACCCGATGATAATACATTTTTCACTCGTGTTTGACCCATCTCATAGAGAAGGAAACCAGCATGAATAATGACCATCAGAGGTATTGATAGAAAATAATACGTCTCAGCAAACATCGTGTTTGTGACCTGAGCCGCGTTAGTAACGGCAGCTAATTGCTCCGTCAAAGCTAATATTTGATCTTCCAAAACATTATCTCCTTTTTAAAGTTTAAAAAACCTCTCTCCTTTTTATCGATAGGAAAATTTAACACCTATCAAGAATAAGTATATATGAAGTAAGATTTGAAATCAAAAAAAATCATCTTTAATTACTATTCAAAAAAGAAGTTTTATAAAGTATTTTAAATAGTAATAGTTAGTTATTATTTAGCTCTAGCAGATATGGCGCAATATAGCCTTTATATAGTTGTTTTTTATCTTTTGGTAAGTCCACCCAACCTCCGACCGTTCCTCGACATTCTGAGGAGCCACATAAACAACTACTTGGAAAATACCCTATTTTATAATTTTGCATTGCATAATCAAAGGTGACCTCTTCGCCAGGCTCAATGTCTCTCATAGCAACATAATCATGAGCCCCTGTCTCATTAACCTTGATGCCGCAATTTGGGTTACATGAATGATTAACGAGCGCCATAAATCCGACTGGTGCGACATATTCATGTTCACCAATCTGAGATACGCCCACATGATTAATACTAACAATTTTATCCATAACACCCATCATTACAACTTGGCCTTTGCTATAAAAATTCTTAGTAAAAACTCCAGAGCCTCGGTCCTCAGAATCCTGTAATTCAAAATTTTTATCTTGCTCACTAACTGCCATAATGTGCAACAATACTTATAACTTGTTCTTTAAATTCTTCTTCATTATTGAGCGCAAACTCATCGATGGTTGTTAATGAACTGGCATCTCTCATTCTATCGGTAAAGACTAAACCATCAAGATGGTCGAGTTCATGTTGAAAAGTACCTGCGCTGATTCCTTTTGAAACAAAATTAACACTTTGGCCTTCCCTATCAAAACCCTCAATTATAATTTCAGGACATCTATCGACCTGACCTCTTAGGTTGGGGACAGATAGGCAACCCTCATAAACAGATACCCTCTCTTCTGTTAGAAAGGTAATTTTTGGGTTAATTAATACAGTGAGTGGAATATCAGGTTTGTACGGGTAGCGAGGGTTTTTATTAACCTCTATTATACAAATTCGAAGAGGTACCGCAATTTGTGTAGCTGCAAGACCTGCGCCATTTGCATTCCTCATTGTTTCAATAAGATCATCAATGAGATTCTGAATTTCATCAGAAGTAATTTCACTCTCATTAACTGCCTCAGCAATTTGACGTAAAGCGGGGTTACCTATTTGCACTATCTTTCTAATCATTTAATTCTCATATAGAAGAGATGAGCTATTCAAGGCTCAATAAAATTTCATCAACTATTTCTTTAGAGGTCTCGGGGTTTAAAAAAGCAAAACGAAATACTGGCTTACCCCTAACCAAAGAAGGAACAACAAAACAGACTTGCTTTTTGAGTTGTTCAGTGGACCAGTTTTTGTATTCCTCCCATCCCCAATTATCACGCTCAAAGGCAACCACTGAAAGTGAAGGCTCTATCAATAATGTTAAATAGGAAGATTTCTTAATTTCATCAGCAGCATAAATTGCAATATTAAGAGAACTTTCAACAGCTTGACGATAAGCCTTTATTCCATAGACCGACAAAGAAAACCACATCGGCAAACCTCGAGCTCTCCTTGTCAGATGGAAGGCATAATCAGAAGGATTATCGCCCGCCTCCTCGTCATGCAAAATATCTAAATAGCTCGCTTTTTGAGAATGAACCTCTGAAGCCAAGTGTTTATTTCGATAAATTACAGCTGCGCAGTCAAAGGGCGCAAAGAGCCATTTATGTGGATCCACGATAAATGAATCTGCATACTCAATACCTCTAAAAAGATCCTTAACCTTTGGAGACAAAAGTCCTGCACCGCCATAAGCACCATCAACATGGAGCCAAATATTATTGCTTTTTGCATACTCTGCGATGCCATAAATATCATCTATTACTCCTAAGTTAGTAGTCCCTGCTGTTGCAACAATTGCAAATATATCAAGTTCTCTATATTTCTCAGAATGAATTTTTAATTCATTTTCAATTGACTCTCGTGTTAACTGAAATGAATCATTAGTAGGAACCACAATCACTTTACAATCCATAACCTTAGCGGTACTTTTAACAGATGAATGGGTTTGATCTGAGCAAATAATCGCTAAGCGTTTTGAATGATCTTTATGTTTCTTTCGATGTTCCTCTCTAGCGACAACTAGTGAAGAAAGATTTCCATTAGTACCGCCAGCAACAAAACATCCACCCGCCTCTTCTGGAAAACCTACAAGATCTGCGATCCAGCGAATCACTTGATTTTCCACCCAAACTGCACCACTCGCCTCTTGCCAAGAAATACCATTCAAGGATCCTGCAGAAACGACTAGGTCAAAAATCATTGATGCTTTGGTAGGCGCTGCAGGTATGAATGAGAGGTTTCTTGGAGAGTCTGCAGAGATAATGCTCTGCTCTATGGTGTTTTTATATTGATCAAAAACTTTATCAATTGAGTTGCCAACCTCATTGATGAGGCTTGGCGCGTTTTTTTCAAAAAAATCAACCGACTTTGGATAATCAAGAGTAGGTGGATCCATACTTAATCTTTCGATAGTGTGTGATAGAACCTTAAGTAATATTTTGGAGGCTTGGTCGTCAAATTTATGCATAGTTTATTTTAGTTAATATGGGCAGTTACTACAACCATTATTGCAGCATTTTTTTTGTTTAATGAGATACCACTTACTAAAAACATGGAGTCCATCTTCTATAGTAAAGTCAACATTTTTAATGAGCTTAGATTGGTTGCGATATGGCTCAGCAAGTCTCTGAAAACTTTCCATACCATTTTCCTCAACAAGAGACTCAATTCTATTATTAATAGCCTCACCAAGACAAGACGGGCAGAAACAGTCTTGCTCTATTGTTGGCGCCATAATTGGAGGGAAACTCATACACCAGCAGTTACCAGTGCCAGCACCACAACCAAACTGTTGTTGGCATTGTGAACAATGTTTAACTGTCATTGAAATAGTAGATAAATTTTCGATATTTGGATTTTGACATTGATTCTATATCAATACAACAATATTGGTCAAATATAATGAAACTTTAAGTAATCTTCTAATTAAAAACGAGGTTACACCAATTTTCAAATAAAACAGAGGATGCCCTATTATTAACATCTAGATTTTCAGTAATACTAGATGTTAAATCATCAAGTCCACTAACACTGAGCTCCTCAAAAAAATCAGGTACGCCAGGAATTTTCATCCACCCATCTAAGGTATGGCTACAAACTTCAGGATGAAACTGACAGGAGTATGCGTTCTCACCAAGCTGCATAACATGGTTTTGGCAATGTTCTGAGGTTGCTAGAATCATAGCATTCTCTGGTGCCTCTATAACTTCCACCAAATGAGCATTTACCCACTTTTCTGAATCTTTAAGGTTTTTAAGTAGTGGATGATTCAAGCCTTCTTCGGTAGGCTCGATTTCAAACAGTCCTACTTCGTATCGTCCAGTATCAACTGCTTTACCTCCCATCGCTACTGCAAGCAACTGATGGCCAAGACATATTCCTAAAAATGGCATTTTAAGATCTTCTACTGCATATCTAATTGCAAGTTTCTCTTCAATCAGCCAGGGATATTTATCTTCCTCCCAGACATTCATAGAACCTCCCATTACCCAGAGACCATCAAAGTCTTTTAAATCAGGAATTTTGTCTCCTGCATGAAGATCAATTTCGATAAAGTTAACGTTCTGACTCTCTGCAAAGTCACGAAAAATGCCTGGGTTTTGTGAGGGCATATGTTTGAACACTAGAATATTCTTTTTAGTCACTCTTCTGTTCTCTAATTAATAAATATCATTATGCTAAAAATTCACTTAAACACTACTAAAAAAATTCATATCAGCATGAATTCAGTTGTCGGAGACTTTGTTATTCTGATAACTCATGTATTGATTCAATTCAGAAGCCATTATTCATAAAAAGTGCTATGATAGATTTTTAATAAATCGCTATTTAATTAATAATAGTAGTTAATGCAAGGTTCTTGGTATGCAAATTGAGAATTTACAACTTGGAAATATCTATACAAATAAGGAGATTCGTTCAACTTTCGGCTGCTCATTACAGTCCGGAATGAATAAATCCAATAGTACCAACACGCTCGTTTTAATTATCAACCATATCAAATCAATCTATCACGATAGATGGTTTAATAATAAAGTGCATCATATAGGTAAGGGACAGATAGGTGATCAAGAGCTGACACGGGAAAACAAAACCCTCTCTGAATCAAAATCTAATGGTGTTGTTCCTCATCTCTTTGAAGTATTTAAAGCAGGAGAATACATTTATCGTGGGCAGGTTCATTTGTATGATAAGCCTTATCAAAAGCAACAGCCTGATAAAAATGGTGACTCTAGACTTGTGTGGGTCTTCCCACTCAAGTTCAATAATAATTCAAAGCCAATCAATCATTTAGAAATTGAAAATGTTTTTCAAGCTCAATTTAATAAATCTCAAAAACTTAGTAATGAAGAGTTAGAAAGCAAAGCAAACAACTTGCCAGATATACTCGGTTATAGAGAGGTCGCAACTATTCGTCATCAAAGAAATCCTTACGTTGTTTCTTATACATTAAGGAGAGCCAATGGAGTCTGTGAACTATGTGAGCAGGCAGCACCTTTTAACAAACCTAATGGGGAACCTTACCTCGAAGTACACCATGTTAAACATTTAGAAGATGATGGCGAAGATATGACAGAAAATGCAGTAGCATTGTGCCCAAACTGTCACCGTATGATGCACTCACTTAATCGGAAAAGTGATATTGACATATTGATTCTTGCCAACAAAATAAAGAAAATTTAATCTATCTATTTAGATTATTCCAGCTTCGTAAAAAAGCCTGCTCAGCAAGTAACAGCCATTCTCTTGGTTTTTGATTTTCATTGATATATTTAGCAAGTACATAGATGTCTTCAGGATTAGTTAAAATCAACTCTTCAGCTTCATTTGAGGACTTGATAGATAACTCCTTATTTATTGTTAGATTAGATAAAGCATCCGCAGGATCTTTCAAATCCCACTTCGAGGCATGATCTGTTACCGAATCCCTAAAATTCTCAATTGATGAATAGTTAAAGCGATAACAGTCAATTTCAGAAAACTTACAGGACAAATCATCTGAAATAATCGAGCAAGAGCTAACTATCGTCATTAAGAGAATCAGAAATGTGTTTTTGAGTTTATAAAGCGATAGCATAAGAGAGCTCTGTTTCTATTGAAGAGTCATTAGGATTACTTGCAAAACCCAGCTTAAGATCTTTATAGTCCATACCAATATAACTTGAATGTAGCCTATTTGAATTATCACTATGATTTAGATTATTTGTAATAATATGCTTAACTGAAAAAGCTAAATTTTCATTTAAGTCTTTGCGATAAGATAGTCCAAAATTTAATTGCCTTGATGAAGAGTCTAGGTCAATATTTTTGATAGTTTGATTTATATTTCTACTAGAATCAGCCAAGCTTGCAGTTTTGATTGCTATTGAGCCGCTATCAACTCGATTAGGTTGATTAACAAATATGGAAAGTTGGTCATCATCTGATAAATTTCTCATATCAGCAACCAACGCAATACTAGAGGATTTAACATCTCTCGCTGAATCAACTAAGCTATTACTTGGACTCGTCATGTTTGTATTTGCATGGGTTACTATGCCTGTCAATGAGAAATTATCAAAAAGATGCTTTTGTGCTTTGAGTGCAGTAAAGGTTGTAGTCGATTTAGCACCGTCAAGAGAAAAGGCATTAGATCCTATAGAGCCAAGTAGACTATTATTTTCTTGACTAAGACCAGTCATTAAAGTGACAGATTGGCTCTGAGGGTTTCCATATTCCAGTGAACTTACTAGACTCTTTTTAGATCCAATTTTTTGACCATTATTAAACTCAATAGGCATTGTTGCACCAACTAATAAACGGGCATTAGATATATTAAAAGTACCCCCTATACCCAATCCACCTTCATTAGAATCTAGATATGGCGTATCGTAACTTTGTAAGTTAGACGATGAGTAACTATTTGAATCAAAGAAGCTCTGAACTGGTAGTGCACTTAATCCGATTGATATTCCTTGATTTAGACTTAAAGAGTCTTTAGTTTTCAATGAATTATCAATAGGATTTGTAAGACTCTTAAGCTCTTCTGAGAGATTAAATTTGGGCTTATTATTTGATATTAAATTAACGTGGTAACTCATGTCATATTCGAAGCCGCCGCCCAAGTCATCGTAAGTGTATCCTATCTCACCAATCAAACCCTTTTGAAGTGAGTCACCTAAAGAGTTTGAGGTTAAGAGTTTAGAATTTCCTAGTTGATAGGATTCACTACTATCTGAAGAATCTCCCGTATAAACCCTTGTATAAGCAGACGATGTGATAGGATTTAGAGCTGCATAAATATCTAATATACCGTGTCCAAACTCATCGTCATATCCATGAGAAACTCCATTACCAAAAGTTACTGCTGCGTCATGAGAAAAAAAGGTGTTATCAGCAGATGCCAGTAGTCTATCTGTAAGCTGCTCTGGATTGTGATTTGGAAATGCTTCAGATAAAAGTGCAACTGCTCCAGAAATTTGAGGTGCAACAAAGGATGTACCTGAGCTAGGCTGCCAATATAAATTAGTAGCAGAGCTGTCATAGCCAGCACCAACGATTTGATAACCATCTGCACCTAAACAGTACTTTCCAGTGGAACCGCAAGGGGCTGACTTTCTGGTGTAAGTTTCGTTTCCAGATGAGCCCGTAATCTCTACATTAACCGCAGTTATCCAGGCCTCTTCTAGTTGAGAAAATAATAACGGCAAAGCTGCCTGAAAATCAGCATCTGTATAGGACGTAGTGTTTGATAGTGCATAGACAATAACACCATGATCTTGAAAGTTATCAAGAGCAGTGATATAAGCATTAGCTGAAGCTTCGTTTGCAGTATAGCCACTAGAATGAAATTTTTGAGCTATTCCGTACGCATTGGTCCAGCTATTCGAGCTTATATCAGATTGAAGTGAATCAATCTGATAATCAATTCCCCAGCTGTTGTTTTGGACTACCGCTGAACTTGCATTATCAGTTGCATTAGCCCAGTGCGTTGGGTAGTAAGTGTTTCCATTTCTTTGATTGTAGCTTGCCCAATGTAAACTTGCTCCTGGCGCGACACCTTGCATACCCGTACCGTCATCCTCACCGGCAGCTACGCTTGAGACAATAAGACCGTGATCGGCAGTACTAGTTTTTCCAGTTGCAGCAGTCTGCGTTCCATACTGAGTAATTGTTTTACTGTCAAGCTCGTCATGGCTTGTACTAAAACCTGCATCTAGAATTGCAATCGTCTCCCCAGAGCCTGTAAGACCATATCCATAAGCCTTATGGGCATTTATAACCTCTAGTGGGTTCTGAGAGCTTGCTGCACTAGAATAGTTTAAATTTTGAAATTCAGTTGTAGCAGCTTGAGTTGAAGCATTCGAAGAGTTGTAGGTAAGACTCGTTCCAGAACATAAAACATTTGAAGTAGAGCAAATTGAAGTAGTCGAATTTGAAGAGTTACCTCCTCCTAAAGATCCTAATAGAAATACTGTCATAAAGACAATAATCATTGTGTTAGTAATCACTTATTACCCAATTAATGAGTTTAAATCAATATACCTTAATAATCGTTGATCATTGCGAAATATAAAACTTACTGTTTCGCTAAATAACCATTAGAATCAACAGAATATATATATAATTTTTTATAAAATTTAAAATGAACTATTATGTCTATTAAATCGATAGAGGCTGTAATTGCCCCTGACAATCTTCACTTTGTTGGAGATGGCTTCAGGGTTTATGGAATTCTAGGTAGAAAAGAGCCTCTTAGTATGAAACGTATGAGCCCTTTTCTTTTATTGGATTACGCACCAGTACATTACTTCCCGCCAAATAATGGCGCCCCACGTGGCGTTGGACCTCATCCTCATAGGGGCATCGAAACAGTCACAATTGCCTATAAAGGAAAAGTCGAACATAACGATAGCACTGGAGCTGGAGGCATAATTGAAGAAGGTGGCGTTCAGTGGATGACTTCTGGTTCAGGCATCTTGCATAAAGAATATCATGAAAAAAACTTTAGTAAAAAAGGCGGCGACATGCAGATGGTTCAGTTATGGGTTAACTTGCCTGCAAAAGATAAAATGACGACACCTAAATATCAAAATCTTAATAACAAAGATTTATCTAAAGTTGAACTTGAAAATAATATTGGCTCAATAGATATTATTGCTGGAGAATATGAAGATCATAAGGGTCCAGCGGCTTCATTTAGCCCATTAAGTTTATTTAATGTAAAGTTAAAAAAAGGTAAAGGAACCAGCTTTAGCTTTAATGAAAACCATAATACTGGCCTTCTAATAATTAAAGGAAGTGTTACCGTTAACAATTCTAAAAAAGCACCAACAAACCATTTTGTACTTTTTAAAAATAAGGGTAAAGAATTCACACTTAGAGCGGATGAAGATGCAGTCGTTCTTGTACTCAGCGGTGAGCCTATCGATGAACCTATCGCTTCATACGGACCATTTGTTATGAATACTAATGATGAGATTAGGCAAACAATCGATGATTTTAATAGTGGGAAGTTTGGATACTTAGACTAACTTTTTAAGTTACTATTCTCAATAGAAGCCTCTAACTTGGGATATTTATATCCCAGTGTAACTCCCCTAGCTATTGAAAAGATAATGAGCGAAGCCCATAGCCCATGATTTTCATATCTAGGCAACAGTATTGCTAAAGTTAATAAATAGACGCAGAAAGAAATAAACATCATATTACGCATATCTGCTGTTCTAGTAGCACCGATAAAAATGCCATCCAGCATCCAAGAAGCTGCTCCAACTAAAGGCGCTAGAACCATCCAAGGCAGGTATTCTCGGCTCACTTCTCTGACATTTTCAGCAGTCGTCATAACATCAATTATATTGCTGCCAAAAACAGCAAAAATAATTGCCATAACTATAACTAACCCAAAACCCCACTGACTAGTCATAATGGCTGACTTTCGAAACAATCCTCTATTTTTCGCACCTAAGGCTTGCCCAACTAATGCCTCTGCTGCAAAAGCAAAGCCATCCATGGCGTAAGCGGTGATATTTAAAAACTGAATCAACACCTGATTCGCAGCCAAAGTGGCGTCATCAAAACTTGATCCAAGAAATAAAAAGCTTACAAAGGCTATCTCTAGTAGAACTGATCGAATCAAAATATCACTATTAACTTTAGCCATTTTTATAAGCCTAGCTCTGTCAAATATTTGGATCCAGTTTCTCCAGTAGCCGTTTTTGAATCCTTCTCTAGCGAGCCATAATCCAAATAATAGTCCAAACCATTCTGCAATAAGTGTTGCAAATGCGACTCCTTCAACTCCCCAACCCAGCTTAAGAACAAAGACGAAATCTAGAGTTATGTTGACAGTATTGACAAGCAACAGAAGAGCCAAGACAGCTCGCGTCCTTTCTTTGGCAATAAGCCAACCTGTAATTCCAAAAATTGCGATTGCTGCAGGAGCGCTATAGACTCTTATCTTTAAATATTCTTGCGCTAAAAACTCCACCTCAGCAGATGCCGGAGCTAATCCAAGCGCGCCACTGAATAAAGGAATTTGAATGAGTATTAATATGAGGCCTGCAACAAGACCGATAATAACCCCTCTAACCAAAAGTGCAGAAGTTTCGGATTGATCATTCGAACCGATTGCTTGAGCAGTGAGCCCAGTGGTCCCCATTCTCAGGAAGCCAAACAGCCAATAAATTGCTGAAATAATAATAGCACCTATTCCAACGGCACCTATTGGGGCAGCCAGACCCATCTGTCCAACAACTGCCGTATCAACAGCTCCCAAAATTGGAATTGTTACATTTGCTAATACAATTGGAATTGCAACTCCAAGTATTCTTTTATGAGAAAGCGTTATTGAATTGGGACTCATATTGAATAGATCTAGATTTTAACTAGAGAGGATACGGTTGAATATTTTGAATCGCCAATAAAGAACAAATGCTAGAAAGGCATACAAGATCTTAGCAAATGTGAATACAACTGGAAGACTGATCAGTTTGGCAAGCCACCCATAACCTTCAGTATTACTCCAGACATATATAAAAGCATCAACTCCTTTAATCTCACTTCCATCTAGGAATTCAACATAGAGTGCCTTTAGGTATTTATCGCCCTTTTGACTGCAGTTTTCATATTGAAGCTGAGATCGCTTTTTGTAGTGTTTAATTTCGAAGTTACAGATACTGCACTCTTCGTTAAATAACACCTTTCCGTATGACTCATTTTTCATACTGGATTATTATATATTACTAAAGATTTAAACTAATTAAATTGGGTCAAATTAAGTCTTAATAAGGTATAGTTTAATTATCAAAAAATAGAGACTTTCAATTGATAAAAAAACTACTTAATGACCTCCATATAATTCGATTTTTTAAATTGCAAAACTCTCAAACTAAAGCAATAATTTTAAATATTTTGTCTATAGTTTTTTTTTCAATAATGGTTATTTTTATTAGAAAAGCATCAGAAAACTTACATATTCTTGAAGTAGTTTTTTTCCGAAACCTTTTAGCCTTTATTGTAATGCTGCCAATATTAAAATCTACTGGTCTAGCTGCAATAAAAATGAATAATACAAAGTTATTTTTTATGAGAGGTTTTTTTGGTGCAATTGGAATGCTTGCAGGCTTTACCTGCTTAACTCTAATACCACTTGCTCAAGCCACTGCAATTAGCTTCTCTAAGCCAATTTTTATAACAATTGGAGCTACTATTTTTTTAGGCGAAATAATTAAGGCTCGAAGAATTGCTGCAATTATTATTGGCATAATTGGAATGCTTATAATTGTTCAGCCTGGTGTTAATAGCCTTTCATTTGGAATTATGCTTGCAATTATTGCAGCCTTAGCTCACTCAGCAAATGCCTTAATTGTCAAAAAACTCACCCTTACTGATACGCCTCAAGCAATTATTATGTGGATGGTAATAATCCTTATTCCAATTACGTTCATACCATCTATTCCAGTTTGGCAGTGGCCAAGTTTTGAAACTTGGTTGTACCTATGGGGAATTGCAATTCTAGGAACGCTTGCCCACTTTTCATGGACTAAATCCTACTCAATGGCTGAAATTACTAGCCTTGAGTCAATTGAATTTATAAAACTCCCAATTATGGCTCTTTTAGGATGGATTATTTTTTCAGAAACACCTGGTACTTGGACTTGGATTGGGGGCTTAATAATATTTATGTCAACAATATATATAAGTAATCGAGAGGCAAAAGCTACAAACTCACTTAAACCAAATGATGGTATTCAAGAGCCGAAACTTTAATGGTCGGGACGAGAGGATTTGAACCTCTGACCACTTGACCCCCAGTCAAGTACGCTACCAGACTGCGCTACGCCCCGAAATAAGCAAAATGAATAATTGATTATCTAAATTTCCCGAAGAGATAACCTGCACTAATCGCAACCAATCCAAAAGGTATCGCCACTGACACCCAAGGGATTAGATTATCTAAACTTGGACTCCTGGCAAAAGGCTGTATGTAAAAAGAAGTTGAAACAAATAAACTCCATGCCAGAAAGGTTCTTGCATAGAAGTTAGACTTACTTCCCGTCTGAGATTTTGGCTTTACTATCCTAAAAAATAAATATCCAAATCCAACAGAAACAAGCGTACTAATAAAAATTAACATTTTTGAACTCCAAAAATAACTATTTTACCTTGTGTTTAATTTGAGTTACAGATTGGACATTTTAAGTCTTTACCGATTTTAACTTTTCTAAAACTTAAATCCAATCCATCAACCAGAAGCAATGTTCCGCAT